>ERZ780218.240-NODE-240-length-58190-cov-7.654752_pt1 | contig 58190 bp, 68 predicted proteins | sample MGYA00510975_ERZ780218 | MGnify/ENA primary metagenome ERZ780218 (study PRJEB29588, sample SAMEA2152063) | human gut metagenome | biome: human gut; feature: human-associated habitat; material: faeces | place: Denmark | collected 2008/2010 ... | reverse complement strand
GACCAATACCCTCAGCGCCAAGCTCTCTTGCCTTCTTAGCGTCAGCAGGAGTATCAGCGTTAGTTCTTACCTTAAGCTTTCTGTACTTGTCAGCCCAGGACATGATCCTTCCGAATTCACCGGCAATAGTTGCGTCTACTGTAGGAATGATTCCGTCATAGATGTTACCGGTAGAACCGTCTATCGAGATGTAATCTCCCTCGTGGAATTCCTTGCCTGCAAGAGTAAACTTCTTGTTTTCCTCGTCCATAACGATCTCGGAGCAGCCGGATACACAGCAAGTACCCATACCACGGGCAACAACAGCTGCGTGAGAAGTCATACCGCCGCGAACCGTAAGAATACCCTGTGAAGCCTTCATACCTGTAATGTCCTCAGGAGAAGTCTCAAGTCTTACGAGAACAACCTTTTCACCCTTAGCGTTCCAAGCCTCAGCGTCCTCAGCTGTAAATACGACCTTACCGCAAGCAGCTCCCGGAGAAGCTCCCAGGCCCTTGCCCATAGGAGTAGCAGCCTTTAGTGCCTTAGCGTCGAACTGCGGGTGGAGAAGTGTATCAAGGTTTCTCGGATCGATCATTGCAACCGCTTCTTCTTCTGTTCTCATACCCTCGTCTACAAGGTCGCATGCGATCTTGAGAGCAGCCTGAGCGGTTCTCTTTCCGTTTCTTGTCTGAAGCATATAAAGCTTACCATGTTCAACCGTAAACTCCATATCCTGCATATCCCTGTAGTGATTTTCAAGAGTCTTGCATACCTCGTTGAACTGTGCGAAAGCCTCAGGGAACTTCTGCTCCATCTCGGAAATGTGCATAGGAGTACGAACTCCGGCAACTACGTCCTCACCCTGAGCGTTTGTCAGGAATTCACCGAACAGGCCCTTAGCGCCTGTAGCAGGGTCACGGGTAAATGCAACACCTGTACCGCAGTCGTCGCCCATGTTACCGAAAGCCATAGACTGAACGTTAACAGCAGTACCCCATGAATAAGGGATATCGTTGTCACGACGGTAAACGTTAGCTCTTGGGTTGTCCCATGAACGGAATACGGCCTTAACAGCACCCATAAGCTGTTCCTTCGGATCGCTCGGGAACTCTTCACCGATTTTTTCCTTGTATTCAGCCTTGAACTGTGAAGCAAGCTCCTTGAGATCCTCAGCCGTAAGCTCAACGTCCTGTGTAACGCCCTTCTTGGCCTTCATCTCGTCGATAAGCTCTTCAAAATACTTCTTACCAACTTCCATAACTACGTCGGAATACATCTGGATAAATCTTCTGTAGCAGTCCCATGCCCAGCGAGGATTGTTAGATTTCTCAGCAATTACCTCAACTACCTCTTCATTAAGACCAAGGTTGAGGATTGTATCCATCATTCCAGGCATCGAAGCTCTTGCACCCGAACGAACGGATACGAGAAGCGGATTTTCCTTATCTCCAAACTTCTTTCTTGTGATTTCCTCCATCTTTCCGATATACTCATTGATCTGAGCCTGAATTTCATCGCTGATCTGTCTGCCGTCCTCATAATACTGAGTACAAGCCTCTGTTGTAATTGTAAATCCCTGCGGAACCGGAAGGCCGAGCTTTGTCATCTCAGCAAGGTTAGCGCCCTTACCGCCGAGAAGCTCTCTCATACTAGCGTCGCCCTCTGAGAACAGATATACCCACTTTTTGCTCATTGGTATCTACCTCCAAAAAAATTTGAATTCCGTATTTTTATAGTACCTTGACAATCCCATAAAGCCGTCATGGCATGACAAGCCTATCATACGGTAACAAATCTATTATAGCAGATTATTTCAAAAATTACTATAGTTTTTCTATATTTTTGTCAGAAATTTTTTCACAATGTTTCTGATATTTTTTCGTACATTTTGCACAATCAAATGCCAGCTTTAATCCCATAATATTCCCAATCTTCAATTATAACTAAAGATAATCAGCAAAAATCGCAAATAATAATTTCAGCAAATAAATTTGATTTTTGTTTTAGGGCTGTATGCTGGATATGTGCAAACAAAAACCGCCGCAGTATACAGTATAAATGTTATATGTTTAACTGAGACGGTTTTTTATTCAAATCAGAGTCTATGCGCCGTTTTTAATGCGGCAGCGGCGGATTTAAGCCGCCTTAAAGTACGGTACTTCGTTATTAAATTATAATTTAAAATGCAGCGGCATACCGTTTCGCATTGCAATTTTAACATCTCCCTGAATAAGCGGAAGAAAATATGAGATTGCAGAATCCGTCACATTATTGCCTTGCTTATTTATCCATTTTTCCGGAAAGAATTTTTCTTTGTTGGCTACGTTTGACGCTTCAGTGGATTCTATCGTAACGACATAAGGAACGTCGGAAAGCCTCTTAAACACCATGGTCCTGCCGGTTTCACCGCTTAGCGCAGCGATAACTCCCCTTGATCCTATTTCTTCCGCCTCGTCTATATCCGTCTTTGAGCATATGTGAGATGAGCATCTCTGCATTACGTTAAGCTCGATAGAGCGTACCTTGCAGCCGATTCTATCCCTCAGGATCTGCTCAAGAGCCTTGCCTATTCCGGATAGATATTTATGACCGAAGCTGTCAACGGCTCCTGAACGGAAATCTCCGTCCTTCTCAGTAATCTCCACGCCCTCTGAAACAGCGATCACTACCGCTTTGTGTTTTGCCTGCATTGCTCTTACGTCCTCCACAAAGCTTTCAACAGAAAATTCGCGTTCCGGAAGATATATAAGGTGTGGAGCTATTTCTCCGTTAGCTCTTAAAACGCAGGTCGAAGCGGTAAGCCACCCTGCATGTCGTCCCATGATCTCCACGATAGTTATGGATTCAATTGAATAAACCGAGCTGTCGCGGATAATTTCCTGAATAGTTGCCGCGACGTATTTTGCTGCAGAACCGAATCCAGGTGTGTGATCGGTTACAGGCAGGTCGTTGTCAATAGTTTTCGGGATACCGATTACTTTAACCGACGAGCCCGCCTCTTTAAGATAGGCCGAAAGCTTCATGACCGTATCCATAGAGTCGTTGCCGCCGATATAGAAAAATGCTTCGATACGGTGTTTTTCAAAACAGGTAAGGATTTTTTCATAAACCGAAGCATCGCTGTCGGCTTCCGGAAGCTTGAAGCGGCAGGAGCCTAAAACCGTAGATGGCGTCTGTCTTAAAAGCTCCATATCCTCATTGGATTTAATTACAAGCTTCAGATCGATAAGCTCGTCGTTGATGATCCCCTCTATGCCGTTTATCGAACCGAAAACAGCGTCTATCTCCGGGGTTTTAAGCGCCTGCTTGAAAACTCCTACCAGAGACGCATTTATAGCGCAGGTAGGTCCTCCTGACTGGGCGACAGCAATATTCATTAAAATAGTCCTCCCTTTTATATGTTTTTCCTTATAATTTTCTGAACAAAGCTTTCTGAATCTATTGTATCATAAAATATTAATAAAGGCAAAGATTTTAAACCGATTTCCAAAAAGTTTTCTCTTTTAAACAAAAAACATTCATTGGAAAACGTTTTACTTTATATCATATGCAAAAAAGCCTCCGTACCATTAGTGAGAGTGAGATACATAAGCATAAAAACAGGTTGGGTTTTCAATGATATTGAAGATTACTATTTTCTGAAGAATAACACGTTGTATGACTATGAAACATCAAGAACTGAACAAGTTATAAGCATGTTGCTTCAGGACATTAAGAGAAAAGACAACTTAATATTTGCTGCGGTAAAAGTCGGCCAAAGTAAAAAAGCGCATATATGTTTACCTGTGCAGTGTTTATCAGCTTTCCTAAAAATCAAGTTAAAACGCGTCCCGTGAACGTTTGCACAGAAAATTCAGCGACAGAGTTTTACAGAAATGAGATTTATACAAGAACCAAAAAAGCTTTTTCGGAGAATGCTGTTACCGACTGGCTTGAAACGCTGAATATTCCGATCATTAAGATTGACGGAACGATAGAAGAAAACGTTATTTCGGTGTTAAAGGAATTATCTAAACTGCAACAAATTCCAAATTATCTGTGAAACAGAAAAACCCGGGGAAATTTCCCGGGTTATACTTCATTATAACTGCTCCGCTTTAAGACGCGAAGGTACAGAAAATTTATTTGATCTCCAGACGTTTAGTACTCGGAGCGGTTTCCGTTTTCTTAGGCAGAACCACGGTAAGAATACCGTTTTTATACTCGGCTGAAATCTCATCAGTTTTTACAGAAGAAACATCAAAACTTCTCTGATAGGAGCCGAAGCTGCGTTCACGGCGGATATAATTGCCGTCCTTTGATTTATCCTCAGATTCGGTGTTATGTTCTGCGGACAAAACCAGATAATTTCCGTTGATATCAAGCTTGATATCGCTCTTTTCAAAGCCCGGAAGCTCAGCTTCCATTACAAATTTATCCCCTTCATCGCGGATATCGGTTTTGCAGGAATTCATCGGCAGGTTACCGGTGAAGAAATCCTTTTCAAAATCATGAAATGCGTCAAACAGATCAAAGCTCTTTCTTTCAAACGGTGTAAGTCCAAACATATAAATTCCTCCTTATAAATATAAAACAATTGATAAATTTTATGTTTTTATTTTTTCTTTCACACTATGCTTTATACATTGGTATCACTCTTCCTTTCAACAATTATATAATAATTCCGCTGAATGACTATTGTGTTATAGCTTTGTGAAAAGCAGATGAAAATTAGCACTCGCGACATCTGAGTGCTAAAAAGAATATAATTTTAAAAAACGGGCATTTATATATTGTAGCAGCAAACAATAAATATTAAGAATCAAGCCGCAAAATTGTGCCAAGTAAACAAAAACGCTAAAAAAGAAGTTTTTTTATAAAAAAGTGTTGACAAAGCTTTTTTTGTAGTGTATAATAAGTAAGTCGCTATGAGGACGGTAATCAGGCGGTATAGCTCAGTTGGCTAGAGCACTTGGTTCATACCCAGGGTGTCACTGGTTCAAATCCAGTTACCGCTACCACGTTTATATGTCCTCATCTGATAACGGCCCGTTGGTCAAGCGGTTAAGACACCGCCCTTTCACGGCGGAATCATGGGTTCGATTCCCGTACGGGTCACCAAATCAGCAGAACAAAAATGTTCACCGGAAAAGTCGCGTATCTACGCGGCTTTTTTGTGTTTCAGAGCAAAAATTCCAAGATAAAACTACAGATGCCTTTCTGCGATGCTGAATCTCAATGTTCCGCATAAAGCTGCATTAAATATCTTTTCTCAGGTTCAATATAGGTGAATAATCAAGAAACGCCTTATATTTAAAATCGTCCTTGTTCCCTGCCGATCATTTAAAACCCTTTTTGACGCTAACATCGTCAAGGCTTGAAAATCATAAAAACCAGGTGTATAATTAAATAAAGAAAATTTTTACGGAGGTAATTGCAATGAACGAGATTTACGAATTTCTGAAAAAGTGCGGCACCTATTATCTTGCTACCGTTGAAGGAAATCAGCCGAGAGTACGTCCATTCGGAACGATAGACTTATTTGAGGATAAGCTTTACATTCAGACGGGAAAGAAAAAGAGCGTTGCGGAGCAGATAAAGGCAAATCCGAAAATCGAGATCAGCGGTATGCTAGGTGATAAATGGATCCGTGTTACTGCCGAAGCAGTTCTCGATGAGCGAACAGAGGCGCAGCAGCATTTGCTGGACGCCTATCTGTCGCTTCAATCAATGTATAAGGCAGGCGACGGGAATACCGAGGTATATTATCTTAAAAACGGCGAAGCTCAGATTTGCTCCTTTACCGAAAAACCTAAGATAATCAAATTTTAAAATTGCACTTCATATAGCCGCTAATAAAAATCATCAGCGGCTATTTTTATGTAAACTTGGAAGCCATGATCTTCTGTTCAAACGTGATAATAACGGCAAATTCTTCTTTGGCATTCCGCTTTCAGCATTTTATCGCCTTATACATTTATATAAAAAAGCCCGGCTTTCGCTGAGCTTTTTCGGCAGTCTGAAACGGACAAACAATTTAACTGTTGTCCGATTTACTTAAAAACCTGCTGTTACAGGCATTTTTGCGCTATTTTTTCAACCATTTAAGGCTTTCCTTGTTTCCAAGGACAAGTATGGTTTCATTTCTAACAAACCTGTGGTCGGGCCCCGGAAGAGTGTCAAATACCTCGCCGTTCTTTATGGCAAGTACGTTCAAACCGTATTTCTGACGCACATTTTTTTCAAGAAGAGTTTTCCCTACCCAGCTTTCAGGAACGGCAACCTCGTAAATAGCATATTCATCATTCAGCTTAAAGTAGTCAAAAATCCCTTCCGAGCTGAATTTAACTGCAAAGCGCTCGGCTGTTTCCCTTTCGGCATAAACAACCTCGTCCGCACCGTTATGCAGCAGAAACTTTTTATGAATATCTCTGTTGGCTCTGGCGAAAACGTATTTTGCACCCATTTCTTTAAGCAAAGCGGTAGTTTCAAGAGAACTCTGAAAATCATCTCCGATCGCAACAACGCATATATCAAAATTCCTTACGCCTAATTCTTCCATAAATCTCGGATCCGTGGCGTCGCCTATCTGAGCGTTTGTCACATATTTCAGAGCAGCGTCTACTCTGTCCTCTCTGATATCAATAGCAAGAACCTCGTTTTTCTGTTTTGTAAGCGTTTTAGCCATATGCTTTCCGAAACGGCCTAGACCTATAATCAAAAAAGACCTCATACCAATCCCCATTCCTCCGCATTTACGGAAAATATTAATCAGCCGACAGTAATTTTTTCAGTCGGAAGCTGTGATTTTGAACTTTGTGCTGAATTGCTGAGCGCCATAAGCACTGTAAGCCCGCCGGTCCTGCCCACATACATCAGGAGAACCAGCAATACGTGAGATACCGAGCTGAGCTGCGGTGTCAATCCAAGAGACAGTCCGACGGTTCCGATCGCCGACGAAGTTTCAAAAACTGCATAAAGCATGGAAATACCGTCAAAAGCACAGATAAATACCGAAACTACAGCGGTAAGTATAATATACATCATAAAGACGCACACAGCGTTATGGACAATATCGTCTACTATGCGTCTTTTGAAACATTCAAGCGATTTTCTCTTTTTGAAGACACAGATAATGCTCAGAACCAGCACGGCAAAAGTTGTAGTTTTAATACCTCCTGCCGTTGATCCAGGAGAGTCGCCTATAATCATCAGCATACTTATAACCGCAAGTCCGGCTTCACTGTAAAGCGTCAGATCAACGGCAGCAAATCCGGAAGTTCTTGCAGATATTGACTGAAATAGCGAACAGAGCATTTTTTCACCGAAACTCATTCCTTCATATGCGGCTGAATCGTACTCCAGAAGCATAATTACTACTGCGCCGCCAAGACTGAGTATAAAAGATGTTGAAAGTACGATCTTTGTCTGAAGCCTGTAGGAGCGGAATGCAAGCTTATGCTCTCTGATATCGTCCCAGACAAAGAAGCCCAGTCCTCCGATTATCATCAGCAGCATGACCGATATATTGAACATTATATCTATATCTGTCGTCATAAACGACGATTCATATCCTGAATCACCCATAAGATCTATTCCGGCATTGCAGAAAGCGGAAACGGAATGAAAAACGGCAAAGTATATACCTTTTGCGGCACCAAGTTCAGGCACAAACCTGAACGACAGAATTACTGTACCGATCCCTTCAAAAATCAGAGATCCGAATAAAATTAATCGGGTCATTTTTACGATTCCGCCCAGCTGCGGAGCGTTTACCGATTCAAGCATTGTAAATCTCTGTCTGAGTCCGATTTTCTGCTTTGTAAGCGTAAGGGCGAATATAGCAACCGACATAAATCCTACTCCGCCGATCTGTATCAGAAGCAGAATTACCAGCTGACCGAACAGCGACCAATAAGTATAGGTATCGTGAATGACAAGTCCGGTAACGCAGGACGCGCTTGCCGCGGTAAACAGCGAATCCTCTATAGGAGTGAATACTCTGTCGCGCGTGCTAATAGGAAGCGACAGCAGAAATGTTCCAATGAGAATAATAATTCCGTAACCCAAAAGAAGAAACTTCGTGAGCGGAACGCTTTGAAAGAAATTTTTTATTTTTGAAAACATAATTTCATCCTTTAATAGGAAAAATATTTCAATACAGTCTATGTTATTGTATTATAGCACCGTTGAACTTAAAAGTCAATTGTCCATTTATATCAAAAAGTGATGAATTTTATTGGTTAAAACAGCAGATTTTTTATAGTTGACGTAAATTCATAGATCACAGCCCGGTTTATTGTCTTATATGCATAAATTTTCTTTTCAAGGCTCCTAAATCGTTGACAATGGGTTAATAATGTAATATCATAGTACTACAGAGAAAATTTAAGGTAAATTTAAAGTAAATATATAGACTGCGATATACAAAATTCTGTAAAATATTTACCGTCAGAACAAAGGAAAGAGAGAAGTAGAAAAATGTTTTTAATCAACTTTTTAACGATATTGTTCGGAAAGATGATGGTCAAAGTTCTTCGCCTGATGGGAAAGAACGCCGGAAATCTTCCCGGTCTGGTGCTGTGGACGCTGAATAAAAAGTGTCTTAAGGCTTTCAGGCCTGAATGCCCTATCATTGCGGTAACAGGAACCAACGGAAAGACATCGGTTACAAATTTTCTCAGCCATATTTTTTCCATGAGCGACCAAAAAAAGATAATCACCAATTATGAGGGGAATAATCTTGATACCGGCATATGCTCCCTGCTGCTGAATCACTGCACTATGACCGGAAAAATACACGCCGATTATCTTGTGCTTGAGGTTGATGAATCTCATGTCCCGGTGATATTCTCTCAGCTGAAGCTTGAAACTCTGATAGTGCTTAATTTTTTCCGTGATCAGCTTGACAGGAACGGCGAGGTGGAAACGCTTATACTTAAGGTAAAAAAGTTCTGCGAAACTTTTAACGGAAACCTTATTTTAAACGGCGACGATCCGAACACCGCCCGTCTTGGTCTTGCCAATCCCAATAATAGAAATGTCAGATATTTCAGCGTGGACAGATATAAATATGCCACCAAAACGCTTCATGAGGCAGGAGAGGGACGTTTCTGCCCTGTCTGCGGGCACGCTCTTGAATATGATTATTATCAGTATTCCCATATCGGAAAATTCCGCTGTCCGAAGTGCGGATACGGCGATAATCCGGCATACGTCAGATTTACCGGAATCGATCTGGACAAGCATTCTTTTATTGCTGACGGAGATGAATATAAAACTGCGGACAGCAGTATATACTATATGTACAATCTCTGCGCAGTATACTCGGCAGCCAAGCTTTACGGTATAGATAAAAAAATAATACGCGATACCTTTAAAAGCTTTCAGGTAAACAACGGAAGAATGGAAAGATTCAGATATAATAACAGCGAGCTTATGCTTAATCTTGCTAAAAATCCGGTAGGCGCAAATATGACAGTACGTATTATGAACGAGTGTCCCGGAAAAAAGGAACTGTTGTTTGTGCTTAATGATAACGTTGCTGACGGTCTTGACGTTTCATGGATATGGGATATTAATTTCAGCATTTTCAATAATGTTTCAAGAGTGGTTACAAGCGGAACGAGAGCTTACGATATTGCCGTAAGAATAAAATACTCCGGTTATGACGCTTCCAGAATAAAGGTGCGTCCTGATCTTGGTGATGCGGTAAAAGAGTTTTTTTCCACCGATGGAAGAAAGTTTGCTATAGCCAACTATACGGCAGTTCAGCCTGTAAGAGCCGCTCTAAGCAGGTTTATTGGAGGCGGCAACGATGAAGGATAAGATAAAGATACTTCATATGTACCCGGATATACTGGATCTTTACGGCGACGGCGGAAATATGGAGGTAATCAAATACAGATGCGGCCAAAGAAAAATAGTGTGCGAAACGGATATTCACACTATCGGCAGCAATACGGATTTTTCCGAATACGATCTGATATATCTGGGCGGAGGCGCCGATTTTGAACAGCAGCTTCTTGCAAACGATCTTGCGGGATGCGCAGCTCAGATACGTTCAGCCTATGAAAGCGGAGTCTTTTTTCTTGCGATATGCGGAGGATATCAGCTTATGGGGCGGTATTATAAGGATTCCAACGGTAAAAAGATCCCGGGTCTGGGGCTTTTTGATTATTATACTACTGCCTCGGAAAACAAGTCGGAAAGATGTATAGGAAACATTATTATAGAAGCTGACCTTAACGGAGAGAAAACAAAGGTTATAGGCTTTGAAAACCACGGCGGAAATACTTATGGTGTAAAATCGCCGTTCGGATCGGTTCTGCTTGGGAACGGAAACTCTTTCGGGGACAGCTTTGAGGGATATTTTGAGAAAAACGTTATAGCCACCTATCTGCACGGACCGCTGCTTTCTAAAAACCCTAAGGTAGCAGATTATATAATAAGCAGCTGTATCGGACGGAAATCAGGTAACAGCGTAACGCTTGCTCCGCTGGATGACGTTCTTGAAAACAAGTGCAGAGAAATGCTGTTTAAGAGGTTTCTGAGAGGATAATTACTCCCCGCTTTGTACGTCATCTGTTTGACCGGCTGATGTGTCTTGCTTGCTGTACGGACGTAAAAGGATATAATTTTTCCGGCAGAAGGCAAAAATGGTTTTTGCAGAGTATTAATCGCTTGAAATTGACAAAATTATTATAAGGTGATATAATTTAAAGGTTAAATATTCTTTTATGCCGGAGTCTGTGCAACGCATTGTACGGCGGCGCAATTAAATACAGCCGAAAAGAAAAGGTGGATAGCTGATGGAGCCAAAACAAAAGCCTGATATACCCTTATACAGCGTGCTCATGTCCGTTTATGCCGGAGAAAAGCCGGAGTATTTAAGGGAAAGCATTGAAAGTATGTACGCTCAGACTGTACCTCCGGACGACTTTGTTCTGGTATGCGACGGCAGGCTGAATGAAAGGCTTGATAAGGTAGTAAGCAGTTATGAAGAAAAATATCCGGACTCTTTTCATCCGGTCAGACTTGAACAAAAGCGCGGAGTCGGCGAATGTGCCAATATAGGTATAGATGCATGCCGCAATGAGTATATAGTAAAGATGGATTCTGACGACGTGGCTTTGCCTCAGAGATGTGAGAAACAGCTTTCGCTTATGAGAGACAAGCCGCAGCTTGATCTGTGCGGAGCGTATATAGAAGAATTCGATACGGATACGGGAGAGAAAATAACCGTAAAGAAAACTCCTGTTGAAAGCGAGGAAATACGCAGGTATGCAAGGAGAAGAAATCCCTTTAACAATCCAACGCTGGTATTCAAAAAATCATTTGCAAAAAAAATAGGCGGCTACGATACGGTAAATCGCTGCGAGGATTACGATTTTGTTGTCAGAATGCTGCAAAACGGAGCCGTAGGGGAAAATATTCCCGAGATACTGGTAAACTACAGGGTTTCAAAGCACAATTATGAGCGCAGGCGCAACTGGACTAATACCAGATCTTTTATCAGCGTAAGATGGAGGATTTTCCGGTCGGGCTATTCAAATTTTGCCGATTTTATTCTGCCCTGCGGTATGCAGCTGATAATATTTATTCTTCCTAAAAGCCTGACAGGAAAAATATATAAGAAATTTCTGAGGTAGACAATGGAAAGCGTAAAACAGATTTTAAGGCAGTATATAAAAACCGTTCTGCAAAAGACTTTGCTGCCGCTTTGCTATCTGTGGGGAAAACGCAGACCTGTAAATGAAAAGCTGATACTGTTTGCCGACAGCAATACTTTCCGGATACCCGAAAGCATGATCCTGATGCGCGAAGAGCTTAAGAAACGCGGATATACTGTGGAAGAGCATTTCTGTGACTTTTCATCGGCAGGCATGACGGCTTCTCTCAAATATATGATGAAATTTATGGTAAGGTACGCGCAGGCGGGAGCGGTTTTTGTGTGCAATTATTTTGTACCCTGCACTGCCTGTAAAAAGCGCAGCGAAACAAAGGTCGTACAGCTGTGGCATTCCTGCGGAGCGCTTAAAAAATTCGGATACGACGCTCCAGACGATATATCCTCTCATTTCAGGGGCAGCGTTACCAGAAATTATGATTATTATACCGTAAGCAGCCCGTACTGCGTTAAAGTGTTTGAATCAGCGTTCAGGCTGGAGAAGGGTAAAGCACTGCCCATCGGGATAAGCCGTACGGACGAGCTGTTCAGCAAGGATTTTGCTGTAAAATGCAAAGCTGAATTTTATGAGAAATATCCTCAGTACAAGGGCAAAAGGCTTCTGCTTTACGCTCCGACTTTCAGAGGAAACGCCGGAAACGCCTACAGCTGCGGCGAGGACGCCGTTTTAAGGCTGGCGGAAAGGCTCGGCGGAGAATGGGCGTTGCTTATAAAAATGCATCCAAGAGTAAAAAGCCCGCTTACCAACTGTGATATTCCGACAAACAGACTTTTTCCTGTAATAGATATGCTTATAAGCGATTATTCGTCGCTGATATTTGAATATTCTGTTTTCAGAAAGCCTATGGTACTGTGGGCGCCGGATCTGGACGAGTATACAAAGAGCCGCGATTTTTATCTCGATATAAAAACCGATATACCCTGTCCTCTGATAACCGAAGAAAGCGGGCTTTACAATGCAGTTATAAACGAAAGCCGTAATTTTGACGGTGAAAGATACGATAGCTTTATAAATAAATATATGTCCGCTTGCGATGGCAATTCAACTTGCAGAACAGCGGATCTTTTGAAGCGCAAAGGAGCTGAGTAAGATTAGTAAGAATAAATTTGATTTTTTCGGACTTAAAACAATTCTTGACGAGCATAAAGGTCAGAGCAAGCAGATAATAATGCTTTCGGTAAACGAGCTTAAGAAGAAATATAAAGGAGCGGTGCTTGGTCCGCTGTGGGCGCTTATAAAGCCGTCATTTACGCTGTTTATACTCTGGTTTGCATTTGCCGTAGGTCTGAGAGGCTCCGGATATGTAAACGGATATCCAAGGTTTATTTTTTTGCTTACGGGTTATGTGCCATGGTTTTTCATAAGCGAGAATATCATCGGCGGCGCACGCTCCATAAGGCAGAACAAGCAGTTTGTAACTAAACTGTCCTTCCCCGTTTCAAACATAATGACGTTCACATCGCTTTCTACATTATACATTCATTTTCTGCTTTGCGTGATAATGTATATTATTCTGCTGTGTTTCGGCTACGGTCCGTCCGTATATAATCTTCAGTATTTTTATTATATGCCGCTTATGTTTGTGTTCTTTCTTGTGCTTTCATGGGCGACCGCTCCCCTGAGCGCATTCAGCAGGGATTTTGAAAACCTTATCAATTCCATTATAACCGGACTGTTCTGGCTTTCGGGAATCTTCTGGAATACCTACGATATGGATAAGCCGTGGCTTAAAACGCTCATGTATTTTAATCCTATAAATTATTTTGTAAACGGCTACAGAAAGTGTTTTTTGTATGAGCAGTTTATTTTCGACAGCAACTACACTACCGAAACGGTCGTGTTTTATGCAGAACTGATAGGTATTATTATTATCGGCTCTCATTACTACAAAAAGCTCAGAAAAATTCTGCCGGATATTCTGTAAAAGGGAGAGCTAAATGGAACAGCCAATTATTGAATTCAACAACGTTTATAAGGAATATCTGCTTTTCAAAAACGAAAAAGCAAGATTCAAAGCGATATTTACCAACAATCGCGGAGTTAAGCGTCATAAGGCGCTCAACGGAGTAAGCTTCAAGATATATCCAGGAGAAGCTGTAGGTATTATCGGAAAGAACGGTGCAGGAAAATCGACCATTCTGAAAATGATAACCGGAGTAAGCTTTCCCAGCAGCGGCGAGGTAAGCGTCCGAGGAAAGGTTGCCGCTCTGCTTGAGCTGACGGCAGGATTTTCTCCGGATATGACGGGAATGGAAAATATTTATCTGAAGGGTTATCTTTTAGGTCTGAGCGACAGTGAAATTTCCAAGCTTGAAAAGAATATAGTTGAGTTCGCCGATCTGGGCGAATATATAGATCAGCCTGTAAGAACCTATTCCAGCGGAATGAGAATGCGTCTTGGCTTTGCGATAAACATAAATATCAAGCCTGATATTCTGGTAATAGACGAGGCTTTGAGTGTAGGAGATTCCGGCTTTAAAAGAAAGTGCAAAAATAAAGTCAAGGAGCTCATCAGATCGGGGGTTACCGTTCTTTTTGTTTCTCATTCAATGGATATGATAAGGGATACCTGCAGCCGGGCCATATATTTAAAGGACGGTCTTGTACAGTTTGACGGAGCGGTAGACGATGCATTCGAAATTTACAGTGCCGGAACCGGCGAGGTCGTGACAATGAACCCAAGGAAGCCTGTAGGCTTTAAGGTCAAGGAAAAAACGGAAAACAGCGTTACGCTTATGTGGAAAGAGGTAAGCGGTGCTGATTTTTATCGGATATACAAGTACAGCAATACAAGCGGAGAATACGAACCGGAAGCCGAGGTTTCCGAATGCGAGGAATACTGCGTATCCGGTCTGGCGGAAGGAGCCAGATACAGGTTTAAAATATGTTCGGTGAGAACAGTGGAGGACAGGGAATATGTTTCGCCATGTACGGCTAACATTTCTGCGGCAACTTTAGGAACAGAGTATTACGATTGCTGCGACTATGACGGAGATTCTGTTGCGGAGGCTCTAAAATCTATTGGAATCGATTCGGACGAAGCCTTGCTTGAAAAGATAGCCGCAGTCAACGCAATAGGAAATTATAAAGCGAGCGGTATTCAGAAACTGAAAATGCTGGAGCTTTTAAAATCGGGAAAGCTTATGATACCACATGATTCCGCAGCTGACGACCTGTAGGCGGCTGAGTGCTGAGATCGGTTCAGAGCGCATCCGGCTTTATTTGAGTGTGTTCTGAACCAACCACTGGATTAATAAAAAGCGGGCGGCTCAATTTGTATGCCCTGCAATGCGCTTTATCTTCCTTAAATTTCGCCGTTTTTTTAAACTGTCCACTGATTTAGTTAAGTCAACGTTTTTCGTTAATGAATTTATAACACAATATCCCTTGACATATGCAGTAGAATTGTGTATAATATTTTAGTGGAATCGGGGTGTGGCGCAGATTGGTAGCGCGCTACCTTGGGGTGGTAGAGGCCGTGGGTTCAAGTCCCGTCACTCCGACCATTGAGGGGCTGATACAAGTCAAGATACTCCTGCGTTCGGAAAGAATGCAGGAGCCGGTATTGGCTTTCAAGGTAACAAAAAATAATGCCCCTATAGTTAAATGGATATAACAAGCCCCTCCTAAGGGCTAGTTGTAGGTTCGATTCCTACTAGGGGTGCCAGAATTATTACTGAAAGAAGTCGATTGTCTTACCGCAATCGACTTCTTTGTTGTTTGTGATATAATTGATGATAGTTGTATTTAATACCGCCGCTGCCATGAAATTCTGAACAAAAAACAAATTTTCCGCTTCAAAATACTTTATGATTGGTGCAGCGTCAGCGCTGATATCATAGGAGGCAATAACTCGGCATGAGCACAGTGTTAATCCATAAGGATGTAATGAAAAAGCTGATTATTGCTTCAAAGATTTTAACCGGCGTAACCTATTTAATATACAGCTTCAAAGGGCAGTAGTTCCCTTTACTTTGAACCTAGAGTTTTCCCTGCTTACCCCCACTTATATTTTATTGGGTGATTATCTTTTTTGCCAAATTCCATTCTATTGGAACCGAAAAGATAAATAACATGAATGCCGCGCAACTTTGAAGTTCATTATCCGACCAAAAAGCAGATTTATGTCGTAGGATTTAACAGATTGTCGCGCCATTTTCCTAAAATCCTTGTAATAACTCCGAGAATCAGACCGACAAGCACCGACGAAATAACGGTTCCGATTCCTACGCTTCCGAATCTGTGCAGAAGCAGCAGGCAAACGGTAAGTGAAATTGCTACCATTGTGACATCAAATGCTATTTTCACCTTGGAGAACTCCAGCTTCGTAATATCTGAAACCGCTTGTATTGTTCCTTCACCGGCAAGCGGCATTATATCAGCCGGAACATACAAAAAAATACCGAACGCAACCAGAAACGCGCTGAAAAGCGCCATGAGCAACCGTATAATCAGGTTTTCGGTTGTCGGCAGAAAAGATACGCAGTAGTTGCAGAAGGTTGTAAAGTAACCAAAGATAATTCCTACGACAACTTGCAGCAGATTTTTTATTTTGAATTTTCTGCGCATAAGTATGATCTGTACAGCCACCAGCGCACAATGAAACAATATCGTTGCTTTTCCCATTTCGATTCCCCATACACAGGTTATCGTATATGGAATGGAACTGACCGGTGATACCCCAAGATCTGATTTTACAGATATTGCAATTCCTATTGTCATAATAAATAGCCCAATGAAATACATAGGCAGTCTTATTTTTGCGTTCTTCAAATATATTCATCCTCTTTTTTATTATTCAAAATATGCTGCCCGTAAAATACCAAGCCGCCGAACCGTTAAGCTCCGGTTTTTTAACTAACTGAGGCGGACGAACATTCAATCTGTTCGTCCGCCTTCTTTTTTGATGATAAACTATATAGACCTTCCATATCTTACTGTCCGGGGGCTTCCTGATCTTCAGAGTCACTAACTGCAGGCTGAGTATCAGAAACATCCGGCTCCGTTACAGAAGGCTCCGTGACTTGAGAACTGTCATTATCTGCCTCGGAATCCACACCTGCATCCGATGAAGTAACCGCTTCGTCAGGTTTACTTGAAGCTGCCGTCGTTTTTTCTGACGAAACAGGAGTCGTTTCAGTCGGCGCAGTTGTAGCTGCAGTAGTCGTTGTCGTGGTAGTTGTAGTATTTGTCCAGACGTAAGACGCTGACGTGGTTGTGACCTCGGAGGATTCTTCCTCGCTCTCTTCCTCCTCTATTATCTCTCCCAGCTGAATAACGCCCCACATTCCGTTTTTCCTTACCCATGCTCTTCCGTTATGTACCGGACGCGCCTGTTCAAATTCGCCTGGATTTACGATACACTCGCCGTCAATATTATAATATCCATAGGTCGAGCCGATGCTGACCGGCACAAATTCCTCCGTAAAAAGATATGGATGGATTTTTTCCTCGCTGTCTATAAGCTCTCCGCAGTAAGAACTGAGAATACCGTCGCACTTAAAGGAAATTATCTCTTCGCCAGACGAGGAAACATATCCCCACTTCCCGTCTTTTTCAAGCGCTATCGCCGTAAGCCCGGCACCCTTGAAAGCCGGAGCGTAGTAATCTGTATATTCGAAATCAAGTATCAGCTCATCCTCCTTAGCCAGAGCGTAAGCCGAATAGTCCGCATTCTTTACTTCAAACCAGCCGTTTCCCGCGTCGGATATTTCCGCCTTTGCCACAACAACGGTTTTCTTTCCGGTATATCTTTCAGCATAATCCTTGTTTCTTTCCAGAACGTAAACCGCTTTCTCATCGCTGTCCCAGAAATACTCCGGCGAATAGTCCTCGTGATCCTTAACATAGCCGAGAACCTGTCCCTGACTGTCAAGAGTACAGTATTCCATTTCGCCTGTATTTTCATCCACCACATTATACAGCACCATTTCACCGCTGGCACATGTGTAATAACCACTGTAGGACGGCTTTACTATAACGTTTCCGTTATAGTCAATAAAACCATACAGACCATTTTTATATATGACCGATGCATTTATATACGCCGTATTGCTTTCATTTTCTGGATCGATCTGACTTGAGTCGAAAACAATTATATTATCGGCCTCAATTGAAGGTTCCAGCACCCAGCTGTAATTTTCAGACTTTTCTCCTTGTGATTCGTCATTGTCATAATATGAACCATCCGGAATAAACTCATCGTCTTCCGACTGACTGGACAAGCCGGGAATGCTGCATCCTGCCAGCAAAGCGCACGCAGCCGCACAGGAAAGTACAACACCTAATTTTTTTCTCATAAAGTGCCTCCTGAAAATTTTGTGTTCCGATTGCTTTTTATACTAATGACCATTTAAACCGAAGTCTGTCAAATCTTATAACAGTCATTGGCATTATTTCTACACATAAAAACATTATACTTCAAAAACAAATATAAGTCAATAATACACAATAAAAAAACGCATATAAACGTATTTTTAAAGACGATACCGGTTATTCAGCTCCACCGCGCCCATATTTCAGGACAATATCCGACTGTTGCCTGTTTCCCGTTTCTTACGACAGGAGTTTTAAACAACGACGGATTTTCCAGAAGCTTTTCCTTCTTGTCCTCCTCCGAAGAAAGGTATTTCAGCAGCACAGCGTCCTGACTAACATTCTTAGCGTCTATTAACGCCTCAAGAGAACCTACCGACCGCAATACGCTGTCAAGCTCGCCCCTGCTCAGCCCTTTAGAGTTTATGTCAACAGACTGAAACTTTATTCCTCTTTCTTTAAAATATCTTTCCGCTTTTTTCGTATCAAAGCACTTTTTTCTTCCGAAAATCTGAATATTCATCTGACGTCCGCCAGGTAAACTCCCTAAATAAGAGCCCCCGCAGACTCTTCCCTCCGTTTCACGTTGTAATCAAGGCAGTATTTCACCGTTCACGCATTCCATAACCACCGTAAACGGTCCGTCGTTCATCAGACTTACCTTCATATCCGCTCCGAAAACGCCGTTTTCTACCCTGCCTTTTATTCTCAAAGCCATCGCCTCGGAAAAATACCTGTAAAGATTCTCGGCATGCTCAGGCTTTCCCGCCCTGACAAAGCTGGGACGGTTTCCCTTTCGGCAGTCGGCGTACAGCGTAAACTGCGACACAACAAGAATATCTCCGTTTACATCGTCTGCAGACAGGTTAATTTTATCATTATCATCGGAAAAAATACGAAGCTTAGATATCTTATCTGCAAGCTTGTCGCACTCTTTTACTCCATCCTCATCGGAAACGCCCAGAAAAATCAGCAGACCGCAGCCTATTTCTCCGACTGTCTTTCCCTCAACCTCTACCGAAGCGCTTTTTACGCGCTGTATTACAGCTTTCATATCATTGCCGCTCCTTTTGCATTATAAGACAAATCCGCACATCCGGCATTCGTTCAGCCTAATACGATATTATATCTGAACGAATGCTCACCGCCTGTCTCAAGCTTAACAGCATGAGGCTTTTTCTCTATTTCGTTATACTCATCGTCGGCATATACCGGAACCGAAGACCAAGGTTCAAGACATACAAATCCGGCGCTGTTATCTCCCGCAGGCGACCATACGGCTATACATCCTGTCCGACTCTGATATTCAACGGTCACGAATCTCTCAGACTTCTCCGTCTTCAGCGTTACCGAGCCTGACGCCGGGGAATCCTTCATAAAAACGTCGTGATCAAAAAGTTCTCTTGAAAGCCTGATCTCTGTACCGTTATCAAGGATCGTCCTTTCCCCTCCCGGAACGCTCTGAACGATTTTTTCAGGCTTGTCGAATTCCACATAATAGTCGTCAAAGCTCAGTCCGCTCTCAAGAGGACAGTTAAAAGCCGGATGAGCGCCGGTATAAAAATACATTGGTTCTTTACCCGTATTCACAGTTTTATATTCAGCCTCAACCCTATTTCCGGAAAGTCTGTAAGAAACCACAAACTCAAAATCATACGGATAAACTTTTCTGGTTTCCGCAGAGGATCTGAGCACAAAGCTTACGGAAGTTTCATCGGCGCCGAGAAGCTCAAATCTGCTGTCCCGCGCAAATCCGTGGTTTGAAGGCATTATATATTCTTTTCCGCCGGCAGTATATTTTTTACCCGCAGGAGAGCATACGAATGGAAACAATACCGGAGCATATCTTTTCCATGCGTCGCCGCACTGCCAGAGATACTCACAGCCGCCGTACTTTAACGAATGAAGCTCCGCTCCGTAACTGTCGGCAGATATTTCAAGTGTTTCGTTTTTAAGCGTTATTAACATAAACTTCTTCCTTTCATCAGGCATATAAAATTATTCGGATAAAACGACCAGGCAAATCTCGCAGCATGGCTTTTATATAGCACAGCCATCTTCTGCCGACGGTCATTCCGTCACATTGGACTCTTTCAGAAGTTCACGCATTACCCAGCCGGACGTTCCGTTATAGGTTACGTACACCCATTTTTCATCCTTATCGTCCGGATTGGAAGTCTGAGCGGTTCCGTATATGTATTCGCCGTCTGGTATTTTCAGCTGAACCTCGTATTTTTTCGACGGACCAAAGCGAAGATTCAGATAAGTAGTATCTGAAACAACAAGATATCTGTGCGTAAGCTTGAATTTATCGCTTGCAAGCGGCTTATACAGCTTATCCGCAGTAAAAGCGGTAGTTGTCGCTTTTGTTTCGGAAGCTGTCTTTTTGGTCGTTTTCTTGGTAGTAGTCTTTTTTGTTGCTTTTCCGGACGTGATAATTTCGGCTCCTTCCGGAATAGTATACAAAGTCGTTGTAGTAGAAAAAGTAGCCAGAATATCAGGATCGGGCTCGTCGTCTTCAGAGTAGGGATTTTCCAGCGTTGCCCCGGTAATTTCAGTAGTAGTCGTATATCCTGAAAAATCCTCGTCGTCCGCGTCAGCTTCAATATTGCGCGAAGCGGTCCTGGTGGTGCTTACATATTTTCTGGAGGTATCTGTAATTTCAGATTCTGTTTCCGACGACTCTGTATTTCCCGTTTCAAGTCCGCAGCCGCTTAATACGCAGACCGCAAGCAACACGACGGAAAAAACTTTATAATAAGAAATTTTCATTGCAGCCGACTCCTTTCAGCAGATATAAGCAACAGTATTATTTTATATTCAACAAACGGCAGGCGTTTTTAAAAAAGATATTTTCCTTGTCATCGTCTGAAATATCCAGCGAATCTATTTTTTGAGCTATCAGCGCCGGACTCTGCCAGGGACAGTCGCTTGCAAACAGAATTCTGTCGCTGCCGTGCTTGCTTATTATCTTCTCCATCAGCCTGTTATCGCAATCCAAAGAAAAGCTGGTGTCAAGGTAGACCTCTCCGCCGCATCCGGCAAGACAGTCAAGAACTCTGTCCCACTCCCCGTTTCCTCCGAGATGAGCAAATATTATTTTCATTCCTCTGTGACGATCTGCAGCTTCTCTTGCAAGCTCCGGAGGACAGTGTATCAATTCAGGAGAAACGCAGTCATAGCCTGCATGAAAGGTCACCGGAAGCTCATGTCTTTTTATTTCGTCATAGACGGGATCCATTCTTTTTTCGTTAACCATAAAATCCTGATAATCCGGATGAAGCTTTATTCCGTGCAGTCCCAGCGATTTGATACGCTCCAGCTCCTCAGCGTAGTCCTCAGCATCGGGATGAATACTTCCGAATGAAATAAACCTATTCCCGTCCTGCTGAGCCGCCCAGTCGTTTATCACCTTTTGCTGTGAAGGCTTTGTCGCAATAGGCAGCAGCACTCCTCTATCTACGCCCCATTCGTCAAAACGTTCGACAGTCTGTTCTGCAAGACCTCTGGTATAAGGTGTGATCCCGCATATATCCTGAAGCTTCCGGACTGCTCTGTCCGCAACCTTGGGATTAAAGGCATGAACATGAAAATCAATAAGCATTAAACCATTTCCTTTCGATAAAATCCTCCGTCTTTATGATGGAGGACGCAGCTATACCTCAGAAATTCCGTAAAAGTTCAAAAATAATTTTTCCGACCGAGTTTTATTTCCCTAAATCAATCCGAAAAAATAAAATATTGAAATGATATGCATTTTCCCTGACGGTAAAATGGTCATAAAAATAAGCTTCTGCTACACAAGGCATGCAAACGCTCCACTTTAAGATCATTATATCACAAACACTGCTATTTTTCAAGATTATATATGATTTTTCACATTTCTCAGTCATAAAAATCTTATTTCAGCTTTCAAGTCTGTTTTTCGGCTTACTGAATTTACGGGATACCGAGGTTTCGCATCATCGAATTAATACATAATTGACCCAACGTCCAATCCATTAATTAACAATGACAAGAATGTTATTAAAATCACAAATCACTTTTGTTTAAAATACTGCACTTTTGCGTATTGCAAAATACAATAATATATGATAGAATTATATTAAATTGCACAATAGCTATTTTATTTAACGTTTTTAAAATCAGGGGCTTGCCCCATTTTCAGCGTTATAAAGGCGGGAAACGTCTAACCTTAGTTATAATTATAACAAAAGATGAAAGCAGGTTTATCAATGAAAGAAAAAATGTCGGCAGCCGAAGCGCTTGCGAAAAAGAATGCCAGACGAAAAAAATTCGGTACTAAAATCCCTCTCTACATTTTTCTGGGCGTGCTGCTTTTGGCAATTATAATCGCCGCTGCCGTAATAGGATACCAGATAGTTGAAAGCAACCGTATCTCAAAAGCAAAATCAGTTATCATGCAGCTCGACATAAGCACTACGTTTAAGGAACCCGAGTTTGACGATGAAGGCGATTGGGACAATGACGGAGTTGCAAACGCCAAGGAGGACCGCGAAGGAACAAATCTTCAAAACGAGGATACTGATGGTGACGGAATTTCTGACGGCGACGAGCAGAAGCTTGGAACCGACCCGATTAATCCTGATACCGACGGCGACGGACTTCTGGACGGATATGAAATAATGGCCGGAACAGATCCGAGAAAAACTTCAACTGACGGAAAGTCGGAAGACGCTCAGCGGGAGCTTACAGTGAAACGTGAAAACGGTCAGGTAACTCTTGAAATAACAGGCGACGCCAACGTTGCAAGCACCACAATTGAGCAGCTGGACATTTTCGGCATCTCCTCCAATACAAGCATTGTCAGCAACGCATATGATTTTTACTGCGATTATGACTTTAAATCGGCAAAGGTCACATTCAAGCTTGATAGCTCAAAAATAGAAAAACTTGGATATTCATATGACGATCTGACAATTCTGAATTTTAATCCTACAACTCAGCAGTATAAAAAGGTGGAGTCCTCTGTTGATAAAAACAACGGAACTATCTCGGCAGAGCTTTCACATTTTTCTACATATGTTGTCGGAGTGGAGAAAACGGTAAACGACGAAGCCACTACAAGAATTGCTTTTCTTGTTGATAATTCCGGCTCGATGTATCCTAAGGAGCTTTGTCCGCCGTCGTCGGAAAACGATGTGGATTTCAAGCGACTTGACTTTGCAAGCAGCCTTATAAATAAAATTGAAGGCGATTATACCTTTGCAATTTCAAAATTTACCGGAGACTACACCAAGCTTCAGGATTTTACCGATGACCGCAAAAAGCTTAAGGACGCTCTCGACAGCATCAGAGATGAAACGGAAATATTCACCGGCACTCACAGTCAGACCGCCCTTGAACTTTGTATGAACGAATTTTCCAACGATTTGAACGGAAAATACAGAAATATCATAGTTATGCTTACCGACGGCGAATCCGACGAAAGCAATCCGAAATCTATTGAACAGCTTGCCGATATCGCTAAGGACAAAAATATAATAGTGCTCACAGTAGGTCTGGGCCGCGAGGTTGACAGATCCTGGCTTCAGGAATTTGCCTATTCAACCGGAGGAAAATATTATTCCGCCTCCGACGCCAACGCTCTGGACGACGTTTACAAACAGATCGTTACAACTCTTAACTACGATATAGTCAGCTATTCCAACTCTTCCTCTTCCGACAGCGTCAGCGGATATTCGCTTTACAATACCGGATTTGACCCTGAAATAAACGGCTTCTGCTTTAAAAACTTCAGAACCTCTACTGCTGCCAGCCTGGACTTCGGTCTTGCTGTAATGGCAAGAGACTGGTATCTCGGAAATGTTCCCGCTTCCCTCGGCGCTCTTTCACCAAGGGATGACAGCGCACAGAAATACGACGCTCCGGGCTATGATATAAGCGGAACTGAACTTGCTGAGAAATATGAGGAAAGAGTCCCTCTTTATGAGATCAAACCTGCCGCACTCCTCGGCACCTACGGAGACGTTACGCTGTATCTTGATTATAAGAGCAAGGGAGACCTGCTGAAAATCAAGGACGAATATGCCGACGACGCAAAAAGCGGCGGCTGGGCTATCGACAAATATCCTATAAACGGCGGAAATCTTGAATGGTCTGCCGTAGAACTTATGTCGCTGGATATTGCCGGAAGTCTTTCTGAAATAGAAAGCAGGTATTCCGAGTGGGAAGCAGGCTTTTACGGCGCTCTCTACAGACTCAACGCAATGCAGTGGGACGACTCGGAAAGCGAATTCAACCTGACCAACGGAGACGATGGCTTTAACCGTCTTACCAAGCTGTTAAGCCAGGGCGTTCCTGTTGTTACTACAATTGACGATACTCATACCGTAAACGCAATAGGTCTTATCCAGGACTCCACATGCCACAGGAAATACATACTTCAGGTATACGACAGCAACTATCCCGGTCAGATAAAGGAACTTTACATTACAAAATCAATAAAGGGCTCTTATGATATAAACAACGGTCAGGCGGAGCTTACAGGAACAGGCTTTGCATATTCCGCAACCTACGAAGGAAAGTTGGTCGGCGTTTCATTTTCAGACGTTGATACGCATTAAATTTCTATAGAATTTACAGCAGGAAATTTTTCGGCATACGGCATCTTTCCTGCTGTATTTTTTATTTTTCCTTATTCCATTATATGGAATAAGGAAAACGTTTTCTGTGTTTTTTGCACAAAAAAGCCTAGTCAAGATTGTTAGATATTTCAACTTTTTTTAGAAATAAAAATAAAAAAAACACTTGATTTTATGGAAATAATCTGATATAATTAATTACAGAATTGAACGACAATTCATAAACATATTTTTATATGGAGGAGATTTTACAATGAAAATTTCAAAGATTTTTGCAGGAATGTCCGCTTTGGCTGTAGCTGCAACAATGGCAGTTTCTGCTTCTGCCGCTGATGTACAGCCTTTCATTAAAGACTGGAAAGTTAAGGAGCAGCAGCAGGTATTTGCTTTTGAGGGTATGGATACTGCTACAAGATGGAATGGTTCTTGGTACCAGTTCTTTTCTACAAAAGAAGATCTCAGTGATGTTACTCTGACTTTTACTATTGACACAACAGCTGCTGAATGGGAGGCCGGAGAAGACGGTGTTGCTCTTAACGAAAGCGGTTCTTACACAGTCATCAGAGTTGCTAATTCTGACGAGACAGATCAGTCTACACAGGCTATGTATGTAGACGGTGCTTCTGTTGGTTATGAATGTGAAAACAACAACGGTGTTTATACTGTAACAGTTCCCGGTTCAAAAATTTATGAAGTAAGCGCTGACGGTGGTGCATCAATTGATCCTGTTGAAGCAACAGATGCAGATGGAAATGCTGTAACTGTATATAACGTTGGTTTTAATATTCAGTTTGGTCACTTTGCTAAGGGCACTTGGTCTACAGTCGTTTCAGGTGATTCAGTACTTCCTATGGAAATAAGCGAGGACGGCAACCCTTCACCAGTTATTGAAGGAACAGGAAGCACACCTTCTGATGAATCCACAGCAGATTCAACAGCGGATTCAACTGCTGACTCAACAGCAGATTCAACTGCTGATTCTACAGCAGATTCCAAGACTTCAACAACATCAACTTCTGCTTCTACAACTTCAAAGGGTTCAACAACAACTACCACTTCAGGTTCAACCGGTGCTTCCGACGCTACCAATAACCCTGAGGCCGGAGCAGCAGCTGGTATTGCTCTTGCAGGTATTGCTCTTGCAGGTGCAGCTGTAATTGTTGCTAAGAGAAAGTAATTGGCAAAGTTTAGCTGCTAATAAATGATAATTAAGACTGCGAATTAATTTTCGCAGTCTTTTTTGTACATATTCCACTAATGAGTAAACGTTTTCTGTGTATTTTAACGAATTATAATATCTTTTATTGTGCAAATATCATATTGATTAAGCACAAAATTTATGCTATAATTTAAAAGTAAAATTTGTGTGGTTTCTTATAGAGAGAAACAATTTATCGGAGGTAATAAAAATGAAGAAATTACTTGCTTCAACTTTAGCAATTTTAATGACAGCTTCATTGCTCACAGCTTGCGGAGATTCTGACGATTCTTCCAGCAGCAAGGCCGATTCATCTTCAGCCGCAGCTTCCACGTCTTCGGCAGCAGAGGAGTCAAGCGTAGCAGAATCAACAGCAGCATCTGAGGCTGAATCCACAGCAGAATCCGCGGCCGAGTCTTCTGCTGACAGTGCATCTGAAGCAGATGCCCCGAAGGATATTTCTGAAATGCCGGCAACTCTCAAGAATATCGACAATGCATCCTTTACATTTACAACTGATATGAATGTTGAAGATTTTGTCGGACCTTTTGCAGAGGATAAGGGAAACGGCGCATATACTTCGGATACCGGCGAATCTCACGTAGAGCTTACAATTGAAGAGCTTGAGGGAATTCCTATGCTCCGAGTTCAGACTCTTGATAAGGATGAATACGGCGATTATATGATTCCTAAAATCAGATTTGATATGTCTAAGCTTTTTGCCGGTCAGGAAGAGGACCTGCCTAAGATATTCACTATCAAAATGGATATTGTAACAAAGGCAGTAGGAACTTTCACTGCAGACGACGGCACTGAATCACTGGTTCCCGGAAACTTCCTTGGTGCGCTTTGCACACAGCCTACTGACGGCAACGGCGGAAACTCATGGAATCAGCTTCTTGAATTCAGCGAAGCAGAGTGGACTTCTGAATGGGGTTCATACGAGATTGTTATTCGTCCGGGAATCAAGCCTGCAGCTACATTTGTTGATTCAACAGACGCTCAGTACCTCTCACTTATGAGATGGGGTATGCCTAATGAGGCAGACTTCTATATTGCCGATATCGTATTTGAGGATGAAGACGGTAACATTATTGAGTGCAATTACGGTAAGTAATCATTAAAAAAACATAATTAAAAAGCTGTTTCGTTTATCGAAGCAGCTTTTTTAATACCTCAGTGCTTTCAAAGCTGTATATTCACAATTAAAGCTCACCTTCATAAACCACAGAAGTCATCTTACAGCTTCCGTCCGTGAAAAGCCTTACGCTGTCGTTTTCGTTATATATCATAGTCCGCCTCTTTCATAATAACCTTGCTTTCATAAAATAAGCCTATTCAAAAAGTCCTTCTTCTATAAGCATTTCCAGAACGCCTATCTCTCTAAAAAGCATACAGGCAGTTTCTTCACATTGACATAAACTATTTCGGTTGACCCGTACAGCTTCTGTGGGCTCAACATATCTGAGAACAAAATCTTCTTGGATCTCATTATCCGATAACTCTTGCGGCTGTACAGATTTTTCTACGTCACACAGGTAATAATAGTTATCCTGAATAAAAATCGGCTCGTGTTTTCCTTTTTGTATCCTATGCACATAACCATATTCCCTCACGCTGTCCGGAATTACGGTCAATCCGGTTTCCTCTCGCACCTCACGGATCATTGCCGCAGCAGTGTTTTCATTTGCCTCGATTCCGCCGCCGGGAAGTTTGAAATAATCGTTTTTTCTGCTATATATCATTGCGATCTTCCCTTCTCTAATTATAATGGCTCTGGCAGATGGTCTTATGAAAGCCTCTCCTCCCGGTTGGTAATCCTTTTTATCAATTTCAAATAAAAGTCTCATTTCATTTCCTTTCAGAATTTCTTACTCAATACTTGCAGTGCTTTCAAAGCAATATATTCACATTTAAAGCTCGCCTTCATAAATCACAGAAGTCATTTTACAGCTTCCGTCCATTTTTTAAACTCGCCGTAACCTACAAAATGCAGTCCGCACTTTCCCATAACTCTGCCAGAAGCTTTGTTTGGCTCGGCGTGACTTGATTTTCCTGACACTGCGATCAATTACATAAAAACAGCCTGCCACAAGGTGAAATCCCCTTAACAAGCCGCTTTGATAAATATGAGATAGAATGATTATCTCTTTGAGTTTGAGAATAAGTTTCTGCTACTTTTTAGTCTCTCGAACTCAAATTCAATTATTGCCGTGTTTTCAGGCATTTAAGACATCGTATTCTGTTAATTTTTATTGATTTTCAATCGCATTTTCTGACTTGACTTGTCCAGCGGTTGATCATACTTGTACAAGCACTATGCATATCTCTGTATCAATTTGATAACTGTGGTGAGAGACTTAGAGAGCTTTCATCAACGAAAGGAAGGTCTATTATGACTATTGCAGAGAAGAAAGAAATCGTAAACAAAATCATCAGCCTGCTTATTCAGCTTACCGTTGAGGACGATTATCATGAGGTTGTAAAAGAAGTACCAGTAACTATTGCTGTTGAGCAGCCCAAACCCAAGAAGGACGAGGTATCTTTCCTGACAATTAAAGAATGTACCAAGCTGATACACGGACTAAGTGACCATACAATGCGTTTGCTTATAGCTCAGAACAAGGTCACATATTTCCGTGCAGGTGCAGGAAAACGTGGCAAGATACTCGTCAACAAAGAGAGCCTGCTGTCATATTTCAGCGGAAATGAGGAGGTGTGAGCTATGAGCAGATACAAGAGCGAACATACCGCATACAGCCCACTGAAAAAGAAATACGTTCCGCTGTGGAAGCTTGACACTAACACTGCTACCGTCACCCACTTCAACGCCGATACGCAGACCGAGGAGAGCAAGACCTACAACACCGACTTCATCAGGTATCATCTTCATTTCTCTGACAGCCATTGTCCCGACAGGCTTCACAGGCTCGTTAATGAAGGGAAAATCATGAAGTACCTTGATGATATGGAACTGAAAGTCAGAGCAGCTATCTCACGTCAGGTTGAGCTTTGGAAGCAGAGCGACTGTTGCTATCAGAAGGCGGCTCTCGCAGGAGATACCGAGAAAATGCTCGGTCTTAAAAACTGCTACATCAGTATGGCAAAAGAATTAGTGTTTGAGTGTATGGTTTATATTTGAGGATCAACGGCTGTGCCTTCGGGTGCAGCCTTTTCGGGTCTAAGTATAAAATTATAAAATGTTTCAGCCATCATTGATGCACGATCTTCTATATCTTTTTCATTCCAATCTGGATGATCTTTGATAAAAGAGTTAATCCACTTATATTGTGATTGTGGATAATATTTTGTGGTTTTCTCTTTATATTCAATTTGTCCAGCATCATTATTGATTTTGACCTCTAATAGAATTAAATTGCCAATATTTAATGAGATACCTCCATTTGATTCAGGATATAGATGTTCAATACTTCCATCAGATTCAAACAATTCCTTTTGGGAATAGAAGCAATTAAGCATATTGATTGCATAGCGAGTCTTTATATTGGATGATGTATCCTTTTTGGAATAAAACATCTTAACAAATTTCTCACAGAAAGAATCCTCTTTTGGATAAATAGCTTCTAATGGCTTAATGAGTTTTCCATCTATAATTTGGTTCGTTTCATCTTTGCTGGTGCTTTTCCTTAATGCTATCGCAAATTTAGAGTATATTGTTTCAAGTTTATTTGGTCTAAGTGCAAGTACGGTATTATACGCATAATGAAATCTGTCCAAGTATAAAATCGTACTTTTAAACTTTTTTGTAGAAATAAGTTCTTGATTCTTAACATCAAACAATGCAAGTAATGCTACTCTAACTTGAACAATATTAAAATCATTTATTAGGTTTTTAAGGCTTTGAACAAGCCACGCATATTCTTTTCTATTATCATAGTCTTCAAGTTTAGGATTGATTATTTGCATATAATACTTTGCATTTTGCAACATATCCTTTAGGAATTGTTTGCATTGATCCTGGTTTTTTGAAAGCTTTGACTTTATAAACGTGTCATATAGTTTTGTGGATGGCGTTTTACTATATTTGGAGATCCAATAATGCCTATAAAATGTTGCCAATCCAATTGACTCATTTCCTGAATGTAAAGTGGATTTAATATCATTCCACGTTTCTTCTGCAAAATCAGCAGGCTCTTTTTGATTTAATACTTCAAAAATTTTATTTTTTATCAAATCAATATGTGCCAATCTTTTTCCTTTAGCGTTAAGTATTTCAAATATCTTGTTAGCTTGTTTTTCGTCTTTCGTCGATATTACAATTATAGTAGAATTTAATACTTGATCTCTTACAGCTTTTAGGATATCGATTAAAGATAATGTATCTATTATATCTTTTCCGTGTTTGCGTTCGAGCATTTTTTTTAAAGATTGTTCATTAAGAATATTTGAGAAATAATCATACGTTTCTTTTATGCATATTTCTTCCTCAGAATTTGGTTCTGTAGGATTTGATTTATCAAGATCTTGAATATAATATGCAAAAAACGGATAATGAGATTTACTTTTTAGTATCCGCACATCATTATCATCATCATCCTTTGTCATTACGTACTTAAATAGCTGAGAACTAAGACCTTCTTCATTTAATAGTCTAAATTTATCTGAAATGGCCGAAAAAAGTATTGTTATCGTGGTTAAACGTTGTTGTCCATCCACAACCGAAATCTCTTTGTCTGACACCTCGGCTATATCTCCAATAAAAAGCATTGTTCCGAGAAAATATTGATCGTGTGAGATTACACCATTTTCTATATGCAAACTATCAATCATGTCTTCTATAAATTCTTGATAATTTTTCTTTTCCCATGAATACTCTCTCTGAAATCTTGGAATCACAAATTGTTTTCCTGATAATAATAATTGTTTTATCGTTTTGTCTGATGGCTTAATATTCATTTTTATTCCTCTTCTCTGTATTATTTACGAAACATACCTGACATATAAACAATATCACAAAATATTTAGCAGTATGTTTTTCCATTCAGTCAGCACTTCACGACCGAAAATAACATCATCAACCAACCCCATATTAAGAGCATCAACAAGTCTGACAGTTGTTATCTGACACACAAAACCATAAATCAGTAAAAACGCGTGAATATGCGGAAGAACCATATATACGGCGTTGAAATCGCGCAAAATAGGCATTATCTCACATGGAAAACTAGCGATATCAGAAACGCTGGAAATATTCGGTGTCAAAAAAACAACTCCCGATTACTGAAAAATCAGTAGTCAGAAGTTGTTTTTAAATTTAGGTGTTTTAAAGTGTTTTAATAATTGAAAAACGTTTTAAAATATCGTTTAAACTGCGCAAAAACGCCGTTTTAAGTTTAAAACAGCGTTTTTATTTATACGGTATTTTAAAGCCAACTGAATTTAAATATTATCCATTTTTTAGGTGCGACATTGCGACACTTTTTTGATGGGGTTGCGACATTGTCGTATCCCTATTTTCATAGCACACCTATAACCTTACCTTTGCAGTAAATTTGATCATAATCATTGAGTTTAATATCTTTATATTCCGGATTAATAGAAATAAGGCAGTTACCGCCAAATTTTTTAACATAGCCTTCTCCGTTGACGATAAAAACGCCTATCTCGCCATCTTTAACAAAAGGCTGAGACTTAATAAGTATAGTATCGCCGTTGTTGTAAAGAGGCTTCATGCTGTCTCCGGCAACTCGCAGCGCAAAATTTGCTTCTGCGGTCAGCGGCGTTTCCTCAACTTCGATCATGTTTTTGGCGTCATGGTCTAAGTAGATTCCTGTGCCGGCACTGACGGGTAAGTCGTAATACTCTATAAAAAGATTATTTTTAGGCTCTTTTAATGGCTTTTTAGCTGTTTCAGCAAGTTGCTCTGCTCTGCCGATCACTATACCTTTGCCAATATCGTTAAGCATATTATAATATGTAAGAAGCTCCTGTTCATCAGCGGTCAGATTGATCGTAGAGGGGCTTTTTTCTTTGCCAGTTAATAGTTTTTCGGGCGTGACATTTAAAAATTCACAAATGGGAACGATATATCTAGCTGGAGGATCGGTTTTTCGTATTTTCCAGTTTGTCATTGTGCTTGTATTAATCCCTAAATGCTCACATAAATCAACTTGTCTTAGTTTTCTTTCATTCAAGTAGTTAATCATATTATCAATAATAGACAAAAAAATCACGTCCTTTTTTGTTATAGTTCACAAATGTGAGCTATATTTATTGACAAATCCCACTATGTGAATTATAATTTTACTATAGTATATCTTATGATGTAATAATATCAGAAAATTTACTAATAGTCAACTTAAAAGGAGTGATATTTTGTGAACGATTTAAAAGTTTTCAGCAGTACAGAGTTTGGCGAGCTGGGAGTAATGCTAATTGACGGCAAGGAATACTTCCCGGCTACACAGTGCGCAAAGATTTTAGGGTATAAAAACCCTCAAGAAGCAATTAGGCAGAAATGTAAAGGAGTGAGGAAAACACTCACCCCTACCAACGGAGGAAATCAGCCAGTTAATTACATCCCCGAAGGAGATCTTTACCGCCTTATAGTTTCTAGTAAGCTTCCGTCAGCAGAAAAATTTGAACGTTGGGTATTTGACGAGGTTCTCCCGACGCTCCGCAAGACCGGCTCTTACGGAGCTGTAAATATTGAAGAGATTATTGCAAGAACAGCAACGGCAGTGGTTACAGAGGTTATTAAGCAGCTCAGCATTAATAAAATCGCAGAGCAGCCTCAAATGCGCCGTAAGCCGCGTAAATCAATGAGCATAATAACTCAGCTCAGCCCGGAACTGCATAAAGCGGTTGACGAAATGCTCCTGTCAAACAAATATACATTCAGCGAGGTATGCAGTTTTTTGGCTGATTACGGAGTCGTATTATCTGTCACATCTGTCTGGAGATACTATAAAAGACTTACCGCCGAGGAGGTACATTTATGAATAATTTATCAAAATCAACAATCTTAACGGAAAAGCACAAGTTTGTGGAAAATGAATTGTTTTCAGTATTAAAAGCAGCAAATAAGGATATTGCAAACTGTAAATACATTAAGATCGATACGCTAGAACTCGTAGAGATAACAATGGAAAACTGCTGCAAATATCAAATTGACGTTACAGCAGACAGTTTGATGGCAATGATTCTGGACGTTGTAAAATTTATGGCTTACAAATAGGAGGTACAAATGTCATATATAATACTAACAGTGATCCTGTCCGTTATATTTCTAGTCGCTCTGGCGGCAATGTACGACAGCGTCAGGGTAATTGCAGAGGCGGACGCTGAAAAGAGGCATGAAAAAACGGAGCAAGAGCTTCGGCGTGAAAACATGGCGTTAAGGTATGTGCTGAATAACAAACACACAGTTTTGAATTTTGAGGTTAAAGGAGGACTGGACAATGACAATAGGCGAGATTCTAAAGAAAAAAAGACTTGAAGCACATATGACAGGCAAAGAACTGGCAAAGCTTGCAGGAACATCAGCATCAATGATATCTCATATCGAATCAGGATACAAAGTACCTAGCCTTGGACTTGCTGACAGATTGACAAAGACGCTCGGTTTTTCAATGGATGAGCTTGTAGGTCGCAAAGTAGGATAGCCGAAACAGCAAGCATAGCTTGCTGTCTGCCGGGGACGGTCTCCCGGTACTGATGATGGCAGACCAACAGGAGGTGAAAACCAATGAAATACAAAGAATTTGAAACTCAGATACTTGCACACGCGGTGGGACAGGCAAGGCTTCTGGCTCAGTCAAGCTGTCTTGAGGACATAAAAATAGAGCCAGAACAGCTGAGAAAGAATATAGCGACCATTCTTTCCGTTCTCACAGAAACAGAAGAGTTTCTGTTTGCCCTTGTAAACAACCGTTCTGGCTCTGATAGTTAGTATATCAGAGAAAATGGAAATTGTCAAGTCTTTTTTTAGGGAGGTGTTGACTTGGATTATATAACTGTAAATGATTTTGCTGAACTAAAAGGGTGCAGCATAAGAACTGCTCAAAGGTACATATCGTCTGGCAAAATAAAAGCGATTACAGCTGTACATACTCAAAATAAAAAAGAATGTTACATGATCCCTGTAACTGCACTTCCGGAAAGCCTGCAGACAAAATACTATACACAGCTGAGGGGCAAGGCGGGTGCAGAGCCTGTTAAAACAGCATTAAAACAGGATAAAAAAGCCGGTTTAAGGTCGTTTGAAAGCTTTAGTCAGGAAGAGCGTGAACAGATAACATTGTGGAAATCTATACTCGACGATTGGCAAAGCTATAGGAACGAGTATCCGGGCAGAAAGGCAGAGGTCGATAAGCTGTATATAAGCAAGTGTAAGCTTGAACATCCGAATATGGATATATCGCTTGGCATATTGTACAGCAAATACGCCGCGCTTAAGGATAACCGGCTTGAGGGTCTTGTAGATAACCGGGGCGGATGGAATAAGGGCAAAAGCAAAATAGCCCCTGAGCTGTGGGATCAGTTTTGCTATTTGTATTTATCTGAAAATAAACCGACTGTCTCACGCTGTTACAGCCTGACGCTTGAATGCGCTAAGGAGTATTACCCGGATATGGTGGCAAGCTTTCCGTCGGAACGCAGTTTCCGGCGGCATATTGAAACGGATATACCTCTGGCGGTCAGGATATATATGCGGGACGGCGATAAAGCAATGAAAGATAAATGCCTGCCGTATATCAGCAGGATGTATGACAAGCTCCACGCTAACGACGTCTGGATCGCAGACAATCACACGTTTGACATACAGTCTTATGACGAAGATAACGGCATGATACACAGGCTTTATCTGACAGCATTTCTGGACGCCAAAAGCGGAGTGCTGGTCGGCTGGAACGTTACAGACTCACCGTCATCACAGTCAACGCTTATTGCTCTCAGACACGGTATCAAACGCTTTGGTATACCAAAATCAGTGTATTTTGATAACGGTCGTGAATTTTTGGTTCATGACATCGGAGGCAAAGGGCATAGGACTCGTAAATCAGACGCTGAAAAAACAGAGCCGCCTACAATATTGCAGCGGTTGGGCATTGATATGCATAACGCTATTGTGCGTAACGCTAAGGCAAAACCGATCGAGCGCACATTTAGCACGGTTACCATGCAGTTTGCGCGTATGTTTGAAGGCTACTGCGGCGGTACTATCCTTCAGCGACCTGAAAGTCTTAAACGCAGAATTAAAGAAGGCAAAATACCATGCGATTTTGAGATCAGGGAGTTTATTGAAAATTGGATAGATTACGATTTTAACGTGCAGGAGTACGGCGGTTCAGAAGCACAATACAAAGGCATGAGCCGGATCGATGTCTGGAATAAGGACATAAAGGCTGTGGGAATACGCAAAGCAGCTGAGTCGGATCTCAATCTTATGCTTATGCGCTCTACTAGGATACAGAAAATCAAACGCAACGGTGTGTTTGTTGAGGTTGCTGGAGAAAAGCTGTGGTATATGGACGACGCTACATATAAGCATTTGGGTGAGGAGGTATATGTACGCTATGATCCGGCTGATCTGCGCAGTGTAAGAATATATGACGCTCAGGACAGATATTTGTGGACATGGGCTTGCGCGGACAAGCTGCTGATCGAATACATTACTGACAGCAAGGACGAAATAGCGGACGCTATGGCTCTACAGCGCAGAACGCAGAAATTTATCAAGGCAGAAGCAAAAGCAATTACAGACGGCATGAGCAATGCTCAGAAGCTTGATCTGTATGCCGCAGCCGCGCTAAAAGCCGCAAACGGTAAGGAAAAATTTAAGATCGTTATGCCGAACAATATTGTGGTTGTCCGTGCCGACGAAGAGTCTGAGCAGCTTCCGATAGCTTCCGGCGAGGACGTAATTATTGATCTTGCGAAAATCAACAGGAATATAGAAAAAAGAAAAGAGGAGTAATATGTTTACAAGCGAACAGGAATGGGCTCTTAAAAAATTTGACGAGCTTGCGCAGCTGATCGGCAGCGCAAATAAAGCAGGAGAACAGATCGGTATATCCGCAGCGACTATTTCAGCTATAAAAGGAGGAAAATACCGAGGCAATGTAGACAAGCAGCTTAACAGGCTTATAGACTACTTTAAAACAAAAGAGGAGGCTTCGGAGGCGTACAGTAAGAATGACTATGTGAAGACTTCAATTTCCAGCAACGTATATGAAACGATCCGTAACTGTCAGCTCAAAGGCGGTCTTGCAATTGCTTGCGGCGACGCCGGAGTTGGCAAAACGCAGGCGGCAAAGCAGTTTGCTAAAGATCATTCTAATAACTGCATATACATATCGGCTAATCCGTGTATCAAGTCTCCAAAGTCTGTGCTCAAGCTGCTTGGAGGCAGTCTTAATGTGTCTGCAGCAAGTTTGGACGAGCTGTGGCTTTCTATAGCGGCTAAACTGTCGGACGGTATGGTGATAGTTATAGACGAGGCTCAGCATCTTGGGATACGAACGATCGAGACGCTCAGAAGTTTTTCAGACTACTTTGACGCAAAAAATCAAACGCTTGGTATATGCTTTGTAGGCAATCAGGAAACCGTATCACGACTGGGAGGCAAGCAGAAAGCTGAGTTTTCGCAGATACGCAACCGCACAAAGCAAACTAAAGTATTCACGGTAAAACAAATCACAAAGCACGACATTGAACTGCTCTTTCCGGCGCTGATCGGACATGAGCCTGAGCTGGAGTTTTTGCTTAAAATCGCTCATAGTTCACAGGCTATACGAGGTGCGGTAAATCTGTACTCAAACGCTTACGATAATCAGAATACTACTTACAAGGGACTTGTAGCAATGGCTAAATTTATGGAACTGGAGGTGTAATTATGAGCGATAATGTATATTCTGTGACACATGAACTTAAAATACTGACTAAATTCTTTAACGATGTGCTTTCGGGACGTAAAACATTTGAGGTAAGGATTGAGGATAAATCAAAATTTAACGTCAACGATAAATTGCTGCTCATGGAGTTTGACGGTGAAAAATTTACCGGACGGCAGCTGAAAGTAAATGTGACTTATGTCCTGCGCGACGAGCAGCTATGCAAGCCGGGACACTGTATTATGGCAATTGAGGTGATCAGATGAAAGTCTTTTTATAGTTATATATATTTTTTTGTACGGAGGAAAATAGTGAAACACACTAAAAAGCTTGCAAATAAGCAAAAAATATTTAGAAAGGACTGATTTTACGCAGCAAAAAGCAGAGTTGGCACTTGGTTTTGAGGTACATAATGCGGCAATTTTCGGTGGTAAAGGCAGTGTTGGATATGTAAAAACAAGCGTCTGTACTGACGATGACGTGTATACATTAGATGAGTTTGCCGTTGGCGTCGTTGCTCATGCAAAAGAGGAAATTGCACTGCAGCTTGAAGTGCCGAAGGCTGATATAAAACATATATCTACAAGGATTATAACAAAGGTGCAGGATATGACTAAGGAGGCAGAATAATGAATACAGCTGTAAACACACTAGATAAAAAACTGAAAAAAATAATAGCAGTATATAATGATGGGAGCACAGAAGAAATTGAAAAAGGCATATTGACTAAGATGTCAGAAATGTTGAATGATAACACAATTGACTTTAAATTTGAGTTTTTGAACTCTAAAGACGGAGAATTTATAGCCTTTGTCGACGCTGTTGTCCGTCTTGGAGTCCAATTTGGAATAATCGAATAGGGGGCGTTTGCCCCTCTGTAATGCTACCTACGGCGGTTGCAAGTCCGCGTGCAAAAAGCAGAGCACAGTAATATGATAGGAGGTATAAATAATGATGATCAAACACAAAAAGCTTACCAGCAAAGCGGCTGTCACAATACCAAAAGACTTACGAATGTCGGCTGGGTTCGGCGGCGGCATGGCTGTAGATCTGATCGAGCGTGACGACGGTATCCTAATACGCAAGCACGTTCCCGTCTGCCGTTATTGCGGCAGCGTCGAAGATGTATTAAAAATACGTCAAGATGAGATATGCTGCAGCTGCGCAGCGGCAATAGCCGCAGAAATTAGTCAAAAACTTGCAGGGAAGGAGATGGAAAAGAATGCTAAATAATGCAAACGAAAAAATTGCACGATATATTCAAATAAAAGAGAAGATATCCGAGCTGAAATCAGAGGCTGAAAGCATAGAAGCGGAACTGCTAAAGGAAATGACTGTCGATCTTGAGGACACTAAGTATAAGTCGGTCTATTATGCTGACGACAGCGGCAATACGGTAACGGCTACCAGATCGGATAATCTCAAGCTGGTGTATCCTAGCTTCCTGCGCAAAATTTTTGGAAAGGCGTATGCTGACGTAGTAACAGAGGAGACAACATACAAGCTGTCAGCGGCGGCAAAACGGCTTTTGACTGCTTTGCACAAGCAGGATTATGTTCGCGGCGGATCGCTGGAGGAGCTGATCGGCAGCTTGCAGCTTGACGATAAATCCGCGAAAGCTCTACATAAAAAGCTTAAGGGCAAAAATTTTGACACGGATGTAAAAAATCTGATCAAAATAGCCGGACTGGATGAGGACAAAGCAAAAGAAAACGCATATCTGGCTGCAGAGATCGCAGTATGGACAGAATTTATGCGGCTTATGGAGCTTAACGGTACGACATCGGATGCAGACATTGCAAAAGCTCTGACATGGATAGACGGAGCGGTTACGGTAGAAGAAACGCCTAAAATAACTATCACTTCGGTGTAATAAATTAAGGAGGTCAGGATTATGGCGTCGAAAGAGCAAATCAAGCGTATATATGGTCTGGGCGCGGGTCTGGGTCTTGTAGGCAAAGATCGGGACGATATGCTGCACGAGGTTGTCTGCGGCGTTACAGGCAAAACATCAATAAAAGAGCTTAATGACGATGATTTCAGGGCTGTGCAGGCTGAGCTTATACACCGTATGCGTTTTGGCTGTCCTGATCATCCTGAGCATAAGGTAAAAAAGAACAACGCAAATCCGGGTATGGCTACATCGGAGCAGCAGAAGCTGTGCTGGAGACTCTGCTATCAGCTTGCAGAACTTGAACCATCTCAGGCAGATGTCGGAAACAGACTGGTAGGAGCAATCAACAAGACGCTTGGAGTTACAGCAAGTAAGAAAGAACCGTTTCGTTGGGTCGATCAGGAGCAGTGCTCTCAGCTGATCGAGTATCTTAAGCGTTATGTTAATTCCGCAAAACGCAAAAAGAGAGGTGGACAGGTTGCAGGAGTTTGATATCATAGTTGAAGATCTGAGTCCGGAGCAGCGAGATATATGCGACTGCATAGGCGTTGAAGCATACGCAAAGCTTGTCAAAAGGTACGGCGGTCTGTCAATCTACATTACAAAAGCGGATACGGTAGTCAGGTCTGCGCGGGATGAGCGCATACGCCGGGATTTTAACGGATACAACTACAAATTTTTATCGGCAAAATATAATCTTACTGAGCGAACGATACGCTCAATCACTGCTGATGCTTTACAGGAGCATAAAAACGCTCCGCTGGAAGGACAAATAACTTTTGATAATCTAGGAGGATAACATGGATAACTATGCTAACAGCTATTTAGGCACTCATTATGTTAAATATACTCTTCAGTATAAGGACTATACCGGCAGCTTTGTCCGTGCGGTCGGCGGCAACTGCCGGGGAGCGGACGTTATGGATGCTGACATTTTTGACAGCCTCAATCAGAATGATATAAACTTACTGTACAGCAACGACTGCCAACTGACATACGACGAGGAGTTTAGGACCTACAGTTTTATACTCAAAAACCAAGACGGAGAGAGCTGCGAATTTGAGGAATATGAGGATGAGACGAGCAAATATCTTGTGGCAGTAGAGATTATAGGCTTTACTCCTGAGTGAAACAAAAGAGTGAAGCGTTTCATATGTACATAGCAATAAATAAATGGTATCGTAATTATAGTGATTGCGATACCATTTTTTATGCCGGGAGGTGTGCATATGAGCGGTACTGACATAATAAGCGGACTTATTAATATAGCTCTTACAGGAGGCTTAGGAATCATTACGTTTTTCTTGAAACGCACGATGGACGAGCTTGATAAATGCAAAACTGACATAGCAAAAATCAAAGAAGATTATATTACAAAAGAGGATTTTTTTCGCGAACAAGGCAAAACAGACAGAAAGCTCGACAGAATCATGGATATACTTTTAGAGATTAAAGGAGGCAAATAGCAATGGATATGGACAAGCAGATGCAGCTTATTAAAGCCGGAAATTTTAGAGAGAATAACGGCTCTGTAATGCGTACAGTAAATATGCTCAGGCATAAATATCACAAGCTGAAGAGCGTGAAATATGCACTGCCGGATGTAAGTGCAGGCGAGGTTTTAGACAGTATTAATTATCTGTATGAGGCTGGATACATACATCTTCGCAGCATATTAACAAAGGAGCCTGCAACATTAGCGGACTGCGACTTTGAAGAGCTTGAAGCTAAGCTGACCGCTAAGGGCATAAGCCTGCTTGCAGGAGGTATTACAGACCCGTGTATCGTACTTTAAAGGGAGGCGGTATTTATGGGACGTAAACGTCGGAAGCACTCAATAATAGACAAGCTCAGCCCTGAACTCAAAGCAACCGTCGAGGAAATGATGAAATCCGACTTTACTTATCAGGAAATTGCGGACTATATCAAAGCTCAGACCGAGCAGCCTATCTCGGTAACATCGGTATGGCGTTACGCCTCGGCGCTTAATGAGTCGGTTGAAACGCTTCGTTTAGCACAGGAAAATTTTCGGGTAATTATGGAGGAAATCAATAAATATCCGGCTCTAGATACATCTGAGGGAATCATACGTCTGCTGTCGCACTACGTCCTTGAAAGTATTCAAAACACGTCTGAGGATAAGTGGCAGAAGCTAGACCCGGAAACGCTTATAAAACAGGCTACGTCGTTAGTTAAAGCGGCGTCATATAAAAAGAACATGGATCTGAAAAATGAGAATATTCTCAATGCCGGCTTTGAGCAGGTAAAATCAATGGTTTTTGAAGCAATGGCAAAGGAACGTCCGGAACTGTACAGAGATGTGGCAAAATTTCTTGATGAAAAGAAAAGGAGTGAAACTGTATGATATATGTATTGCACGTACAAAGCGGAAAAGAACAGGAGATCGTCAGAATGCTCGGCGAGTGTGATATACAATCCTTCGCTCCGACTCATGAGATGCTTGAAAGACGAAACGGCAAATGGAATACAGTGCAACGGATTATCTTCCCGGGCTATGTGTTTGTAAGCTTAGATAAGCTTGCGCAAATTATTTACTATATCGTCAAATCTGTTGACGGCGTGATCCGGTTTCTCGGTCAGCCCCCTGAACCGCTCAGGCAGGAGGAAGCTGACAGACTGCAGTGGATATTCAATGCCGGCAACATGACTGTCAGCAAAGGATATGTCAAAGACGGCAGACTTCATATAACGGACGGTATACTTTCCGGCAGAGAGCACTGCGTTATAAAGTACAGCAGACGCAGAAAACGCTGTACACTGTATTGCGAGATCAATGGCAGGCGGCATTTTTTCGATGTGTCGGCAGAACTAGACAAGATTTAGCTAAAACATAGAGTTGATACGTCCTCTATGATTTTTTGCTAGATCATATATAAAAAAAACAGGCTTTTATATAAAAAGTGCTGAATGGCGAAGCCTGCCCTTATAAAAACAGCGTTTGACAGCCATTTAAACGCTGTTTAAATCGTTTTAAAACACAGATCAGTTAAATCTATCGTTAAAACCGAAAAACGGCTCACAGGGGCGCACAGCCCTTGTTTTTTATGCATCAAGGAGGCGCGAAATGAATCAAAAGCGAAAACAGGCTATTGATATACTCAGCAATGCGATTGATAATATCAGCGACATTAAGGTTAAAACGGATATTCAAGGTCTTGGCGAACTTGCGGACGCATTTTTAAATACAACCGATAGAGCGGAGCGTAAAAGGCTTACAACGGAGTTTAAGCGGAGGCATGAGGAGCTGCATAAATTTTTAGCGGACAATCCCGGACTTGTAAACGCCGAAGTGGAGCGGGCTCTTTTAAGCGCGGCTCTGGGCGGTGAATATGTCGACGAAGAGATCAAAATATCCGCAAACGGCAGAAGGACGTATAAACGCACCAAAAAGCACATTGCTCCTAACGCTTCAGCGGCTTTATCATATCTGCAGAATAAAGACAAAGAAAACTGGTCGCCAAATCCGCGCGCCGATCCTGAGCTGGAGGACACCAGCGAGATAGAGGAGGATATTTATGAAGCAGACGGCTAAACCAGATAAGCGGCGTAAGACTATACCGTATAATTTCGGCGGCAAGCATAAGGAATATATCCGTAGAAGCCGCGACTGTATGATCAATGTTGCAGAAGGAGCTGTCAGAGCCGGCAAAACGGTTGATAATGTTCTGGCATTTTGCCATGAACTTAAAAACACTAAGGATAAGATACATCTTGCGTCCGCCAGCACAGTAGGCAACGCTAAGCTTATCCTCGGCGACTGCAACGGTTTTGGCATAGAGCATTTTTTTCGGGGGCAGTGCCGCTGGGGAAAGTACAAAGGCAACGAGGCTCTTATAATCCAAGGCAGAGATACCGGATTCAAAACCCGCATCGTTATATTTTCGGGCGCGATGCTCGCAAACAGCTATAAGTCTATCAGAGGTAACTCATACGGTATGTGGATAGCGACCGAAATAAATCTTCATCACAAATCATTTGTGCAGGAGGCTTTTAACCGCTCGATCGCCGCGCTAAAGCGAAAGGTCTGGTGGGATCTTAACCCGGACAATCCTAAAAGCTGGATATATGTCGAATACATAGACAAATATCAGCAGGACGAGGCGGACGGTAAGTTTTTAGGCGGATACAACTATCAGCATTTTACAATAGACGATAACATTAATATTTCTGAGCAGCGCAAGCAGGAGGTCAAATCTCAGTATGATCCCGGGTCGATCTGGTACAAGCGTGACATATTAGGCTTGCGTATGGTTGCAGAGGGTCTTATATTTCAGGATTTTGCCAACAATCCTGATAAGTACATTATTGATAGCTTTGACGAGCATAAAATAACGTCGATCAATATAGGCATAGACTTCGGCGGCAACAAATCAAAGACAACATTTGTGGCGACTGCATATCTGGAGGGCTTTAAAAAGCTTGTCGTTATCGACGATTACAAAGTTGACGGCGGCAAAGGAGAAGTAAGTCCAGATACTATAAATAAGTGTTTTATACAGTTTGTAAGGCGGTTATACAGCAATTTTAATCCGATTTTAATTAAAATTGCATGGGCGGACAACGAAGCTCAGACACTTATTAACGGACTGCGCTATGCCTGCGCTCAGGCTAGACTTCTGATCAAGATAGCGGATTGCTACAAGGCTCCGGTCAATGACCGTATTGCGGCTTTGGCAGCCTTGATGGCTCAGGGCAGATTCTTTGTGCTTAAGCAGTGCAAAAATGTAATTGCAAGCTTGTCAGAGCAGATCTGGGACTCCAAGCAGGACACAAAGGATGTCCGGCTGGATGATGGAACGTGCGATATAGACACGGCGGACGCGCTTGAGTACAGTTTCAGTAAATTTATCAAGCCGCTGCTGGCGGCAGGAGGTGGTCAGTATTAATACGAGCGTTATAAGCTGGATCAATAGACGGTACGGATATCAGCTTTCAGCTGATTATTATGAGTATATAGAGATTTGGAAAGACTGGTGGAAAGGCTATTATGAGCCTTTTCACAAAATTACGTTTGAAAACGGCGAAAGCAAAAAAAGCCGCGATATGTATACTATGAAAATGGCTAAAAAAGTATGTGAAGACTGGGCTTCGATACTTATAAACGACAAAACATTTGTGAAAATTGACGACGGATACACGCAGAATTATATCAGCGGCGACGCGGACAACGGCGGAGTGTTCGGAAGCAACAATTTCTGGGATCAGGCAAACGATCTCATTGAAAAAATGATGTACTCAGGTACAGGAGCTGTAGTTATCCGCCTCAAAAACGCAAAGGTCGACCGCAGAAACAGATTGCTTCCGTCGCAAAATACAAGAATAGATCTAAATTATCTTGAAGCTGATAAAATAATACCGCTGTCGACCGACAACGGCATTATAACCGAAGCGGCGTTTTGTTCAGAACTGTGCATAAGAGGACAAAATCGAATATATCTAGAGCTGCACAGACTTGAAGATAATGAATATGTAATTGAAAATCACTTGTTTAAAACGGACATTAATAACCCGGCATTGCTGACGGAGGACGAGCTGCCTGAAGGTGTTCCGACAATCCTGTATACCGGATCGGACAGACCTTGGTTTTCGATCTGCGTTCCGGCAATCGTCAATGCAGTAAAAAACAGCAACGGCATGGGCTGCGCGGTTTTTGCAAACGCTATTGACAATCTTAAAGGCGTTGATCTGGCTTACAATAATTTTAATTCGGACTTCTGGCTTGGACAGAAAAAGGTTTTTCTTAACAAGAATCTGCTGTCGGACATGGCTGGCGGTAAAAGAGTCGCTCCTGACGAGGTCAATCAGCAGCTCTTTTATTTTGTCGGCGAAACGTTTGACGACGGGACAGGGAAAACAATGGTGCAGGAGCACAATCCTGACTTACGTGTAAGCGACAACACTGCCGGCATACAGGCTCAGCTTGATTATCTCAGTTTTAAAGTTGGTTTCGGCACAAAGCACTATCAATTTAACAGCGGCAGCATTGTTACAGCTACGCAGTACACGGGCGATAAACAAGACCTGATTCAGAACGCTCATAAGCATTTTATCAAGGTAGAAAGCTTTTTGCACAAGCTTGTAAAAACATTGCTCTGGATAGGACACAGTTACATTGACAGCAACATAAAGGAAGACGCGAATATATCAATTGTATTTGACCAGTCGCCACTTGTTGATGAAAACGCTGAACGTCAGCGGGACAAAGACGATGTAGCCGCAGGGATAATGCAAAAGTGGGAGTACCGGGTAAAGTGGTACGGAGAAACGGAGGAAGAAGCTAAGGCTAAGCTTGCTGACGGTGAGCTTACCGATGATGAGATTTTGGGCTTTGAGGGCGGTGAGGCATAATGCTTACGCCTCAGACGCTGCAAAAGCTTCCGGACGAGCTGGTGGATTTAGTAAACGAGCTGCATACAGACATTATTCGCAGCCTGTCTAAGAAGCTGGTCAAAACAAATTATCTTACTCCGTCAGCTGAGTGGCAGCTGTACAAAGCCGGTCAGCTGAGGCTGTCTACAAACGAAGTCAACAAGCTTATTTCAAAATACACAGGCATGAGCAAGCGTCAGATCACACAGCTGTACACGGACGCCTGCCGTGATGCGATAAACAACGACGCCAAAATCTACAGAGCTTACGGCAAGGATTGCTCCGCTGCTCTGAGGTCGGTGGCGTTATCCAACACGCTGAAAGCCGGTATAAAAAACGCAAACGGAATGACAAGCAATTTATGCAAGTCAATGGTGGAATCCTCGAGGGCAACCGTTACACATCTTATGGATAAGGCATGGCTAAAGGTTCAGAGCGGTGCATTTTCCTATCAGGAGGCAATTTATGACGCTGTTTCGGAGCTTGCCTCACAAGGCATAGCAGCGGTTACATATCCGTCTGGTCATACCGACTGGGCTGACGTAGCTGTCAGACGTGCGGTAATGACGGGAATAAGTCAGACCGCCGGACAAATGCAGCTTGATCTGGCGGCTGAAATGGATTGTGATCTGGTAGAGGTAACAGCGCATATGGGCGCGCGTCCTTCACACGCATTATGGCAGGGCAAGGTATACAGCATATCCGGCAAGTCGAAAAAGTATCCTAAGCTGTCTGAGGCTACCGGCTACGGTACAGGGGCAGGCTTAAAAGGCTGGAATTGCAGACACGATTTTTATCCGTTTTTTGAGGGCGTTTCAGAAAGAGCAAATCTGCCGGTCGATATTGCAGAAAACAATGAGCAGTATGAGCTTTCGCAGAAACAGAGGGCGATGGAACGCTCAATCAGAAAATCAAAGCGCAGTCTTGCGGCTCTCGATGGAGCTTTGCAGGAGTGCAGTGATGACGAGCTCAGGCGCAGGCTTCAAAATAAATTTGAGCGCACCTCAGAAACTCTGAAGCTTAAAGAAAAGCGGCTGAATGAGTTTTGTTCAGCAAACGGGCTTTTCAAGCAGAACGACAGAGTAAGGGTTGTCGGGTTTAATAAGAGCGTTTCGCAGAAAGCTGTGCAAGGGAATAAAATTTATCAGTCAAAACTACTTGACAAATCTATTATTGATGGTACAATAGATAGTAAAAAGTATTCGGAAATGCTGAAAAATCGGATTGTCGTTGACAATGCTGATTTAAAAAATGGTCTGCCTTTAAAGGGCAAGCCAAATTCAATTATTGATATGACAGTAAATGGTATAGTTTCTCAACGACGAATTTATGGTTACAACGGTATCTCAATCGTGGATATTGATACTCACGACCACAACCTGCCGAGTGCTCATCCAACAGGCGCACACAAGCATATATGGAATTTTGCTAAAAAGAAAGCTCGGAGCCTTCCTCAAAAATTTACGGAAGAAGAACTTATCAACAATAAGGATATTATTCAGAAGGGAGTTAATTATTTTGACGTGTAATGAATTTATCAATTTGATAGAAAACGGAAGTGACATAATGTTTTCATGTGATGATATTAAGTTTACAATCATTACATGGGCAGAACAGGGTATTGGTATCGGTTTTCAAAATTCAGATCCTGCTTTGAATAAGATTAAATATTTCAAAAGTGCTATTGACTTGGTGAATAACTACCGAGTTAACGGCATTCCAATTTCTGAACTAATAGACACTATAGTCATTGAACAGTATTCATAAGCTCCCAACTAATGGGGGCTTTAAATTTTGCCCAAAGGAGGATTGCAAATGACAAATGATAAGTGGCAGCAGCTTGAACAGCATTTGTGCTGGGTAGGCAGCAGAGCTGATCTTAAGATCGACGGATATAACGTTACACTGATAGTCGTGCCGGAAAAGCCGCTGAAAAACGTTATAGCCGTATATGTCAACGGTGAGTTTGATATAGACGCGGCGCAACATGATACAGAAATACGCCGGAGGTTTTATCAAAAGCATAAAGGATCGCTGCTCACATCAAGCAACCGAAAAAAGCTTAAAAAGGAGAGCAAAGCATTTCAAAAACAAGTTGCTGAAAAGGCGGCGTATTACTATTATTATCCGTTCTGGTCTTCTTTTAAATCGCTCAAATCTCATTTTGTAAAAAAGAACACGTCAATAGAGCTTGTAAGTAAGTTAGGAGGTTAATATGGCATCAACTATTATACTGCTCTATGCACTCGATACGGGACAGGTTCCAAGTGGCTGCTATATAGCGGCTTGGACGCTTTTAGCGCTTAAATTTGCTTTAAGTATATTTGAACTGAAGTGCAAAAAAGACATAAAGCGGTACAAAGACACTATTAATTAAACACTATTTTAACGTTAATAAAACGCCCTTTAAAGGGCGTTTTTATTATACTCAAAAATTTTTAGGAGGTAGAAATCATGATAAAAGACGAACTTGTAAAGCTCGGTCTTACAGACGAGCTGGCAGACAAGGTGCTTGAACGGCACACAGCGGAACTGACTGCGGAGCAGCAGAAAACAGCGGAGGCGAACACACAGCTTGAAACGGCAAAAAAATCCGTAACTGAGCTTACAGAAAAGGTAAAAGCGTTTGACGGGGTAGATCTTGACGGTCTTAAAAAGTCTGCTGCAGACTGGGAGTCAAAGTATAATGCCGATATTGCCGCTCTGAAGATTGACAAAGCTCTGGAGCTTGCTTTGGTCGGTGCGAAAGCGAGAGACGTTGATATCGTCAAGTCTCAGATCGACGTCAATATGCTTAAGCTGGACGACAGCGGCAAGCTTATAGGGCTGGATGAGCAGCTGGGCAGGATCAAAAACGATAAAGCCTTTTTGTTTGACGACGCTTCTGGCGACGGAGGAGCGTACATCGATACTGCCATTAAACACGGTGAGGACACCAAATCAATATCAATAGATCAGGCAAGAGCCGTTATGGGTCTGTCTGCGAAAAATGGAGGTAAGTAATTATGGCAAATTCAATTACATTATTTAAAGCTTACATTGATCTGCTTGACGAGGTATACAAGCAGGCGTCCTGCACTAACGTACTTGACGGCGACAGTACGCTGGTTAAGCAGGGTTCAAACGCTAATGAGATAATTATACCAAAAATCAGCATGGACGGACTCGCCGATTACAGCCGATCAAGCGGATACGTCAAGGGAGATGTCACGCTCACAAACGAAACGGTAAAGTTTAACTACGACAGAGGTCGTAAATTTAGCGTTGATAATATGGACAACGCCGAGTCTGCCGGTCTTGCGTTTGGTAAGTTATCAAGCGAGTTTATCCGCACTAAGACAGCTCCTGAACTGGACGCGTTTCGTTTTGCAACATATGCCGGTGCTACAGGTATATCAAAGATTTCGGCGGGAGCGACTCTTAGCAGCGGCAACGACGTACTGTCAGCTTTGGTTACAGCGCAAAATACGATGGACGAGGACGAGATTGCTGCCGAAAACCGTATACTGTTTATTACTCCGACGCTGTATAATCTTGTGCTCAATGTAGATACAACAAAGTCTAAAGCGGTTATCGACAGCTTCGCAAGCATTGTAAAAGTGCCTCAGACACGTTTTTACACTGCGATCGACTTAGCAGACGGTACGACAGAAGGCGAGGAATCAGGTGGATATTCCAAGGCAACCGCAGGCAAGGATATTAATTTTATGATCATTCAGAAATCTGCCGTTATACAGTATCCTAAGCATACCGTAAACAAAGTGGTTTCGCCGGAAGAAAATCAGACGGACGACAGCTGGATGTTCTTCTTCCGCGCTTACGGTCTGGCTGATGTCTATGAAAATAAGGCAGCGGGTATTTATCTGCATCACAAAGCTTAGGGAGGTATCAATATGGCAAAAACAGTAGGATTGAAATTTGAGACTGTCCCGAATGATACCCCCAGCGTTTGTCGCCTTGAGAATATGACTGTACCTCAGCTTAAGCAGCTTGCGGCGGAGTATAAGATTGAACTCGGAAAAGAAGTCAAAAAAGACGAGCTTATACAGGCTATACAAACCGCTTTAAGCAATTTGGAGGTGTAAGCTATGTCAATGGCATACGCAGACGCAGAGTTTTACAAGTCAGACTTTTGCGGCAAGCTTATCTCTGACGAGGACTTTGATTATTACGCGCAGCGGGCAACCGACTACATTATAGCCCGGTACGGCAATAACGCGTCTGACGCGTACACGCTGTCAAAAGCCTGCTGCGCGGTCGCAGAGGTGTATTACAAAGCTGAGCCTGAGCGTAATATATCTTCCGAAAAAGTTGGGGACTACTCTGTTACATACTCCTCTTCCGGCGGTAATCTGAGCAGCAGGCTTGCCGACGCCGCGTCGACGTATCTGCAGCAAGTGGGGTGGTGCTGATGAAATATAACGCTAAATGCACTGTATGGCACAATACGGACGAAGGATACATTGTAAACTGCTATCTCTGCTGGTGGCAGGACACAGAGGCTCAGAATATAACCAAGACAGGAAAAACCGACGTTGATACGGCAATGGTGCATTTGCCGCTGTCGGCTGAGATTGACAAATCTGATTATATTGCGAAAGGTACGATAGATTTTGAAGTAACTGATTCAATAACCGAACTGCTTAAAAAAGTAAAGCCGCTAAAGGTAAGCACCGTTTCACGAAAAGATTACGGCAGCGGCTTGTTAAGACACACCGAGGTGACAGCGCGATGAGCAAATACGGATTAAAGCTTACTTTTAAAGTTTCGCCGGAAAATGAGCTTTTGGCGAGAAGATGTCTTCAAAAGGGCGGCAAGGTTCAGAAATACATTGACAGCGAGGTGCTGCGCTGTTGCGACAGTTATGTTCCTATGTTGACCGGCAGGCTTAAAGAGTCGGGAACGACATCAACCGTGATCGGTTCGGGAAGGGTGCATTACGACACGCCATACGCACGAAAGAATTATTATGAAAATGCCGGCAGAGGAAACGAAGGTCTGAAACGCGGAGGCAAACGCGGTCGGCTTTGGTTTGAACGCATGAAGCCAGATCATCTTCCGGGTATTCTGAGAGGAGTGAAAAAAATTGCAGGATCAAAATAGTCTGCTGGAGGCGATGAGGAAATACATTGAAAAGTGCCCGTTTATTGCGGATATAGACGTATTGCACATAGATCAGGTTGACGATGAACCGATAAGCTACAGTATACAAACATCAGGTCTGATATTAAACTCAGAAGACATATTGGGCAATCAAATATGGCAGTACAACGCAATATTACAATCGCGGGAATACACTGCGGACGACCTGTCGCGGTTAAACGCGTCTGCATTTACTGAACAATTTATCTTCTGGATCAATGACAACAATCGCAATGATATATATCCTGCAATCTCTAAAGGAAAGCCTGTGCGGATAACCGCCGACAACGGTATATTGCTTTCATTAGACAACGACGGAGATCGGGGAGTCTATCAGATACAAATTCATTTTATTTTTGAAAGAGAGGGATTTTAATGTCAGAGACAATCACAAAACTAAAGCGCAGTCATTTAATACACTGCATAGACAGCACCTTCGGCGGTGAAACGCCGAGCTGGTTCGTTATAGGTAAGGATATCGAAGATATGTCGATGGAGCTTAACCCATCAACATCTACAGTTAAAAACATACTTGATGAAACGTCTGTAAACGACGAAGGCTACGAGCCGTCGCTGTCAGTAGAAACATACTATGCAAACGTCGGCGACAGTATTTACACAAAGATCAAGGATATTGCAATGAATCGTTTGACCGGCGACGATTGCAAGACAACGCTTCTTGAGATATTAATCGACAAGACCAGCGGAGCATACGACGCGTGGACGGAAGACTGCATTGTAAAACCGACAGCTTATGGCGGTCCGCAGGGCGGAGTAAATATTCCGTTTACTGTTACACCATGCGGAAACCGCGTCAAGGGAACGGTAACCATTGCAAACAAAGTACCGACATTCACTGCAGATGCAGAAGGATAACGAGGGCGGTTAATCCGCCCTTTAATTATATTTAATTAAGGAGCTGATTTTATGGCGGAAAGAATTGCGCTGTCTTTTGACGACGGATATAAAGAACTTGAAATCAACGGCGATCCTGACCGGATCATCAGGATAAATCCTGCCGACATGGGATTTTTAAAGCGTCTCGCAGACTTTGATAAGCTTGTAGACAATTTAAAAGTCAAGTACGGCGATATTGATCTGGATGCTGTTTCAAAGGTTAAGGACATTGACAAGAACAATCCGGATTTTGAGAAAATACGCGAAGCTGCCGAAAATGTTAATAAGCTTGAGAATGCGGTTAGAGAGCTTATTGACGATCTGTTTGGCTATGATATATCGTCTGTGATATTCGGCAGCGACAGCTGTCTGTCCCTTGCGGGAGGTCAGCCGATATTTTTAAATTTTATCGATTCAATTGTTGCTTACATAGACAGCGAGACAAAAAAAGAAGCTGATAAATCTAAGAAAAAAATAAGCAAATATACTCATGAGGCTAAAAATATTACCTCGCGGATCACGTCAAATACTCCGAATCCGACTGCTAAAGCAATTGATCTGTCCAAGCTCACGCCTGATCAGATCAAACTGATGGATTATCTGCGAGATAACGGAGCGTTAAAATGATCGGACAGCTTCCTGAAACACTGGAAATCAACGGCTTCAGCTATAAAATCAACTCCGATTATCGAATAGCATTGCTTATTTTTCAAGCATACGACGATGATGACCTTACTGTCGAAGAAAAGCATATGACTTGCCTGAACTGCTTATATACTGATTTTGATATGCTCAAGCGCAAGGATTATTCGACCGCTCTTGAACGTGCTATATGGTTTTTAGACGGCGGAGATATGTCTAAAAAATCAGTAAATGCAAAAATAATTGATTGGACACAGGACGAAAAGATAATCTTTCCGGCAGTCAACCGCGTTGCCGGCTTTGAGGTCAGATCGATCAGATATCTGCACTGGTGGACTTTTCTCGGATATTTCAGTGAAACCGGCGAAGGACTTCTGTCTACCGTTTTGTCTATACGCAGTAAAAAAGCTAAAGGCAAGGCATTAGACAAATATGAACAGTCAATTTACCGTGAGCATAGAGAGCTGATTGACATTAAGCACAAACTTAGCTCTGAAGAACAGTCTGAAATTGATTTTGTAAATTCACTATTATAGTTATTCTTAGCAAAAAGGAGGTGGGGCAATGGCTGTAGACGGACGGCTCAACTTTGACACAAAAATAGATACAAAAGGATTCAGCAAGGACGTAAGCAGTCTGAGCAATCAGCTGACAAGCTTAAAAAATATTGTAGCAAAGCTCGGAGCGGCAATCGGCATTGCATTTTCTGTTTCTCAGATAGTCGCGTTTGGCAAGGCGTCCGTAACGGCTGCAAATCAGACCTCAAACGCTTGGCAGGGGCTGCAGAGCATTATGGACGGTCAGGGACGCAGTTTTTCAAACGCGAAGGCTTGGATACAGGATTATGTATCAGATGGTCTTATACCTCTGCAAAACGCCGTAACAGCTTACAAGAATCTTGCGGCACGAGGCTACGATGACAGTCAGATACAACAGGTTCTGACTGCACTTAAAGATTCATCGGCTTACGGCAGACAGGCTTCATACAGCATGGGCGAGGCTGTTCAGACTGCGACTGAGGGTTTAAAAAACGAAAACTCTATTTTAGTTGACAATGCAGGCGTAACTAAAAACGTCGCAAAAATGTGGGACGATTATGCTAAGTCAATAGGTACGACAGCCGCTAAGCTTACTCAGCAGCAGAAAATACAGGCGGAAGTCAACGGAATTATGACGGAGACTCGTTTTCAGACCGGCGACGCTGCAAAGGTTGCAAACAGCTTTTCGGGTCAGCTTTCAAGGCTGGCTTTTAATTTTAATGAGCTGAAAGTGGCGGTCGGTAACCTGCTTAAGGCTGTGCTGCAGCCGGCTGTAGTCTATCTGAACAGCGCTCTCACAAAGATCACCGCGCTTGCAAAAAGCGCCGCAAATATTTTCGGAATAACAACAGACGTTGTTTCAAGCAGTAAAGAGCTCGGCGACGGAACTTCAGAAGCAGCGTCAAGCTACGAAGATATGGCGGCAGCAGCAGAGGAGGCAGCTAACGCTAATGAAAACTCACTAGCCTCATTTGATAAAATAAATAAGCTGGGCGACAGTGAGAACTCCTCATCCGCTTCAACAGCAAATTTCAGCGGCTTGTCAGGTGGCACAATAACAGCGACGGCAGATGTAGATACTTCAGATGCTGAAAAGAAGCTTGAAAGCTTTTTTAAACGTGTTAAAAAGAGCTTTTCAGAGCTGTTTAAACCACTCCAAAACGCATGGAGCACACATGGAAAATCCGTAACTGATTCTGCAAAAAACGCTTTTGACAATATTTTAAGTCTGCTTGGCAAAATAGGCGAGTCATTCAAAACAGTTTGGACAAACGGTACAGGCGAAAAAATCGTCGGTCACATTCTGGAAATATTCAGAAACATATTTACTACTGTCGGCAATATTGCTGACAGACTGAAGACAGCATGGACGACGGACAATCTTGGCACGGATATTATTCAGCACTCTGCTGATATTTTCGATACGATCTTACGTCATGTTGAAAACATAACAGGCAGGATATCAGACTGGGCAGGAACAATTGATTTTGAACCTTTGCTTTCCTCTTTTGATACGCTTCTGCAAGCGTTAGAACCGTTTGCAGACAACGTTGGCGAAGGTCTTGAATGGTTCTTTGACAACGTTCTGCTGCCGTTGGCGAGCTGGACGATTGAGGATGTTTTACCTGCATTTCTAAAACTATTAAGTAGTGCTGTTGGTTTATTAAATTCGGCAATTGATGCGGTACAGCCGCAAATCTCATGGCTGTTTGATAATTTTCTTAGACCTGTTGCGGAATGGACAGGCGGAGTCATAATATCTGTTCTTGAAAAACTAACATCTGTGCTTTCAGATATCGGAACATGGATTTCAGAAAATCAAACAGCTTTTCAAGTAATCACTGGCATAGTGGCAGCGTTTTTTGCAGTTTGGGAGATTACAACGATAGCGGAATGGATAATTAATGCAGGCGGTTTGATTGGTATAATGAATAAGTTAAAATCTGCAATTGCAGCAGTTACTACTGCAAAAATAGCAGATAAAATTGAATCACTAAAAATAATCGCTCTATATGTAAAAGATTTTGTCGTTGCAATAGGAACAACCATTGCAGATTTAGCAAAAGAAACAGCTGCTTGGATTGCAAGCAAGGCTGCTAAACTGGCAAATGCAACGGCACAAGGTATAATGACTGCAGCTACTGTCGCATGGAATGCTGTATGTACAATAGCAACAGCAGTCACAACAGCATTCGCTGCAGCAATTAATTTTTTAACCTCACCAATCGGATTAGTCGTTCTGGCAATTGGCGCGCTTATTGCAATTGGCGTTGCATTGTATGAAAACTGGGATACTGTTAAGCAATTTGCAATCGATATGTGGGAATGTATAAAAGAAACTATGTACAGCTTTTTTGACTGGTGCGTAGGTATCTTTGATACTGTAGTAAAATTTTTCAGCGATCTTTGGGAAGGTATAAAGAATGTTTTTGCCGCTGTTGGCGAATGGTTTAAGAATCTCTTTACTAAAGCGTGGGAAGGCATAAAAAACGCATGGAGCACGGTAGTAGACTTTTTTACAGGCATATGGGACGGAATATGCAACGTGTTTTATTCAGTTGCAAGCTGGTTCAGCGGTGTTTTCACTACAGCATGGGATAACATAAAATCAGCTTTTTCTGCTGTCAGCGAATTTTTCGGCAGCGTTTGGGAAGCAGTCAAAAAGCCGTTTGCTTCTGTTGCGGACTGGTTTAAAAACATCTTCACAAAAGCTTGGGAAGGAGTTAAGAACGTATTCAGCAAAGGCGGAGAAATATTCAGCGGCATAAAAGAGGGTATCTCGGAAACGTTTTTCACCGTTGTAAACGGGCTGATCGACGGTATCAACTGGGTAATTGCTAAGCCGTTTGAAGCTATTAATGCCGCGATCGGCTGGATACGGGATATTGAAATACTTGACTGGCAGCCGTTCGGCGGTTTGTCAGATATTAATATACCTCAGATACCTAAATTAGCAGCCGGAACGGTCGTGCCAGCCAATTACGGTGAGTTTCTGGCTGTACTGGGCGATAACAAGCGCGAAACCGAGGTTGTTTCTCCTTTGTCGACAATCAAGCAGGCGGTGCGTGAAGCGATGGGTGAAAACAGAGCAGGTGCAAAGCAGCCTGTTGTACTCAAGCTTGTTATTAAAGGCAAGGAGCTTGCCGAGGTGCTTATAGACGACATTAACGACATGACGTCAAGCAGCGGCGAATGTCCGATCAAAATCTAAGGAGGGGATATAATGGACAACAACATAATAGTTGACGGGGTAACGCTTCCTCCGCCGGCTCAGGACGGCATATCATACACGCCTGAAGCGATTTGGAGCGAAAACGCCGGACGATCCGGCAACTGTAATTTTGTCGGCGACGTCAGAGCGGTAAAGGGTACGCTTTCAATATCATGGGACACGCTTACTTACGCGGAGGTTTCGCTGATACGCTCAGCGTTTACCCAGCTTGGCAAGCCGTTCTTTTATATCACTTTTACAGACGATACGGGTCAGCGCAGAACGCTGCATTGCTATTCTACGCTGCCGTCGTCGTCAATTCACACATACAAAGATAATGAAGGCAACGTTACAGGTATGACTGTCAGCGTTGTTGAGGTCTAGGAGGTGCACAATGTATCAGGTCGTTTCACAGGAGGTTGCGGACTATATAATGTCCGACAGCAGAACCTTCCGCGCGGTAATGGAGTTTGCGGACGGAACGGAGCTGTCGGACGGGATCGCAAAGATTACGACGCAGGCAAGCACTGCAAACAAAGACATTATTGCCGGAGACACTGTTTCACAGAGCATAACGGCTGAGGTTACAGGACTTACGGCGGATATAAGCGGCAAGACGTTTGTGCTGTATTTTTACGCTGTAAATTTATTCAGCGAGTTGGAGGAGAAATTAATACCTTTCTGGCGATACAAAGTGACGTCATGCAAGCAGAACGGTGAAAAATGGACTGTTGAAGCTCATGACGGCTTTTACAAATCTGACGATACATATACGTCGTCGTTAAGCTTTCCGGCAATTACCGACGATGTAGAGCTGGAGATATGCAACAAGCTTGGAATACTTCCCCCGAGGTATGATTATTCCCAGCTCTGCGATGAGGACGGAGAACCTATATTGACGGCAGACGGTCAGGAGATATACGTCAGAGATTCCGCCCCGATAAAGATCGACGCTCCGCTTGAAGAGTGTACTTACCGAGAAATGCTCGGCTACTGCGCTAGTCTGGACGGCGGCAAATGCGCCATGCTAGACCGTGAGGGACATCTTATACACAAAGCGTGGACGGATATCGACTACACTGTCACAGCCGGACGAGCCGATGAGCCTGAAACGGATCAGAACGACATTAAAATATCGCAGATAAGCTGCAAAGTCGATGAAAACAAAACGCTGAACATAACGGCGACCCCGGGCAGATGCATGACGTTTACAAATCCGTACATGACGCAGAACTTGCTTTCAAAAGCTGCTGGTAACTATCTTATGAAACCGTACAGACCTCTCAGCATATACCACAGATTAGGTGATCCTCGGCTGGATATATTGGATGTCGTGACGGTAGTCAAGGCTGACGGCACAAGCTACCGTGTGCCGCTGATGTCTATGTCGTACAGCTACGACGGAGGTCTGAGTGCAAACATTTCCGCGACAGGAACGCCGGACAGCAACAATAAAAGCAATGACAACAGTCCGATGATGAGAAAAGTAAAGAAAGTCGTTGCCGCCGCTCAGAACGCAACGGAAGAAAAGCTCAGAGCCGCATTTCAAGAGAGCATAGACTACATCGTCGGCAACGAGGGCGGCTATGTTGTCACAAAATTCAACGCAGATAATCAGCCAATTGCAACATATTACAGTGATAATCTTGATATCGAGCAGGCAAAAGAATTTCTGTTGATTAACAATCACGGCATTGCAGGTGGTACGAACGGTATACACGGTCAAATCAACACGGCGATCGATATTCAGGGCAGAATAAACGCCGAGCAGATACTGACGGGTATCCTTTCGGCGATTGTGATTCAAAGTTTAAATTATTCCGAAACTAACAAGACCGGGTCGAAAATCAATCTCGAGGACGGTTCTTTTGATTTTGCAGGGGGTGCGCTGACTTATAAAGGCGGTGCTTTTTCAATAAACGGCGGTAAAATAAATATTGAAACAGATAACAAAGAAACAAGTTTGATAAAATTGTCGCACAATGAGTGGACAATCGAGATTTCACCGCTTCAATGGGAATTAAAAAACAGCACTATAGGCGGACATATAGTATGTCAATCAGGGGGAATGTTTTTCTACTGGAATGATGAAACAAAGGTACACATTGATTCCAATACTGGCAACATTACAACATATAGTGGTGAGGAAGTTTTTCAGTTGTTGACAAATAATAAAGTTCTTAATATGTATGACGGGAAAGGCAATTTAAAAGTGTTAATTGATTGCAACAAAGGCAATATATCGACGTACGATGGTAATAAAGATGTTTTTCAGCTTGACACCGTTCAAAAGACGATCTTTATAAGTGATGGCAACGGGAATAATACTGCACAGATTAGTGGGAAGACAGGTAACATTACAACAATTTATAATGGCAATGTAATTTTTCAGGTGGATACTAATGGAAAGAGATTGCTTATGTGTGATGGAAATGGAAATGTAACAACAAGTATTGATGGTAAGACAGGAGATATTAGAACAAATGGTAAGGTGTATGCAAACAATTTTGTACAAACATCTGGCTAGTTGTTAATTACTAAAACACAATTCGCATTTTTTACAGTCGTAACGTAATGCATAATCCAGATCGCTGGTAAACACATAAACAGAATCAGGTGAAATAAGCTCACAACCGTCTTTATGTACAATGTGTTCACTAGTGCTAAACCAATACATTTCAGGAGTTGATACTTCGATGGGTGTGGCAATTTCGATGGGTGCAGCAGTATAAAGTTTAGTTGAAACCTTTATTGCAAACTTTTCTACAAACACAATATTTCCGTCAACTAAGGCGACCTCCCAGTCGTTATTTGCTTCGCCGATTATCTCCAGAACAGCCCCTTCGGTCG
>ERZ780218.223-NODE-223-length-61227-cov-11.956026_pt1 | contig 61227 bp, 90 predicted proteins | sample MGYA00510975_ERZ780218 | MGnify/ENA primary metagenome ERZ780218 (study PRJEB29588, sample SAMEA2152063) | human gut metagenome | biome: human gut; feature: human-associated habitat; material: faeces | place: Denmark | collected 2008/2010 ... | reverse complement strand
TGTCATTTATGGCTCGTTCAATCTCTTGATCGTTTTCTTCATCCGAAAGTCGATCGGAAGTTCGAGCAATCCGAGCCAAAAAGGAACAGGAATGATAACCTTTTCCTTCATCGAAGTTGTACCATGCCTCGTACTGGGTGAATGGGTCATACGGGTTGTCATGAGTAGTCAACATACACTTAGCCATTTGCTCTCACTCCTTTCATTCATTAAGATACTTCGCAACCACAGAAGTAGAAATGCCCAAAGCTTCTGCAATCTCAGCATTTGTGTTACCAGAGTTTGCCATTGCTTTGATGCGATTGATGCGAGCTGTTGACAGTTGTGTGGTTGTTCTTGGAGTGGCGCGTTCTCTAACGCTATCGGGATCGGCATAACGAAGAATCTGCTGTAATGTCGTATCCGAGATTGCGCCAGCTTGAATCGCTTCCCATTCACCATCAGTAATGGTAATACGAGTCTTCTTTCCGCCAGCTCCAGTTGCTATTCTGGCATCGCTGATTGCGGCTCTGCGAATCTTAGAAATCTCATCCTTATCTGTGATGTTATTTTCTTGGACTTTCGCTTTTACCTTAGAGTTCGCAATGCGCTGTGCTTCTCGCTCTTTGGGTGCGTTCAGAGTAGCAACTCTGAGTGCGGCCATTAAGCGGTCTACTTCAGGCTGATAGGTTGCTCTGGCACTGCTGGAATATTTGAGCGTTCCCGTTCTTGTGTATTCCTTTCGGGCTTCGTTGGCAAGGGCCTTCATTTGGTTGGCGTATCTTGCATAGGCGTCCTCCTGGAGGGTACCAGAGGACAAGGTGCGTATATCGTCCGTTACTTCCAAAAGCTTGGCTTTGGTGGTGGCCCGTACCTGTTTTCCGGTTTTAGGGTCGATGTAAGTACGGCCGGACTCCTTATAGATTACCTTGCCGGTATCCTTGTCAATGCGGCCGCTACCCTGGCGCTCAGGAACTCTGACATCCTGTTTTCGACGGGACAGAAGCGTTGATGCTCCGCCAACTTCCCGGCCATCCGCATCCGTATAGCCCTGGTAGGTCTTCCGAAGTTCGGCGATACCGTTGTCCTTTTCGGACTGCTTGTAGTCCAACTTATGCTTGGCGGCATCGATAACCACCATGCTATGACGGACTGCTCGAACCAACTCGTTTTCGTTGGCCCCCCGGAGGGTCATATCAGTGATGAGGTTGGAAATCTTACCCATTTCAATCTGTGTCGCTTCTTTGGACAGCAGACGGACGCCAGTCTTTCCTTCGGTAGAGTATTGTGTCTTTGGGTCAAACCCTTTCAATCCTTCCAGACGATCTGTCGACTTAATACTGACCTTTCCTCCAGTAGGAATGACCACAACCTGGTCGCCATCAAAGTCTGCACCAGACAAACGCTCCGCTACCGCAGGATTGATACCAATGGCATCGCGAATGTTCTTGCCCAAAATGGATACGGCTGACGGGTTCTTATTATTAACCGTCAAAATCGGGATCTCAAATGTTCCGCCATGAGGATAGCGGACAAGCGCCACTTTCTCACCGTCTCGATAGTTGGGAGCGAAGACCTCGTTTTCTTTCATCGCTGTGATGGGAAGAATAACTTGTGTGCTTTGCCTTGGGAGGGCAGCTGCTTTCAGATGCACAGCAGCCGAATCACACTCATCAGCAAAGTCCATCAGCATTTTCCGCTTCACCGTGGGGTTTGTCAGGGAACGGATTTCTTCAAACTCGTCGGCAGCATCAGCATAAGTCAAATCCAACTGCTTCTGGATGAGCTTCATAGGCTGCTTAGAAAGAAACTGGGACGACAAGTTTTTACTCATCTTATCCCAGTCGCCTTCCTCTTTCAGTTTGTTGATGGCAGAAAGGGAACGCTTTTCCCCAGTGACAGGATCGACATACTTACCATCCGGGTCAGGGTAATAACTTTGACCATTCGCCTTGATGAACGCCCCAAACGGATTGTCGGGATCATCACTAATCTTCTTCATGACATCTTTCTTGGGGGTACCAGAATGTTTGTTCGTGTTGAACACGATATCAACTCCATCCGGCATATCATCGGAATACATGGCCATGCCCTTTAGGTAGTGGGTGCCATCCACCAAAATACGAACCTGCGCATAGTGGGATTGACCAAGGTCAAGATCAGGCACGCCGCGCCGAATCTCAATGACGCCATCCTTGCTGGTGCCGCCTTCATCGCCATACAAAATTTTCACGCGGTCCGAGCTGATACTGGCCGGATACTCCCGCTTGTCCCAGGACTCTCCACCATCGGGTGAATGGTATTCGCCAACCGATTTCACAAGGCTCGGGTCTTGGTAAAGATCTCTTTGAGAAATATCGGGCCCCGCAATAACAGGAGTGATAGTTCGCTTAGTCGGGTCGTTGACCTGTGGAACACCGATTCCGAATCGGCTATACCCTTCTGTTTCCATAATGAATAATGCCTCTTGGAGAACACCAGGGGAGACGCCAAGTTGGGTTTCCACACCGTAGCCAACATCGATAGCGCCTTTTTCAGCCAATTCCTTTTTCAGAATTTCTGCTGTTTCCTGTGCTTTGTTTTTGTTCTTCGCCGTATTCTCATTCAAAAGCGCACGAACGGAAGAATCATTCTCAAAGCCAAGTGCATTGGCGATTTCATCCAAGGTCTTACCATCTTGCCGCATGGAACGGGCTCGGTCAGCCAGCAAAGCGCGTCGCTCATGTTTGGCGACACGGACTTGCATACGAAGTTCTGTGGTGCTCAGCCCAACTTCTTTGGCGATTTCTTTTTCTTCTTTTCCGAGAGCCTTGAGTTCCTCAACTCTGGCAAGAAAGTCGCCGCTGCGCTGATAAGGGTTGTCACCAGAGCCCCACGGATATCGACCGGAACGCCGCTTTACGCCGTAGTGCATCAAAATATCTTCTTCGATGGGGTTCATGGCTTATCCCTCCTGTTCCTTGATTTTGGCAATAATCTTGTCCGATGTGATAATCTTGTCCATGATGGGCACGATGATCTCGGTAGTCGGACGGTCGTAAAGAATTTGGTCGTGCTGATAAATACGGCACTCAATCTCGATGTCCGCTGGCTTAATGCGGTACTCCAAGCAGAAAAGTGCCACATAGATATAAAGTTGCTCCATATGGGCGGGGACTTCACCGGTCTTCAAATCATGAACGCGCAGAAAGTTATTCCGAAACGAGATAGCGTCTGCGGTCCCAAAGCAATTTTCTGAATAGTACAAAATCTGCTCCGGTGTCATTTTATAACCGATAGCATCATTAACGTACATATTCAGTGTCTTCTGTGACTTGGGAAGTTTTTGTCCCAGCCTGATGGCATAAGCAGCAAAAGCGTGCAACTCGGTGCCACGAAGTGTAGCGAGGAATTTGGTATAGGCGTCAGCGACCTTGTCCTCGCTGTAATTGATCCAGTGATATTTGCTTGCGCCAAGAAAGGCGTGCTGTCCTTCAAGGTTTGAGTGCTTGTTGAAGTTCATTCAACACTTCCTCCTTGTTCTCGGGAGAGATAAAACGAGAGAAAGACATATCGTTCATCTTCCCAACATAGTAGTCCTGGTTTGGCTGTTTCTTGGCCCGCGCAAACTGCTTGCATTCCAAAGAGGCCCACTTCTTGCCATACAGAATGAGCAAATCAGGAATGCCCTGGATCTGCTCCATCTTAAAAACCATGCATCCGGGGAACAGAGTCTTGAGCGTGCTGATAAGCCGGTCTTGAAAACCGCTCTCCAATCTGGAACTTCTGGCCATAGACGAGGCCTCCTTTCTGCAAAAAATAAAAGGAGAGATAGAGAAACACAACACATTTCTCTCTTCTCTCCATAAAAGAGTCTGTTTTTTTCGCGGAAGCCAAAAATAAAAGGAAGAGCCTCGTAAAAGACTCTTCCTCAAAATATAGTGCTTATAGAGATGTCAACTGTTGTTGCGCAGATAGCGGATAAGTATCCAGATAAGCCAAAGTCCGCTAGTGCAGATGGTGAGGATGAAATCCAGAAGAATTCTTCCTCCGCTGGTACCATTATTATTTCTGCTCATGGTCGGTTCCCTCCTCATCCGTTTTATGTTTGTGAATCATGCGACCAAGTCCTTGTTTGGTTTTTGCTACTGTTTCCACAAGTGCGGTTTTTGTACGGTCTCTTTGTTCGGCCCGCTTTTGTGCCTTTGCCAATTTTACAGAGGCCTTTTGTTTTTTCTCTTCTTCAAAAAGCCTTAGACTTTCATCTATGACTTCTTGCGTGATGTAACTCACCAGTATTGTGGTGCCGACCGGAACTTTTTGGCCGCATTTGGGCTTGGTGTTAATCACTTGGCGATCATCACAATTTCGGTATTTGGGATGGGCATTTCTAATAGATAGTTTGCTGGGTGTTGCTTTGAGCCCACAACCTTCCAACACCGAAATCACTTTTTCCAAATCGAGAGGATAGTTCTTATCACACAAGGCGGGGACGGTTACAGTTTCATCGCCAGTCTTTTCGGACACTTTATCGATGATTTTTTCTACCACCGGTATGGCCAATCCCGCAATAGCAATAGCCATCCCCGCGATGTCGCCTCCTGACTTGCGTTCTGCCATTTGTTACATATCCTCCCTTGCTTACAAATAAAAAGAGTGCGCCTCCAATGAGAAGACGCACCCAGTACAAAAGTGCATCCCTCATTGTTGCCACACAATCTCGTCACCAAACAATGGGTATGAGTAAAGAGAGAAGACACTTGTTGCCAAGTTATTCTTCCCCATCATTCGATGACAATATTGGATTGCATGGCAGTTTCAGTATACCACATCCTTTTGGCAAAGAAAAGAGCAAGTTTTTCGCCTCAAAATGCCTCTCTGGCCAAAAACCCACTTTTTTCTTTCACTTAATATAAATATTTGATTATTTTTTTTCGCGTTTAATTAAGAAAAAAAGTGGGAAAGTGGGCAGAAAACCCGCAAAGCCTTGTGCCGCAAGGGTTTCCGGCTGCCCACTTTTGAAAAATTTTTGGCCAAAAACCCACTTTTTTTTGACCAAAATCGTCCGAACACGCTCATCCAGCGTTCAAAAATCGGTCATCTGCCCAACTTTTTTGGCCAAAAACCCACTTTTACAACTGCAAAGTGGGCACAAAAATGGCCCGAATTCTATCTTAGCTTAGACGGATTTCTATTCTAAGTTAGGACAGAACCGGGCCAAAATCGTACCCACCCGCTTAATAAGAGCGCCGCTGATAGGGCAGATTGCGTGGTGTGCAGGGGATGTACCGATAGTGTACGGACGGGTTCAGACGCTTTTTGAGCAGGGACATGCCGTACTTTTTCGGCGGGACAGACTTCCGTCCGGGCCACATATCAGGGGCGGAGAAGATCTCCTCCCACATCTTTGCGAAGGCTTCAGCCGCATCCGATATCGACTGCGCCAAAGCGTCCCAGGCCTCCTGTATCTTGGCGATCGTTTCCAAAGTCTGTTCGAGCGTCATGCCCACTCCGCTCACCTCCAAACCTTTCCAGACCGCTTGTCCACCAGAACAATCCGGCCCTCAATCTCGAAGTCGGCCAATGCACAGATATCAAAGATGGCGCGGAGCACCTTGTGAAATCTCTCATCCTCGGCCTCGATATTCTTCAGGGCTTGGTATGCCGTGGGGTCTGAATATCCTTCTGCGTTTTTTCGGTCATTCCAGGACAATCGCTGTCACTCCGTTCCTTCATAAATTTGATAAGCGATTGGGTGTGCATGTCGCTGATGTCGTATTTTTCTTGCAACCTGGAGACAAACCAATCAGGGACAGGTTTTCTCCCACACTCAATGGCAGACAGCTCGGCCGGTGAAATATCAAGGTCCTTTGCCATGTCATAGAGTAGCAGCGCCCTGACTAAGCGGATGTTTCGTACCATTCTCCCAAAAGCATCAAGCCCCATGCTCGCTCTCCTTATGCCACGCCTCCACATCGACACCGATTTTCTTCAGCATCTGCGTGCAAAGCCAAACATCATCTCCGGTGTCCATTTCATAGCGGCCGACCAATTCATTGATGCGGTCATGGAAGGCATCGTAGTAGGCGCGCAGCCGCTTGGCGCCAAACCCAAACTGCTCGTGCAGCACCCACAGGATAGTCGCGTCGATTTCAGCAATGTGTTTGCGGTCGTACTCGGCCAATTCCCGCTGGATTTCCATATCCATCGCTTTTTTCTCCGCTGCTGTGAGCACCGCGCCGTAAACCTTCCCACCCGCTTTCTTTACCTGCATCAGGCATACATCAGGATGCAAGGAGCGGAACCCTTACGCTGTTTCTTGGGGCCGTGGAAGTTCTCTGCGATGGGCTTGCCGGTTTTCAAATTGATTGGCCGCAGGTTAAGTACGCGCCTCCACTGATTGTAGCGGAGACGCTTATTGACCTTGGAATATCCCATGCGGGCCATCTCGGCCTTTGCCATGCTGCGATACAGTTTACGCATTTTTGTTTCCTCCAACATGATAGATTTCTTGAAACGGCTTATTGTCCGCATACAAGATGGTTTTCTCGGGCATAAACGGTGCGAGGATCTTCTTTACCGCGCTGGTAGAACCAAATACCTTCTTCGCTACCGCAGCGCAGAAACCGGTATAAGGATCGAACTGGTCGCCTTCGCCACACGAGGCAATCGTCTTGGAGCCATCCTCCCAGATTACAATGGTTTTAGGCCCGTTAAAGATGACTTTCTTCACATTCAAAGTTTCCCCCACGACGATATTCGGATTCGCTCTCATCCACCATGTGCCCCCATCCATATCGCGATTGGGCTGAATGATACCCAACTGATTCTCGGGGAACCAGAAAATCCCCTCTTTGCTCTCGGGATTCCGGACCCCATCTAAATTTACGCCGATTTTATTGGTCGCCCGATGCCATTTGCAGACGGTACCGGTATGACCGGCAAAAAGGCCGCCATAGGAAGTTCCGGGAAGAACCGCAACTTTCGTTCCAAAGCTGATCATCTTACCGCACCTCCTTCTTCTCAGTCCGCCGGCGCAGAAGCTCATCCAGCAGCTCCGTGTCAGTATAGTCGCAAAGAGCCTTCTCCCCATTCTCTTCTTCCACAGAGACCAAGAGGGAAGATTTCAGAGCCAAAGCGGGACGAGCGCAGTTGTACGCATAATACGCGTTGAGGTTGTCGACGCTCCCATCAGTGCCCACGCGATACGCGTAGCTGCTGGTGCCGGAGAGCGAGGAGCGCGTACACCAAGGCGTAGCCGTCCAGAAAGGCTTGTCCGTCAGCGGGATGAAGCGCCGATACTTGCGGTACTCATCCACCGTCAGTATTCTTCCGTAGACATTGGGCATTCCATAGTCGGTCATGCCGTCCATGCTGGTCAGGTCAATGGGAAGCGCCAGAGCCGCTTCAGAGAGGATCTTGTGCCTATGCAGCCACTCATCCACTACCCGTTTTACATTGCTGCCGATGAAGTTGTTGTGGTCGCGGTCGTCATCAGCGTCCTCGCTCTCGAATGCGCAGTAGTCAGGCAGAGTATCAGCCAGCAGCACAAAAGCGCCGCCGGCAATATCGTCCAGCTTGACGAACTCCTCGCCATCAACGATAAAGCGTTCGCCGTTGCGCACCTTACAAATTTCCATTTTCTTAGTCATGATTGTCTTTCTCCTTTCAAAAATATCAATCACCGTGTTTCTGAAGAAGCCGCTGATAAAGCTCCTCAGCCTCTTTCCCTTGGAACTGGTTGACGATTTGTACCGCATTGCCAGCCTCCTTCCGACCAACAATCAGCACCGCAATATCACCGTTCGAGTGATCAAACCCTACAAGCAGGGTGTCAGAGTTTTTCATAGAACCCACCTCAAAAAGCTGATCAGCAGTTTTATAAGAAATAGAACGCCGAGAATGGCCAAAATAACAACTGAGTTAAAGATGAAACGAAGGATATCATCCCAGCCGTTTTTCATTTCCCGGTCACCCGCTTCGCTTTCCGCTCTTCATATTCTGCCTTGTCGATGGGCGTAAAGCCTTCCGTGCTGTCGCTTTCCTTGAAATATCGGTTGACTTCCACCTTCTTGCCATCCGGAGTCTCGATCCACAGGAAAGCCAGCGTATCATAGTCGCCGTTCTTCTCATCCACAAGGAACTCCTCCCGGACAACCTTGAACTTCTTTCCAGTAGGCAGATAAGGCATAGTGATGGGGAACAGTTTGTCCACAAGCCTGGTAGCCAGCCCATTCGTATACGATACATCCGGCGCATCAATGTTGACGCAGTACACCCGGTTGACATCTCTGTAAGTAGCCGTGCCATCCGAGGTTACCTCCTTAAACAGGGAGGACATGCGCTTGCACTGGTATTTCTTTGCGCCCTTTCCGTTATCGACCTCGTTCCAAATATCAGGAGTGTCCTCGATGGGGGTCAGACACTTGCCGTCTACAAGCCGGTTGAGGATGCTCTTGGTGATCTGGATACTGAACCCACTGTGGCCATCCCGGCACAGGCACTCGTAGGCCCTCAAAGCGCTCTCATAACAGGCCACGCCATAATCCCATTCATCGCTGTCCTCAGAAGCCTCTTTTTCTTTCTGACAGGCCAGCTCGACTTCTTTGGCGGCCCAGGAGGACACATCGCCCTCCAAACCCTCGGTCATAGCTAATAGCCGCTCTACATCCGCATCGGTATGACCATCCCACTGGGGCGCGGTAGGTACCTCCTTGCATCGGAACAGATCCCAGTCCTTTTCCTCATAGTGATAGGTGTACTGCCCCTTGGGTGTCTCGATACCGACAATGAACCAACCTCCGCCAAAGGGAACCTCACCATTGAAGTGCTTGTGCGACTTCCAAGCCAGAGTGGGGAAAGTATTCACCAGAGCCGCAAAGAGGATAAGCCGCTGATGGTAGAGGGAATTGAAGGTGTGATACCCGTCCGAAAACTCACCGATGTCCTGTTCCGACATCAGTACCGCCCTATCATCCCAATACTCGTTGGCAAAGATCTTCCGGCAGTCTCCACCAAAAGCCTCAACAATCTCGGGCAGGTTTTCATTGACTGCGTCCAGATGGATGTCCTGTTCTTTGCAGAACGCCAGCGCGTCCTCCAGAGGCTTGCCTACTCGATTGGTCCAAAGAATGACCTTAGCGCCCTCGGACTGCTCCGCCTTTAGCTTGCTGATGTTCTTCTCGATAGGTGCGCCTACCTCCGGCCACTTGTTGACCACGAGGCACCCATCGAAGTCTACCGCTATGATTTTGTGAGCTGTTTTGCTTTCCATGTTTTCTCCTTTGCACAAATATCAGTTTTCAGTTCATGCTGATTACAACGCCGAGTAATAAAATGCCCCAGAAAAGAACCCCGGCAATATTTCTTTTCTTATATTCCCGGAACATTTGCACCGCGTCGAGTAAGACAGTTAAAATGCCGATAACGAAGCGAACCATCAGTCCTTCACTCCCAACTTCATCTTTGCCTGCTTGAGGGTAAGACCGACAAAACTCTCCGGCTGAATGGAGATAGGAATTTTGGAACGAGAAACGGCCTCCCCATAACACAGAACTCCTTGAGTCCCATCGTCATAGAGAAGCCGCAGCTTATCGCCCAACATATCCTGCCGGACCATCCGTATTCTTTTTTGCACCATATCAGCCCTCCGTTAATTGACGGGGGCGGTCGGTCCTCACATAGTGCCGGCAGCACAGCTCAACCGGCTCGATGTACTTGATGTCCCGAATTCGGATCATGGACACGGCTCCGTCGTCCCTCCGTTCGCGATGAAGGATGGCCTCGTCGATAGCCTCCTGAGCCGCAAGGAACTCCGCCTTCAAAGAGCAGACCTCCCGATGGGAGCAGCGGGCGCATAGGGCTTCTTTGACTCCGTAATCACTCATGTGTATCCTCTCCCAAATAAAAGTAAAAAGAGAAGAGCCTGCGTTTCCGCAAGCCCTTCCCTTTGGCTGAGGTTAGAATTTCAGCTTTTCATTGATCTTCGCGATTTGTTTTTCCACCTTTTTCTGAATTTCGGTGTTCCCGGCCTCGATTGCCAGATCAAGGACTTCCTGCCAGTCTTCTAACTGGTCCAGCAACATGCCCTTATACTGGTTATCCGTCATGCCCATAGAATCTTCACCACCATTCAGAAGGTGAGAATCGTTGCGTTCAGCCATAAGCTAACAACCTCCTTCCATAATGGGCGCTGTATTATTTGCGTATGGTTTTTGGTCAAGTCCATCATATCATGTCTGGACAATAGGTGTCAAAGGTCTTATAATTCTCCGGATTTTTCATATCGCTCCAGAGCGCGGTTACACTTTGCGAGAATGTTTTGCCGAACAGTCCACTCTGTCACGCCGTACTGCCGAAGCATGACAAAGATGGTAGTCAGCACATCGCAGGCCTCATCGATGATAGCGAAATCGTTGCCTTTCTTTCGCTCCTTTTTCATCAACTCTTTTACGAGTTCGGAGCATTCCTCTACAACATAGACGCTTTGAGGAACACCAGAGGTAGAGTCCAGCTTTGCCACAGCGGCGATAGCCTTTTTCAATGAATCGTCCGGCCGAGGATAGAAATCGCAGCAACTAACCTCTCCTGACCGAACTTTTTCTCGATAGGCGGCGTCTTGCGCATACTTGCAAACCAGGGCCGAGATACAGTTTTTACAGTCCATGAAGAATTCTCCTTAATTACGAACGGGACTTAAACCCAGTTTTGCGCGATAGTCGTTGTATGAGATTTTGCCCTGCTCATAGGCGGCCCGCAGCGACTCTTCATCAGGCCAAGGGGATACGCCGATGGACATGCCTCCGTCTGGGGAAATATAAATAGTAACTGTCCGGTCACCCTTCGCCATAGCGTCATCCACGATGGTGTGAACTTCCTGCCAAGAGGTGATGAAATTGCTCTTTTCCATAAATATCATTCTCCTTTTCCGGTAATCTCAGTCAGCGATGTGCCAGCTGCCATAAAAGCATACATACAGAAAATTTAGCAAAGAACCACAAAAAATCTCCGATTTTCTGCATCAAAAGCCAGGTTGCCGGATGTTCTTTAATCCACTTTTGTTCCTTATTCATTGACTGCACCGCCCGTAATCAGCTCACTGTACGGCAGGCCCTCGATCCAATCGCAGAAGGTATGCCACTCATCCAGCTTGTGGTTCCGCCGGCTCTTATAGATGTTGGCCAGCACCTCATAGTTGAGCATGACCGTCCGCCGCTGGTTGTATGAGGAGGGTAGGAGTTGGATCATCTGCCACCAAAGCTCTTTTGCTTTTTTATTCGCGTGGGGTACTTTCTGTTTGTCCATACTCAGATAATGCTCTCGGTAGTAGTTGAGGTCATCGACAACATCTTCAAGGGTATTCATGGCCCGGCCTTCTAAGTGTTCACAACTGAAATCCTCCAGCGTAAACTCCTTCTCTGCGATTTTGTGCATCGTGGAGCAGGAATTAGCCACCGTCCCCACCTTGTAAGTATCGAACTCCTTCCACCAGTAAAGCGGAGCCGTCAGATCCACATAGACCACAATCATCCGCATGAACTTTCGATGGTCAGTACCAGCGTTGCGAAGCCTCTTCATCAAATCGAAGTCGTTGGAGCCGAGGCAGGCGAACGATTTTTTGATATCGTGCGGCCAGCGTTCGCACTCGCATACGGATACCTCGCTGTCGCTTATTGCCCAGGAATTCATCGGGTTGCGCATACCACGAATGGCGTGCTCCCAGCCCAGGACTTCGGTGTTTTCAATTTTCAGCATCGTTTTCTCCTTTCATCTTCGCATTCCACTTTTGGATCGATTCCGCTTTGGACTTCTGCGATCTCTCTAAAGAGATGGCGCAGTCCGGATTGATGCACCCGCACAAATATCCATCCCGAGAATGCCAAATATGTGCCGGGCGTCCGCATTTACAACGAACTGCCGCTATCTGCTCATTCTTCATAGATGATGAGCGCACGATCCACGATGATTGATTCCGAAGGAACTCCATTCGTAAACTTGAGCGTCAGGTTCATACTCTGATACTTGATGTCGATGACCTTTTTGTCAGCGATAAAAGCATTGATCGAGCTTTGAAAGGCCGCGGGGTCATCATTCGATAAAATACAAACTTTCATGCGTTTCCCTCCTGATGATGTTTCGCCATCTCTGCCAACAAGGCATTCTCCTCATCGCAGAACTTGATCTTCGACGGGTCTACCCTCCGGACACCATCCTTAAACTCGACAATGCCGTAGACCTGCCCAATTTGACCTCCAGGGTGACCGCCCCGCAGCGGGCTTGCGTCTACCACATTAGACCACTGTTCCCAGATATGAAATTGACCCAGCTCGCCGTCAACTTGGCAAAGCCGGGTTCTCCATACAATATCGCAATTTAATCCAGCCATGTTTTTCTCCTTTCAAAACCACTTCCAAAAGGGAAGATGGGATGCATATAGCATTGTTCGATATAGACTTCCCGGCAGGCATTGAATGAACCGCAGCATAGTAGCCCCCTGCTCAAAATATCAAGCCGCCCGAGGCATTGGTTTCGTGGCCCATCCAACAAATTTGCCCTCGTTGAAGTTCTTCTTCGCCTTGAGTGCTTTGCTGATAGCCAGGTCGATGCCTGAAAAGCTCTTGAGATGATAGTAATAGAGGTCGGTGTAAGGCGTTGTCAATCGGTCAATGCGTCCGGCAGCCTGCACCATGACCTTGTAAGAATAGTTTTGCGAATAAAACACGATGGTGTCCGTGGTGATGCAGTTCCAGCCCTCACATCCGGCAGTGTACTGAACCAGATAAACCCACTTATCTCCATCCGGAATCGGCTGATGCTTGTGACCGTTCCACTCGGCAATTTCAAACCCCTCGCCGTAATAGAGAGATTTGAGAATATCCAGTTCGTAGTCAAAATTGTAGAACACAATGACTTTAGGATGCTTTTCCACCAGTTCAAGGAGAGCCACACTCCGAGCCTCATCCGAATTCACCACGCGGCGCAATGAGTAGCAGAGTTCACCTGCTGTTTCGATAGGACGGTCTTCCCATAGATTCCAACGACGCCGCATAACAGTCTTATACGTTGCAATATCATAGGGAACAGCGACATCTTCATGATGGGAAACGGTCTGCCGCTGAAAGTCCATCGTCACCAGGATACGATCCCGAAGCCGAATCAATCTGCCAGTATTCAGATAACGATCAATCTTGGGGTATTTGGCCCGCCAGTCATATACCACATGTTGGTCAATGAAGTCGGTTTTGTTTCGATAGAACCCATTGGCGATAAAGACCGGTATATAGTCCTGCCAGGTATCGCCCGGCGTAGCAGAGAGCAAGATCCAGCGGTTGGATTTGGCAATCTTTAAGAACGCCTTTGTCCACGCTCCGTATCCCACAACTCTCTGTTCGTCAAATATAAAGAAAGCGTTCGTAACCTCTTTATACTTGCCAATGTTGTTCCAGGAATCCACCACCACTTTGTTTTTGTAGTAATTCGACTCCGGATGAGTGGAGAGCAGGAATGGCGCTAATTCGCCCTCCCATTCACATGTATCCCGCTTTCGTGCTGTGGTGATAATATAAAGGTCTTTTGGCGAGTTCATTGGGACATAATCGCCCGTACCCACTTTGCCGCCTTGCTCCTGGTAATAATAGGAAAGAGAGGTTCTGGACTTACCGCTTCCAACGCCACCGCATAAGATACAACCATTTTTCATTCTTCCAACTGCATCCAGTTGGTAATCGCGAAGATTTATGCCTGCAATTTCGAGTCACCTTCTTCTCTCATTAAAGTATCAATCCTGTGGGCAAGCCGCCGGTAACACCACACATCATTGAAATACATAGGTGTAAACCAGTAGTTCTCCGTAGTGTCAGAAGGACTCATCGGTTCCGTAATGGTGTTGCCGACTTTGACAAATCCGGCCACGCCCAGCAAAGAGAGTTGAATGTAGCACATCAGCGCCACCACTTCTTCGATATCCTGTCCAGTGACCAGAAGATGGTTCTGATAGTTCAGGCCAGCCTTTTCCAATTTGTGACGTGCTGTATGGATTGCCGCAATCAGATTTGCTCCGGCTCCGCAGCATGGGTCATCTATGGTGATATAGCCCTGTTTCTCCACTTGCGAAACAATATCGCCAATCGTAATATCCGCCATCAACTGGCAGACATGATATGGAGTAAAGACTTGTTTCAGTTCATCATAGCTGAGGTTGAGATCCATATACATCTTCCCAAGGAAGTCTTGTTCCGGGTCCTCTTCCAAAGCCATGACCATGTGTGCGAACAGTTCAGAGAACAGCACCTGCTTACGCGGTTCGTATTTTTGAATGATATCGAGATACCGCTTTTCGCGCTCTTCGTAGTGTATCTTATCCACTGGATTGGACAGAGCGCAAGCCGACATGATGATGAAATCCTTCCAAATATCCCATGGCCGGCTCCGCTCAGAAAGAAGTTGACGAAAAGTGGAAAGAAACTCCTTCTCGTGCGTGCGGGGCTTGTGAACTGTGGTCGGTGCTTTTGGAGGCCGCTCATATTTCGGCTCCTCCGGCATGACAGGTGGCTTTGGTGGATACGACGGTTTCCATGATTCTGCTTTAGGTGGCAGTGTTGGTCTTATTTTCGGTGCCGGTTTAGACTGCTTTTTCGGTTTTTTCTTCCCGGGCTTTTTCCAGAATGGTTTCATGTGCTTTCTCCTTTCAAAAAGCAAAGGGACGCCAGCCAATTTCAGCCAGCGCCCCTTCCCATGAATTACTCCTCCGGCCCCTCGTACTCTGCGTACTTCTCCGCAAACTCATCTTCCTCGATGGTGATATACATGGTCTTGAGGTAGGCTTTAATGCCTCCTTTGCCATTTACCTCCCAGCAGTACGGGCGGATAGTCAGATCCACATTTCGGATTTCCGCAAAGTCGAGCGTGTCCACCGACTCCTCATCCAGCAGCGTCCGATTTCTCCGAGTCATCATTACAATTTTGGGCGGGATGTTCTCGAAGCTGACGGCAACCTGGAGATAGTGGCGGGGGTCTTCCCCATCCTCTCTGGGCGCCAACACCCGAATGTTCCAGCCGTCTTCGGCAAGCTGCTGTGCCTGCTTCGGGTCATCGATGACAACGCAGAAATTGCGCTGACCAGGGCGGTTGTACTTACTCTCCTTGCCGGAGAAGTTGCGGAACATGATGTGAGCGTTCTCGATGAGCAGGTTATCAATGTTTTTACGGGACATAAATCATAACTCCTTTTTAATTCATAGCGTTTCGCTGCATGGTGATTAGGACTTGGCCTTGCCTACCGACTCCAGAAGGGCCTCGAACACCTTAATCTCCTTCTTGGTAAGGCGACAATCCTTATAGGAGGTCATCCCCTCATGAATGAGTGTGACGGCTTCCGCAGTCTTCATGAAGCGGTAATGATTCTCCCTGTCATGGACCAGACCGTTGTCGTCAACAGCAAACCAGCAGTCCATACCAGAACGTTTTGCGATCTTCTCTAAGACCGCAGCCTGTTCGGTAGTCAATCGCATTGTGCCTTTCTCCTTTCAAATATCACCGCACATCAAAAGCGGTTTTGTCTTCTTCCCAGGGTTCTCCGGGACCAAACCATGGCGGCCTGTCCTCTGCGACATAAGGGTCGTCGGAAACGAACCATTCAAAGTCGCCAAACTCGGAAATATCATGAGCGGCCGCATCCACCATTGCGTCGTAGTAACTACGGTCAATAGAGTCCTGCTTATCCAGTTCCTTGACCATTTCCGACTCCAGCCAGCGATAACCCTTGGTTCCCGTAGCCGCATCATACTTTTTATCACCGGTCTTCTTATCCACTGACTCCCGGCACAGAAGCCCACCCCCGCATCCGGGTTTGATGGGACAGAACTGCCCGACACGACCGATGAAGATGTAGTTGTGGTACTTCGGACTATTTTCTTCATCCCGAAGATTTTTCCACGCTTTCTCCAATTCGTAGTATCGATGTGAGTAAGGATATTCGCTCTTTTCGTCATAGAATGCAGCGGCCTCTTTTGCCATCTCTTTTTCGAGCTTTACGCGCTGCTTCTCCAATTCCGTAGCATCCGGCAATCCCTCGTTCATATCCAGATACAGAGCGCCAGTGACTGACTTGGTTTCGCACATGTCCTCGAAGACAATGTCCTCCTTAGAGAACAGTTTCTTGAACACATAGGGAATCTGAAACTGGGTTCCGGTTGCCGTCCATTCGTTGGGGTGCTTTTTGTTGTCGCCCGGCACATATCCATAAAGTTCCTGACACTTCTCGGCGGTAGCGTATTTGGCGATATAAACCGCGTTGTTCACCAGACACATCCGGTCATAAGTAGCCTCATGTTCAAAGGTGTAACCATACTTCTCGCCGTACTGCATCACGAATTCGATGATTGCAGGAGTGGCATCCGGTATCTTGATGGAGTCCGTCTTGATATGGGCAACAGTAAAGCCCCGTTTCTGCACCTCATGCTTGAGATTGATCATAAACAGGGCTCCGCGCTTGGCGACGATATTGTCTTTGTTCCGATTATCACGGAAGGGGTTCTCGAAGTTGGCCGAGGTCAGACCATAGACCGAGTTAATGGCAATCTTCAATGCCTGAGCCAAAGCGTCCGCCGAACCTTCGTCCGTCAGATACTTAGCCAGAGCGCCATTCAGCATCTTGCGGGCCTTATCGAAGTCCTTGTGCTTAATAGCAACACGGGCATCTTTGATTTCCTGGAACCGCTTTGTGTACTCCGGCCCGAACAATTCCTCCGCGATAATACTGGAGGGATGCATAGATGCAATGTCCAGCAGGGCGATATTTCCATACATTCCCGGCTCAGCGTAAACATAACCGCCTTCACCGACTTCTTCGCCTCGATAAATGGATTTGCCGTTCTCGAACTTATAGCCAGGGAAGATTGGCCGCTTTTTCTTGTCGAAGGCGGTGTACTGGTCGAACTCCGGTGCAAAGGGGAGGTCCGCTTCGGGGTCGAAGATTTGAGTTGTATCACCCATATCTCGGTAGTTAAACTGGTCTTGCGGCTTGCGATTCCCGCCAAATATAATTCTGGCGGTCAGCGTATTTGTAGTATCGTTGACGGTCAGACCTGCGACATCAGCCAGGATTTCTCGGGCTACAAAATCGGCTTTTCGCGCATTGAAGACTGCCTCTGTTGCAATGACATCATTGTCGCAGTATTCTGCTACCTTGAGCCACATGTTCTCCGGCACAGGCTGGTCCCAAGGCAAGCCAAGTTCCTGATGGTGAATGCCCAGTTCAATCTCCCATTTTTTCAAAGACTGCTTTTTAGAGCAGAAATCATACACATCTGTGTAGGAGACATTGTAGGCCTCGCCAAAGAAACAGTTGTTGCTTTTTGCCTTCTTATCCGTACTGATGATGCGTTGAGAGAGGTTATATAATTGTTCGTTGGTGTAACCCATTAACCTGGCGTAGAGGATATGATTGTCGTACCGACGGCAGTTGAATCCTACCAGCCGGAATTTCATCAAGTCCTCGATTTCCTGAGGAGAAGGGTTAATCATTCGCACAACAGGAGTGGTGCTCCCTTCGATTTTCCAGTTCACCAGGAACAGATTGGGGAAAACCTCCACATCATAAAAGACCAGTTTGGAATCATCGTTCTTGATGGCGGGGGACGGGTCGGCAGATTTGAACGGCATCTTATTGACCAACTTGATGCAATAATCTGCCTGATTGGTGCTGTTGGCCGCAAACGCCAGAACGGCATTGCGCATATCCGTGACATCGTAGGACAGGCCGCTTTCATATGCGTCTGTCAAAATTTTGTGGATGAAGTCGATGCTGGGCTTAGTAGCCGGATGGATCTCTTTGTTAAGGTTGCGTTTGATCTGAACTCTAAGCCCTTTCTCGCTCTGCACCGCTTTGGTATTTACCATCTTGCTTTCTCCTTTCAGTGGCAAACCCGAGCTGATTGTCGAGATGGGTAGGTTGTTGCATTTGGATAGTTTTCTTCGCAGCGAACTCTTTCCGGTGAATATCTTCACTTCGATGTGGTCGTCGTATACCCTGCTAAGTTGAGATACATCGCCATTGTAAATATAATGTAGGTGGATGCCGCACCCACTCTTGCTGATCTCCGCATAAGTAGCGGGCCATTTGCTGGCTTCTTCCAGATTACGCTCAAAGCATTTGTTCCCGTTCTCATCCGGAATATCAAAGTCGATGACAATGTGGTTTTCCGGCACTTTCACATAGTGAAGTTTTCTTGTGTCCAGTTGCCCAAGTTTGGTAGACACTTTTTCCCACTTTTGAGTTGGCGTTTCCTTGGATGTGGCGTATTGGGCTGGATAGTCGGCGCACTCCTTATCAAATACCGATTCCTCAGCATCAAACTGGATAAATGTTTTCTGCGGCTCCGGTTTTTCTTCTTCCACAGGCCGCTCAAACTTTTCCGTCCGAAATCCGCTGTAATAACTCCGGACACGGGAACCGTCCTCCAAATTGAACCGCTCGTTGTATTCCCGGAAGTAATTTTTCAACTCTTCCTTGAACACCATCCTTGACAGAGGATAAAGAACCTTCGCTTCGTCGCAATAGGTCTTATACATCTCCCAAGCGGCCTTAAGGGACACCCCATCCTCGCGTTTGAACACATGGTAAGAATCCACCACAAAGTTGTAGAAATCATTGGATGCGCCGAGCATCGCGATGGGAATATAATTGTCATAGTAGGTCGGGTCTTCCAGATACACCTCTTGGCAATGATAGGCAATCGCCCCCAATTCAAACTCAATTTGCTTGAGCAAAGTCTTATACTCCTGAAAACCAAGTTTGTTGCCGGAAGGCGACACATCGATGAGGCGTCTAATCAGACCAGACTTCGCATCTGTAATTCGCACCGGTTTGTTGGTACCCATAAAGAGAAACGCCTTAAACCGGTTGGCATAGGTGGATTTGAATTTCTCGTTGACCGTCATCAACTCATGGGAAACCAGGCTGTTGAGTCGGGTATTATCCTCAATACGGGAGAGATCGCCGTCGTGTTGGATGGCTACCAGAGGATTGCTCTTAAAAGCCTCCAACGCAAACGCGTTACTGGAAGAACCCAGCGCTTTGGCATCAAAGACGGAGTAATAACCGTCAAAAAGCTGCTGGATGATGTTAAGGATTGTAGATTTACCCGTACCTGCCGCGCCATAAAGCACCATAAATTTTTGCAGCCGTTTGGACTCTCCGGATACAATAGAACCAATCGACCACTCTACCTTGTGCCGCTCCTCCGGCTCGTACAGCGTGGAAATCAACTTATCGTAAGCGTTAATCGCCCCATCTTCCAGCGGATAGGCAAGGCGCTTACTGGCATAGTCCTTTTTGCTGGTTTTGGTGTTGGAGAATATCAGTTTCTCATCGAGCATGTGGAAACAGTCTTTCATCTGCTTCTGACAATATTTGTGCCAGGTATCAATCATGCCCGTTTCTGCATCCCACATATGCAGGACTTTAATGTGGTTGTCAAAACGCTGGCGGTTTTCCTCGGCGTATCTATCCAGTTCGCGGTCTATGAGCTGGACTGCATCCTGCTCATCCGTAGACCATAAACCACGTTCTTCAATCCAGATAGCGTAGAAGTCACCACCTCGAATCATCAAATCGTTTGGTTTTTTGATAATGAACTTCGGATAGATCTCGATTACACCGCGCTTACCGCTGCGCGTCGAAATCATAAGGAAGTCTAACATCGCATTGCTTACTCTCCTTCACCATGCTCCAGATTTGTAATTTTTCTGGCGAGCAATTCGATTTGCTCCTCCTGTTTCCTGCGGTTGATCTCAGCCCAGACGGCAAAGCCGATGCCGGCAACTGCCAGCACCATCGTCCGTCTGTTGACCTTTGCCAATTTCTTGGATGGCTTTATGGTCACGAAGATGTTGTGGGTTATCGTATTCATTAGTGTGTTCCTCCTTTTGGAAGCGGAATATCAGGCGAGAATCTCCTTCAGATAACAGGCCATCTGATACCAGATCTCGATCGACCGCATGTCCTGTCTGCAAAGATTGACGGTAAAAAGACCGCCCTCTCCGTTCCGTGCGTAGTCCCGTTCCAGGAACCGCGCGAGAATATCATCTACGCGGTCCCGGTCGAAACGGGCGTCATACATGGAACCAAGCCCCAAACTGGCAATCATAGCCCAGAACCATTGTCCGGTTCGGTCGCCGATGTCAGGGTCATCCATGATGTGCTCTTCGCAGCGGATAGAGAGGGCGATCATCATTTCAAGTACGCTGCATGGCCGGTTGTCCAAGAAGGACGCGATCATGCGGTCGTTATAGTGCTGCTCGCGGCCGAATCGATATCTAAGGTCGATGCCGTCCTCGGCCCGGTTGCCGTCCATCGGAATCGTATATGTGAATTCCGTATCGTGCAGCCTGACAAACAGCTTACGATAGGACTTAGAATATCGGTCGTCGACTACGAGCTGGTACATCCAATCGAAATATCGATTGAGCAGCTCATCTCTGGTCAAAGGTTAGTCCTCCTTAGTGTGGACGCGGAGGCATGTCCTCCAAAACATCCTTAAAATTGCGAAGATCCTGAAGAATCTCATAGTCGCATCGTTTGGCGTCATTCCGGACAAAGACCGAGTCATCCTCGTACTCTCCGAAATGATCCAGTGCGTCACCCACAATCTCGGCCACATCGTCAACCGGTTCGTTGAGTTCGTCGGCCAAGACACCATCTGCGAAGTAGATCAGGCTGATTTTGGTATACTCCTCGATTTCGCCAAATTCATCCGGAGAAATCACATAGGGCGTTGCGCCGGAGACGCCTTGAGCGACTTCTTTCTTCGGTACAACTGTACGGGAATATTCGGTATACCCCTCATCCTTCAATTTTTTTGCGTATTCGGCTAAGTTGGGCTTTTCACGAGGGGCAGTCTGACTTACCGCCGGCTTCACTTGGGCTGCGTCGTCGTCATGGCGTTTGCTGAAAGTCTCAATGACGGAATTGATATCCGCATTGGCCCTGGCAGCGTAGTAATCCTTGACGCACCACCAAACAGCGGTTCCGCCTACTGCCGCGCCGGCAAGAAAGGCGAGTATATTAGTCGTCTTGCTCATTGTAGTCCTCCTCGTCTTTGATGCTCATGACGGTCATAGCCAGACCGCCGAACAGCAGGGATGCACTGAGCAGAATGCCGCCGGTGATATGGCGCTTCCGCTTCGTATCCAAGATATAATCCAGCATGGAAATTAAATTGGTCAGTCCTTCCATGCCGATCACCTCTTGGTCGAAAGGATGGCGGCACCGCTGATGAGGCACAGGCCCGATACCGTCGCCAGGGAGTAAGAGAGCAGGGCTCTGAGATAGCGTTTCATGATGATACCTCCTGTCAGTTTTCATATGGATTTGTCAAACTCCAATCGAAGGTCGTTCCTCCGACAAATTCGTTTCGGAAATGGTTGCGCTTCCCATCGCCAGTAAAATATAAGTAGTCCTGCGGCAAGACCCGTCCGACATTGCTCTGACCGTTTTTCTCCGCATAATATCGGGAAAGAACATCTTCGCACAGGGCCAGCAGTTCCTCATCCACAGGATTTTCCGCACGATACCCGACAAACTGGTATGGAGCCGTTACAACCTCGATGATAGATTTCCCATAAGCATCGCATCGGTTGAGTACGCACCAGACGCAAGCCGCCTTTTCCATATCGGACGGAACACCGCGAGCCTCTCCCCACAGCATTTTGGCGAGAACCTCCGCTTCCTCGTCCGTCCACTGCTTTGGAGTAGGGGCCGGTTTCGGAGAGTGGTAGGTCAATTCCTCCACCATTGTAGTCGTTGCCGGGGAAGGCTCCACGGTCTCCATCGGGAGAACCGCAGACGCCTCTTCACCGGCTTCGGTTGTGGGTAAAGTGATACCCACCAAAAGCATCAAATATAAGGCTATGGCAGGCACAAGCAGCAATCGAATTCGTTTCATGAGTTAATCCTCAAATGAATTGGTGGCTTGCGATGAGGTCGGTGATGTCGCCCACTACATTAAAGTCCAGGATGAAAGAGCGCTCGTAGCCATTGACAAAATCCACGGCCTTAGGGCGACGCACCTCGAACATGCCGAAATCAACGAAATTGTCGCCGATGGGATTCTTGGGGTCCCATACCCAACCAACTACCGCGCCAGCCTTCGTGCGAGGGAAGCCCAGCATATCGTATACCTCGTTGAGCAGAAGATGCCCGCGAGCCTTAAGCATGTCGTTCGCCTGGCTCTGACGCGCCCTCAGATAGCACAAGTTCTGATCCGCGTCCTTCATCCAGTCCGGATGGCTTTCATCGAAAATCTTGGCATAAGGGCTGTACCGGGAGGGGTCCCAACCTTCATCGGCCACATCCGCGGTGGTCTTAACTTTCTTCTCTTTGCCCTTATCGTCCACAACAGTTTCCTCAATCTCTTTCGCCTTGATGTTGTACCGCAGTTCTTTCTCCACCTGCTCGCCAAAGCGATCCACAACGCGGCTGCGGTATTCCTTGAAGGACTTATCAAGGCCGGCGTAAGCGGCAGTCAATGCCACATTTTTCTTCTTCAGGATATTGTGGCTTGCAAGGATGCTCGTAATGGACACGGCGCCCAGGAGAACGGCAGGGCCGTAGAGTTTGGCAAATGCCTTGCCGGTCTGGACATAGGTGATGACCAGATCTTTTTTGCAGTCTTCCTTGCTGTACGATTCCCCGGCAGGAGTAACGCCAGTCTCTTCCGCCTTGTGGATCTGGTCCAGAGACTTTTTGGTTTCCTCTACGATTTTGCCGGCCTTGGTTGTAGCGCGGCAGGCGAGCACGGCGCTGGTCACAACGCCTACAATGCCAGCGGCCACCAGAATTTCGGGGCTCCGCTGCTTCAGTTTGAAACCGACCTTGTGAACGGTCCGGTTCATGGTAGTCATCAGTTCAGTCTTCTTCATGGTAAATATAAACCTCCGTATTTAATGGTTATTAGTTGCGATTTCTCCGCCGCAGGCCGCATATCCGGCCAAGTCAACGAAACTGTCTTCGGTGGCATTTCCGCCTCGGATGCGTGCAATTTTCAGCAGCGCCATCATCATGGCCACATCCGTAGCCGTGAAGTCCACACCTTTGTAAGAACGCCAAAGGTCGGCGATGACCTGAAAGTTATTTTCCGGAGAGCCGTATTCCTGCTCCCGATGGCCGCAGACGCACTGGGCCGCTTTTTCCAAAATCTCCGGTCTTGTCATAGGGACTCCTTTCATCCAATGGGCAGCGCTCTCGGCAACTGCAAAATATAACCGTCGCGCACCCGAACCACCTTGGCATTGCGAATATCCGTCCAGCCATATTTGTTGTCGGTGTAACTGCGCCCCGTGATACCCACAAGGTCATACAGATCCGCCACGCTGGCCATGCCATAGGTGCTGATGATTTCCTCTAACTGGTCTAATACCAGTTCCGCCTCGCCACGGGATTCGATGATAATGTCATCATACTCGTATCCCAGCGCTGTACGGGGCCGGTTATAATCCCTGCGGTCGTCACGCCTGTCATCGTAATACCGCTGATAGGACACCTTGGAGCCGCTGCTCTTTTTTCCACCAATGCGTCCCGATTCGCCGAACAGAATGATACTCACCACATCGGCGATGGCGTTCTTGATGCCCGGAACCACCACATCCATCAAAATGTAACTTTTAACGCTGTTGGTGTCCTCAGGGACAAAGATGCCTGCGAATTTCTTCACTTCGCTCTTTTTTCGAGCTTTGACCGCTCCGGTGACGACTTTCTCTACCCGCTTCTCCGGGGGGCTATCTCCGGTATTCTGCCTTTCTCTCGCATTGTGCGAGTTGTTGGGATATTCCGCCATTGAAATTCCTCCTGTGTTATGCTACCTGGACTACTTTCCCAGGCAGAGAAATCTTCGTGCCAGGCGCTTTATTGTGCTGCCGCTTGAACTGGTAAGCCAGATTGCTGCGGGCTTTCTGTTCAGAAACGGCATAAGTGCTCGCTTTGAAGTTATTCATGATACACCGGTCAAACTCCATCACGGGGCCGCTGTAAACATATTGGTTCATAGAAACCTTTTCCTTTCATAAAACAAAAAGGGAAATGCCCTGTTATAGGCACTTCCCCTCGGTGAACCCCTCCGTGTCTTACTTGCCGGAAGGTTTTTCAGGAATCCGACCGCTCCTCATCAGAGTCAGCTTCTTCGACCCTCTCTGCGTCCACGATTTCCGCATCCTTCTTTGCTGCTCTCTTCTCGCTGATGAACGCCTTCAGTCTCTTAGCCCCGCAGATTGCTGCGTAAGCCAGGAAACCTCCGACGAGTCCCGCGACAAAAGCGCCCGCGTTGGAATTCTCAGAAACCTGTTCCGCCTCGTTGACGGGTTCGAGTTCTTCCATCTCGTTCGTTCTCACGTTCAGTTCTTCCATGATAATTTACTCCTTTACAAATATGATTTTGTTGGTTGGTTCTCCATAATAGGAGATGTAATTTCTGCGGATGTCACCAGCCGAGATATGTCGGCGGGATATGGTGTCCGATGACCAGATAAGGGACGCCGTTCACCAGTTGGGAACTGAAGTCCAGGTCGATGTATCCCTTATCAATGTCCCAGCCCATGGTTTCCCCGATGGAATCATCACAGGAGTCAAGACCAATCTCTTGCAAGAACTCGTTGACCGTTATCTTGGCCTCGTCCCGCATCCGCTTGTTCAGCGTATTTTCCGCTTTTCGGATGGTTTCGATATCCGATTTGAAGCAGGTATTGGTCAGCGGGTCATAACACGGCGTTTCTCCCCGGCCGGTGGCGATGAACTCCCGTCCTTCCACATGTGCTTTTTCCAGTTTTTCTTTTGCCACTGCATCGCGGATGGCCTGTTCCTTTTTGGGCCCTACCACCTCCAGCGCCTTCTCCTGGTACTCCTCCAGAGCGGTTTTCGAGATGGTGTATGCGGTTGCCAGAGCGGCGTTTCGCCTCATGTGGACGGAACTCGCCCCCACCAAACAGGTAATGGAGAGTGTCCCGGTGACTGCCGCCGGAACATAGCACTTCCATGTCGTCTGAATGATCTCTTTTTTGGTCAGGCGCTTATCCTCCCGGATCTCCCGCTCGTCAATGAGCCGCAGGGCCTTTGGCGTGACCCGGACCGCTGAAATCGTGGTTGCCACCATTCCGGCGATTCCGATGCCGGTCAGAATTTCCGGGCTGTGCTTCTTCAGCACTTTTTGAATGTTTTTGGCTACTCCGGCGATCATTTGTTTGTTCACGATGCTTCCTCCTTTAACAATAGTTCCACGCAATCCTCATCAGGCTCTTCATCCTCCTCCATCATAGGAAGACTGTCGATGTAACGCTGAAGAGGTTTGATGTGTGGGAAAATATAATCGGCTACAAAGCCGCCGATCGCAAGGATAAATAGGAATACCGACAACATTGCAAGTTCAACCATGCGTTTTTCTCCTTTCAAATCAGGTCGAGAAATTCTCTCGCAGTCTGTGCGGCGATGGAAAATATCCGTTCGCAGTCACGCTTTGTCGCTGTGGCGGCGTAGATCTCCATCTTGATGATAAATTCTTCAATCGTGTCTTCTGCCGGGGTCATCGGATGGTCCATGACCAAATTTAGAAGTTCTTCCGCAGCCCATCGGGAAAAAGTCACTTCTTCGCTCTCTTCCTGCGGCCAATCCAGCCCAGGGGGCTCCGAATACTCGTCCAAAAACCTTATGAGCGCGTAGACGGCCCGGTCGTTCACCTCAACCATCTCCTAAAAAAAGCGAAGAGCCCTTGTCAGGACTCCTCGTCTTCTCCGATGCCACGATTGGCAAGCGCTTCATTGATTTTCTCATCGATAATCGCATCTTGTTCCTGGTCGTCAGCCCAACCGGACAGCAGTGTTCCAATGCCGCCCAGTGCAAGCCCGAACAGGGAAATCAGTTTGAATACCGTTTTCTTTTCCATGAAGTGATGACCTCCTCTGTGTAATCTTCCATAATAGGGATTGCGATTTCTGCGGGTCAATCTGGCTCCTTATCCGTCGGAAGCCAGTCCATTTCAATAATCCAGCACTCTACCTCTCCGCTTAAGCCGTCATCTACCATCGCCCGGGTATGGCTGAAATCGATCCAGTATAGTTCATCATCAACCCACCAGCCAAATTCGGACAACTCTTTCTTTGGTTCGATTCCAAGAAATTCATAGAATTGGTTAAGTGCCACAAAACCGCCCATCAGTGCGAAATTACGGTTGACATGGTACTCCGCTTGCAATACCCGGCTAATCGTGGATTGGAAATACCGCTCGGAGAAACTGTCGTAGAACAACCGCTCTTCTTCATCCGCACCCTCGAATTCAAGAGAAGAATTTGAGAATACATTTGGTGCGGTAATGTGTATGTCCTTGGCCTTCTCCACCGCAAGCGACTGCATGACCCTCTCATGGGCTTCTTTTCCATACAGTTCTACCACTTTGCCCTTGTACTCGCGAAACTGCCGGCTGACCAGTGCATAGGCGCTCAAAAGGGATGCCTGCTGTTTACGGTTAAGCGCATTGGCGCCGAAAATGCAGCAAATTGTGGCTACCCCCGTAGCGGCCGCCGGTACATAGCATCTCCAGGTGAGTTTCACCTTGTCGAGCGTGGTGATCTCCGGATTCTTTGCCTGCTCAATGATGCGAAGGGCTTTTGGCGTGGCTCTTACGGCCAATACTGCTGTGGCCGCCACCCCGACTGCCCCAACACAGGTCAAGATAACAGGCGATGCCTTTTTCAGTGTCCGGCCAGCCTTTCTGACCAGATTTCGTCTGGGTTTCATGTTTGTTCTTCTCCTTTCAAAAAATATAAACGGTTTGCGTCGTCCCCAAAAGTGAGAGAGTCTGTATCGGACTCGAACCGATGCCTCCGCTGGTTATAGCGGCGCTCTACCACTGAGCTAACTTCCTCTCCATAATAGGAGATGCAAAATCTGCGAAAAAGCAAAAGCCGCTGTTATGCGGCCTTGCCTTTAGATACCAATGTTTTTCAGAATTTTGGTCAATTCTTCTTTTCCGAGTTCTGCATCTAAATTCAGGTGGATATGCGTTTTGCCATCGACAACGGTGACCTGTACTTCATTAAGTGTGATGTCCGCATCTACGCCTAACTTTTTCCGCAAAGCCACCTCTGCCAGTTTAGAAACGATTCCAGTCGTGAATTTCGATACAATTTTCATCTCATCCATGCTCCTTAACCCCTTTCATATAGCATTGGTCTTCCATAAAGGGGGCTGCGGATTTTGCGCATCAAATATCGCGACGGTCAAACACGGTTTCCCATCGATGTTTTGGGAGAGGCTTCATCTTCAGCGCCCACATAATCTGCCGGATAGTCACCGTGGGGTAAAGCCCGTTCGTACACGCTCCGGCCCGGCTGTCGAAGAATCCCTTGAATTTTGGGTGCAGATATAGAGCATCCGTAAGCCAGGCGTCCACCTCTGTCCAGAACGTACTTTTAGTATCCGGGTCAAACCGCTGCTGAATGACAGCCAGCCCTTTTTCACCGATCTCGAACAATGTGCAGCTGTTATAGGCCGGATGGTCGCACAAAAATCTTCGGCCGTACATGGATAAATAAATTGGCGGTTTCTCAAAGTGATAGCGCATCACAATTCTCCAAAAATAAAAAGAGGAAGAGCCCCTGTTACGGGACTCCTCCTCTGCGTTGATAATGCTGTTAGTCGTCAAACATTCTGCATGACGGCTTGCAGTAAGGGTATGGGCCTCCGCAGGCTCTGCAACCGGCGGGCGGCATGTCGTCTTTATAAATCAGGCACTCGCTACCTCTTTCGTCGAGTACAAGTTCCATCTCGTCTCCATCCTCGTACTCATAGTCCATCTCATCAATTTCCCATCCGCAGGACGGGCAGGTGTAAATGTCACATCCGCCTTTTGAATCTTTTCTCCGATCCATGACCGCCCCGCACTTATTGCAGATTGCGTACCCCCGGTTCAGGTAGTCCATCAGTTCGCTACCAGCCGGCTTAATGATTTTATTACCCTTTTTACGCACTTTCATTACCTCCTGATATTTGGAGCGATGTTTTGATTATACACCGCGTCCGTAATTTAGTCGAGAGAATGAAAGAGCTCTTTGTCTTCTCCTTCCCATAAAACCCCTTGCAGAAACGGCGAAAAAAAAAACGAAGGAGCCGTGTATTTTACACGACCCCCGCGTTTACAGCCAGATCAACCTTTCTTGGTTGGTCTGAACCGGCCGATTAGATTACGAAATGTGGTTGATGTGAAACTCCCAGTTTCCTCAAACTTGAATCCTCTTCTCATCCAGACACCGTAGAACACCAGCGGCAATGTCAATTCCGCAACTGCAATCCCTATCTTCACATAGCGATCCAGGCTCTGCTCTTGAATCTGGCGCTGCTTAAATGCGTCCTCCTGCATACGGGCAGCGTCGTCGGCTTTCTGCCTTTCACTGTCCATAATACGGCGCTCGCGCTTTTCCTCAGCGTCAGCGTTCGCTTTCACCTCATCGATGCGAAGTTTATAAAGCGTTGCGATATTGTCGATTACCGACGACTTTTCCTTGCTGCCTGTTTCCAGAGCATTCAGGTTTCGGATTTCTGTTTCAATCGCATCATCCAACATTTTGTTTATCTCTGCCATGTTCATTTCTCCTTTCAAAATATGACTGGCTCCATAATAGGGGTTGTTATTCGTGCGGGATGAAATTTTCCGCCCACACCCGCAGCACTACATATTTCTTTCGCAGAATATGCCCGACATCCGTGGATAACTCCAAAAATAAATACGGAGGGTCGGATGGATCTGAATGGTCGACCCGGAGCCGTCCAACCGGCTTGCGATGACAAACCGCCCAACCCAGCACGAAACCAATTAAAATTCCTATTACAACGCCCATTGCTGCGCGCCTCCTTAAAAATGTTTTTCGGATTTTTCCCACCCGGGATTTTTCCAGATACCAATTTATCATCTTTTTCAGTCACCCGTGTCCGGGAAAATATAAAAAGAGAAAGAGCCGCATTTAACGGCTCAATCTCCTTTGTGCTTTCTTAAAATCAATCACTTTATCTGATTTTGGATAGTTTCTTCTCTGTGTAAATTCACTCACCTTTCCCTCCAGGATCTTTGTCCATAAGGCCGCGCCCGCAGCGGAAGCGGCTCCTACCAGAACATAGGTCCCGACCATTTTTACGATGTTGTATTTCACATCATTCACCTCCATAAAGGAGGCTGCCTATTCCGCGGATTTGTTTTCATAAATAATCCGTTTCCGAAGAGCGCTCCAGGCAATAAAGCACTCCTTCCGGCATACTGGGCAAAGAAACTTGCTGATTTTACCGCCCATGTCTTTCAACTCTCCGCGCTCGGCCTCCAACTTGCTTCCGCAGTTCGGGCAGTTGAAGCGGTAGAGTTGTTTGACAGCCTTATCTACGACCTTCATCACTGCCGCTCCCTGCTTAATAGCCAGAAGAAACGACGATAGCGGTCGTAGTAGACATCCTTGCAGCAGGGCAGTTCTACCTGCATCCTCAATGCGGTATAAGACAACCCTTCCGTCACCGCCCGTAAAATATAAGGGTACAGGTCTGCGTCCGCATCCAGCGCAGCCTGCTCAATCATGTTCATACGCTCGGCGTAATATGCTCTGGAGATAGCGCAGCGTGCCGTCGGGTCACTGGTCTGCCCCGGCTTTGCAAATAGTGCAAGATCCTTCGGACGCTTGCTCAAACCATCCAGAGCGTCATAAGCCTTCTTCCAAATAGGATATTGCAGACAGAAATGCTTGAGTTCATAGTAGCGATGCCGGTCAATCCAGTATTTGTTTTTGTCAGAAAGTTCTGCGCGAATTTCGGTTCCCATGTTAATGCCGTTCTCCTTTCCATAAATAACCTGTTTCTTCGTAGAGCCGCTTCGGTGAGATATAGAAATTGATGCGTCCGTAGCGGGAATCCATTTCTTCAATGGTTGTCACCAGTTTGCCGTTGCGGGTTGCTTTTCCAATGGGCAGCCATCCCGATATGATACCAGCCCTGATCCAAGATGCATCTTTTCCGTAGACCCTGGCCGCAACCAATACCGGCACCGAACCGGGATGGAATTCGTTTTCATTCATCGGCGTCTACCTCCTTTCAACGGCTATTCTAAGTTAGCAGCCACCGTTTCGTAAAAACAGCCTCAGTGGAAAAAGAGAAAGAGCCGCTGTTACACGACTCAATCTCCTTCAAATATCCTTGCTCAAAAATACTTCGTTACCACGACGCCATACCTTGACCTGACGTTTCGACCTCTTGATAGCTGCGGCCAGACAAGAGCGACAGACCGCCGGGGATTTGTAATCCTCTGTACCAAAATCTACTTTTACGATTTTAGCGTCTCCATTTACAAACTCCTCGATCAAATCTTGCAACTTGTGATAGCCGTTCATCTTTGGTATTTGATCTACGGGTATTAGTTTCATGATTTCTTAACTCCTTTCGATTACGGATTTCTCCATAATAGGAGCTGTGCTTTTTGCGAAATCCACCGCAGCATAGTCATTTCACAGGGGAAATCCTCGAACCCAAGTACCTCACAAGTAATAATCCCCTCAAGCACTCCGAGTATGATCTCTGCTTCATATTGCTTATAGGGGAAAAATAATGCAGAAAGTTCTCGATGAACCGAACCGCAATGGACGCATCGAAAACGACGCATGGGAACTCGAGCAGTTTCTCGGCCTTTCGTTCGTACCAGTCTCGGTACACTGTCATAGTATTTCAATTCCCCGCCGCACTTTGGACATGTGGATTGATCTTGCATCACCATAAGCCGCCCTCTAATCTAAATTAAAAAATATTGTGTAGGAATATGATTGACAAAACCTACACTATCATATATGATTAGGATGGGTGGTGCAAGAGGTAAAAAAGAAAGAAGAGCCCTAACCAGGACTCGTTCTCTTCGGTCACATACACTGTTTGTATAGAGCATCGACCTGTTTGTGCAAGTCGGGAGATGCGTGCGAAAGCCAGGTATCGAACACATCGACACCATGCTGAGCTCCGAGTCGATATGAGATCACAGCGACCACACAGACTCCGGTAATCAGCATACCTGTCTTAATATGCTTATTATAGCTTTGCATCCGCTCTCTTACATTGTTCAACATTGCCAAATCTCCTTTCAAATATATGTTTCCATAAAAGGACTGGCAAAATCTGCGAAAACCAAATATGAATGGAGGACTCCTCATGCTAACCCAATGCCCCGAATGCGAATTACCCGTAAGCGATAAAGCCATCAGTTGCCCGCACTGTGGCTACCCGCTGCAAAATACCGAACGAAAGCGCAAACCTCGAAACAAGAACAACAAACGACGGCGCCTGCCCAATGGCTTCGGACAAATCAGCGAAATCAAAAATCGCAACCTCCGAAAACCCTTTCGGGCCATGGTCACTGTGGGTAAGACCCCGGAGGGACGTCCTATCTCAAAGCCGCTGAAACCAGAGTCATACTTCGCTACCTACAATGACGCCTATCAGGCTCTGGTCGAGTACAATAAAAACCCCTATGACTTAAATCCGGCTATCACGGTAGAGGAACTCTATAAACAGTGGCTCCCGGAATATGAAAAGACCGTATCTGATACAAAAGCCGTGGAATCCGCCTGGGCGTATTGCTCCAGCGTCTATCGAATGCGGGTAATGGATGTTCGAGCCCGTCATGTAAAGGGGTGTATGGAGGAAGGCGTAGCAGTTGTCCGTGGGAAAGAGCAGCATCCGAATGCCACCATGAAGAACAAAATCAAGTCCTTGTTCAACCTGATGCTGGATTACGCAGTGGAATATGAATTGGTGGATCGGAACTATTCTCGCACCTTCAAACTGACAGATGACCTCATCAAGGAAATACAGACCGTTAAGAAAGGGCATATCGCTTTCACAGAGCAGGAAATGGCCTTGCTATGGGATAATCTTGACAAAAAGAACGGCGTGGATATCCTGCTCATTCAGTGTTACTCCGGTTGGCGTCCTCAGGAGCTCGGCCTGCTTGAAACAAAAAATATAGACTTTGAAAACGGTACGATACAAGGCGGCATGAAGACGGATGCCGGCACAGACCGCATCGTTCCAATCCACTCCAAAATACGCCCCTTGGTCGAGGCAAAATATAAAGAGGCCACCGAACTTGGCAGCCCCTATCTTCTTAACTGGATTGATCCAAATAGCCGAAAGAAGAAGAATATCAAACTGACCTATGCCAGGTATCAGAAAGCGTTCGAGCGTATCCGAGATGAACTCTGTCTAAATCCGGAGCATCGTCCTCATGATGGCCGTACCCACTTCGTCACAGCGGCAAAGAAAGCGGGTGTGGATGAGTATGCCATCAAATATATGGTCGGTCATAAGATCTCCGATATCACCGAAAAGGTCTATACCAAGCGAGAGTTTGAGTGGTTAAAGGAAGAAATTGAAAAAATAAAATAGTCTGCATAATCTGCATAAACTGTATAGGAGCAGAGGTGTAGAAGTAGTATAGGGATAATGTGTGAATTACCTACATTTTCCCACATTTAACCACTTCTATCTACCTCTGCTCCCTTTGATTTTTCTGGACTTTTCGGCAATAGAACGGATAATAAGTTTCTATTACAAAAACGAAAAATCCAGGCATTCCGGGGCTTAGACACGCAAAATGTAGGAATAATCAAGAAGTAACCTACACTTAAGCGCGTTTTATCACCCCGGAATGCTTATTCATTTTGTCTTGACGTAGATGTCACCGTTGCCGCCAAGACTGGAACTCGGCTTGCCGGTCCCAGAAAAGACAGTGGCGCCTTCCTCCATCGTCCCGGTCACACCAAAGATACTGACGCCCTTCTTGATATTGCCAGCAACCAGGTTGGCGTCACCCTTGATGGTCTGCGCTCCTGTCAAATATCGCCCGCTGGGGATAGACTTATCGGCCGTACCGGGCGTTATGGTCTGCGCCGCCTGTTCCGCCATGGAACCGCTGATCTGCGCACCGCTCTTATCATGAGCCGTGTACCCGCGCCGAAGAGCCCCGGCAATGACGGTATCGCTTGTCAGGTCAATCAGGGTTTCGCCGCCGTAGACGACTTTGTTGACACCAGCCATCTGCCTTACCCTCCAATCGTTACCGTGGTACCGCCAGCGGCATTCTCAGACTCCGCATAAGGGATTTTTGCTACCGTCACTTGGGACAGGCAGTTGTATCCCTCATCAGGGAGCACCGTCTGCTCTGCGGTGGATGGGGTCACGGTTTTAGCTTGCGGCTTCATGTCCTCAGAGCCAGACATCGTACCCAGAACACCCAGGATAGTGATACCCTCCCGGATATTATCCGCAATGATTTTGGCGCGTTCGGCCGCAGAGATCCCCGCTTTGCCGCTGCCGTCATGGTAGCCCTGCGGGATTGCGACATCCTGCTCCGCCTGGGTGATTTCCAGCGTTACGCCGCCCTTGTTGGGCATGGTGCCCGTCAGTTTGGCTCCTCTGGCATAGGCAGTCTTGCCAAGCAGCAGTTCCGCCACAGCAGCGGTAGCGTCCGAAGAATCTACATCAAAGGCGCACTCTCCGGTGATAGGCGCGCCGCTCTTGTCATGGGCCGTAATACCCGCCAGTAACTTGTCCGGAGAAATCGTGTCGCCGGTCAGGTCAATCAGCGTCTTACTGCCGTAGACGACTTTGTTGATATACTTTGTGCCTTCAGGCATGGTCTAAACCTCCTCTGCAATATGAACAGTCCAGCCGTCCTGCTCATTGGATGTTTCGTAATAGGGCACGGCATGTACGGTGATATCCTTAGCCAGGACCTTTCCTGCCGTATCCAATGTCTGTACCTCGACCCGAGGCGTCACCTCATACTCCCCCGTGTAGGGCGGGTAAAAAGATGACGCCACGGAGGACAACTTCCCCTCCAGCCTTGCCCCGGCCGGACTCAACTTTCCAGACAGCGTCCCAGACATATCAATCCACCTCTTCCGTCAGGCGGAGTCTGCCCTTGGGAATGAATGTGTCCGTTTTTCCTCCGGCATAGGTCAGCTGAATATCGTACACATATTTCCCGAAGGGGAGATGTTTGGTGTCGTCCGGGTCCAGGACAAGCATCATCGTATCCGTCGGGATATCCTTGAGCAAAAGCGGCTCCGGGTCCTCATAGTCCGCCTTCATGGCAAATCGAATGGAATCGCCTTCTTTCGGAATATAGGGCTCGCCTTCGGAATCGGGGAGGATCGCCTCGACGCGCGCCTCCAAGGTATCTCCTCTGGTGAGATAGATGGTCGTGCCATCGATACGGTAACTCATAACCCGCCTCCGTTTCCTTGATTAAATTGGGGTGTGCAGTGCTCCATTTTGAATGGCGGGAGGATTACAGAAAACCGCCGGTATCCAGCAGGTGCTGGTAGACCGCCTCAATTTTCTTTGTGGTATGCAAAGTTACATGGTTGGCAAAGTCTTCGTGGGTGCGGCAATACTGCTGGTAGTCGGTGATGTCCAGAAGGACGGAGTCAAAGTGCTCCTTGCTGTGCTGCACCCCATGCAGGATCTCATCCCCGAAACGGAGTATCCTCGCCCGGCACTGCACTGCGGTTTTCATATCCTCTTTTTCCGACAGCAGTTCTGTTTTCTTGTCCACCGCATCGATCTTAAGATCCAGTTCTTTGACTTTCTCCAAGACCTCGCCGTTGATGGCCTTCCCAATTTTTCGAGCCAGCCACGACCACGGATTCAGTTTGAGCGGAGCGATCTGGATGAGGCTCAGCAATAATACCAGTCCTCCGCCGCTCCATCCGATAATTTCGCTTATCTCCACATCGCAATCCTCCCGCTTTACTCAAAAATTCCATTAAATTGCCGGACTGTTCCGGCTCCCTGCCTGTTCGGTAGTCTGGAACCCGGCGGCCTTGGCGGATTCAAATGTGATACCGCCCTCCTTATGGTCGCTCTTTGCCATGCTGAGATAGCAGGCGCAGACCACGCCGTGGGCCGTCCAGGGGAGCCCTACCATAGCCGACAGCCAGGGAAGAGAGCCGGTGTATCCCTTGTAGATGCAGTAGGCGGCCAGCAACAACCCGCCTACCGTTACCACCCAAAGCAGAGCCCGGATGTCGGACACCAGCCGTTTGGAATAATCCGGCTTCTTCCGTTTGGTCATCTGGATTGTCATGCCATGCCCATCATCTGGGCGAAACGGAACAGGACGGTGATAAGCTGCTCTCTCGTGGGAACATCCTCCCACATGTAGTTGGGCTCGCCCTTTACGGTCGTCCCGTTTCCGGCAATCAGGCCGTTCTCCACAGCCCACTGCCGTGCCTGTTCACTGTATGCGCTGCTGTCGTTGTCCTGAAGCTCCTTGCGCATCTGATGCCAGAGTTCCTTGAATTGAACGAGATTCACTTCTTCGTCCTCCTTGTTCTCCAAAATCGCCTGCACTTCCGCCCGCAGGGCGTCCATGCTCTTACCATGCTTGGGAAGCCACTGCCCCATGTCGCTGTGGTTGGAGCCGTAGCCCTCCCGGTAGGACTCCGCGTGGTCGCTGATACCCGACACCGGATACCCCAGCTTCACCACGCAGTACACATTCCAGGCCACCAGCATCTTCCACATCCGGTCGAAGTACGCCTGGTTTTTCGCCGTATCATAGGCCACCATAGTGCCTCCGGCGTAGGTGTGTCCGGCGGGCTCGCAGACCTCCCACTGAATCTTGGTGTTGTTCCAGGACCCCTTCTTGCCGGAGCCGCACCCCCAGGGCCGTGCCTTCAGGTCCAGCGTCACCAGGATGCGGCCTTCTCCCAGATGGAAGTCGCCGAGGATGGCGTTCACGCCCCATTGGGCGCTGGGCTTGTTCATGGAGTTGAAGAACACATTCGCCTTGGGCTGGGCGCAGCCCACCGAGTGGTTGACGCAGCCCTGATGCTTGGAGATGACCCGCCCAGAGCGGTAAGCTCCATTTTGAGTTGCGTAGCGCACCTCCATGTGGCTCTCCACATAGGCAACGCATTCTTGGATTGTCATAGGTTACGCCTCCTCAATGTACTCCCGTCCCCAGTAGGGCTCGCCCTCGTCCGGGGTTTTCTCCACAGCATACCAGGCCTTTCCGCCGTCTTTTCGGAACGCCGGATCGAGGGTCTTGGTGCAGAAGCCAAAGCCGCCCTCATCCTCCGGCAGTTCAAGCCGGCACATGGTCTTCGGGCACTGGGTATTCTTGGCCGGGTCGCACTCATAGAAGACCACCCGCTCATGGGTGTCCTCATAGACCAGATACCCGTTCTCCGGGATGATGTTCCTCATTTCTTTTCACCCCAGTTCATAATTTCCCGCAGCTTATCAAAACCGAACATTGCCGCATAGGCCACCATGAAACCAGCCACCACCAGCGCCGCGATCATATACCAGACGATGGCGATGCCTTTGATTTGGAAATAAGCGATACCCGCGCCGATGGTCAGCACTTCGCCCACGATCAGCGCCAGAATGTTGGTGGGGAGCTTGTCCCAGGTGGCCTTCTTCGCCACCTCCACGATCACATTGGTCAAAGCGACCAGCACGCCGATGATGGCGATAATAACAGACAGTTCCATAAAAACGCTCCTTTCTCCGCTAAAAATTGTAACGCGGCCGCTCCCCGCCCTCTACGGCGTAGCGCAGCCAGTCCAGGATCACGATGCTGGGTATGGAGCCAAAGCACCACAGCAGCCAAAATTGCGGGCAGACCTGCCCCAGAAAATTTCCCCACAGCCCGGAGTAGTCCCAGACGCCCAGCCCCAGCCAGACATTCAGCACCAGCCCGGCGGCCAGCTCCGCCGCCGTGATGGCCGTTCCGCAGACAAGCCCCTGTACCCACAGCGGGGTTTCCCACTTCATTTCCGCCCCGCACCGCTCCAGCGGAATGGCCAGAATGATGGCCAGCAGGAACATCGTCCAGCTGATGGCGTCGGGCCGTCCCCGCAGCGTCTTCCATAAGACCTCGATAAAAAAGTACACTCCCCCGGCCCAAAACCAGAGGAGCATACTCAATATCGCTTTGCGCGCCCGCTTAGACATTGGACACCGCCGCCAGAATGGCGCTCATGTTCTCCGCCAGGTCTGCGGGCAGTTCAGAGCCGTAGACGATGGCCTGCACTTCCGCCGCCGTCTCGCACCGCTTCACCCATGCCGCCAGATGGTTGTAGTAGGTGGTGTGGTACAGCTTGTGCGCCGTGGCCGCCGTGCCCATCGCCAGAATATCCGCCGCCGGGTACATGGCGCACAGCTCCCCGTCCAGGTGGTAGGGGTACTGGGCCGCCCCCGCTTCCACGGTGCCGACAGCATTGGTGAGGTTGATCTGATCCTCATTGGTCAGGGCGATATGCCCGGTGGAACCGCTCGGCAGCGTCACATCGCATCCCGCCACAATGGCGGCGTTGCAGGCCTGGGATAGCTCCTCCAGCTTGTTCGCCGCCACAGGGGCCAGGTCAGGGCCGGTTTCCGTCCCCTGCACCATGTCGGTGATCGCGCCCGTGTCGTCCACCGTCAGGTCTACGAACGGCCGATAGGCCGCCCACACGCTCTGAAACTGGGCGGGCACCTCCGCCCATCCCGGCAGGTCATAGTCCGCGCCTTCCAGATAGGCGTGCGCCCCGTTCCATTCCGGCTCAATTTTAATGACGGTTCTCTCCATTTTGATTTCCTCCTCTTAGCACATCCGGCGCCACACGCCGTTGACCTTCTGATACTGCTCGCCGGCAATGACCGCGTCCTCAATGGTGTAGCACCCGGAGGAATCGGGGCTGTCAGAAACCAAGATTTTAGAGGAAAGAGCCAAAGCGGGACGAGCGCAGTAGTTCGCAGAATACGCGTAGTAGTAGTTGACGCTCCCAACAGCGCCCACGAGATACGCGTGGACGTTGCTGCCGGAGTACGAGGAGCGCAGCCACCAGCGCACTGCCTTGGTGGTCTCGTCATGATAGGCGATGCGGTTGGCGTTGGAGCTGAAGTAGGAGAACTTCTTGCCCTCCGTACCCGCGCCCGACAGTCCCACCTCGGTACAGGACAGGGAAAAGCCCCGGCGGTAAAGGGTCTGTACAGTAGAGTCCCACTCGCCGTACACATGGCCCCGGATAGTGGGGATGGGCACGGGGATAAGGCACGCTTGGATTACCGGGTCCAGCCGGCCGACAAATTCCACATTGCAGAAATCATCCAAACTGCACCCGTTATAGACATTGTAGCTGCTGCCATCGCTAGGTGCGAATGCCCGGAAACCCGCCGTGTCCTTGCGGAAGAGGGTTACTTCCCCCTTTCCGTAATGGTTATGTTCCAGAAAGATGAACTTTTTTGCGGTGCCGTTTTCGTTGAGCTTCACCAGGTTTCCGGCCGCCAGGGTGCTGATTTTCTTGCTCACTTGCGTTTCTCCTTTCGTTATTTGGCGAAACATCTCCGTGCTGCTCATAGATAGCGTCCACACGCTTCCGGAGCGACCGGATCAGTTCCTTGGTATTGCCGTGCTTGTAATGGGCGCAGGATGACTGAAAGCTCTGCTCGATTTTCTCCCGGGTAATAAGCCCGGCCGCATAGTCCTTCGCCCATTTGCCAATTCTTCGTTTCATCCGTTTCTTGGATGAGGTCCGCAGGTTTCGAACCACCTTGCCTGTCCTGGTGAGATAGACCCGGAAACCGCAGAAGTCGATGCCGTGTCGGAGGGGATAGATCTCCGTCTTCTCATTCAGCTCATAGCCCAGTTCTGCGAATTTCTCCGTTGCCTTTGCCAGGACTTCCTTGGCCCTCTCCTTGGTGTCCACGATGGCATACCAGTCATCCATGAACATGCCGGACAGGGAACAGCCGAGATCTTGATTGATGTAGTGAAGAACGCTGGACATATAGAAGACCGCGCAAATATGGCTGGTCTGGTGCCCCAGCGCCAGTCCTTTCACCTGATCGATGTAGAGCCCCAGCGCCAGTCCTTTCACCTGATCGATGTAGAGCCCCAGCAAGCGGCAGAACCGCTCGTCCGGGAGCCTCGGGAAAACTGCCGCCTTCAAAAGCTCGTGGTCTGTGGACGGAAAGCACTTTCGGATGTCGCCCTTGATGACCCATCCGTCCGAATAATCCCACTCCTCCATAGGGCGGTACGGCAGGCCGAGTTCCTTGCGCCGTTTCTCATCTGCCGCCTTCTTCCGCAGGAAATAAGTCCGCATCTGCTTTTCCAACATGTCCAGGCCATAGTGCTGGCCCTTGCCGGTTTGCGCCGCGTAGGCGTTAAAGGGGATAGAGGGCGCCAGAGCCGGATATACCACATTGTCGGTCAAATCCCGCTGCACGATTTTGTCTCGGAATTCCGGGGCGTTGATTTCCCTGGGCTTTGGTTCAAATATCATGAACGCATCCAGTCCTGCCGGAATATACTTCCCGCTGAGGAGCCAGTCGCCCAGTTTGATCAGGTTTTCTGTTTCGTGCAGTTCAAAGATGGCCTCTGGTTTCTTGCTCCGTTTACCTCTCCGTGTCCTGCGGTAAGCTTCGTCCACCACCGGGACGCTCGCAAATTCTTCAAAAGTCATATCAAGCAATAGCCGCTGATAGCGCAGCTTCCTCTCTTGGCCGAAGCGCGTCGGCTTTTTTCTGGTTTTTCGCCCTTACCGGGCCGGGGTCCGACCTCCTTTGGCTTAACCTCTTGCGTTCACCCTTGTGTAAGGGCTACTGGATCTCGGCATACTTGCAAGCCAGAGCGGGACGAGCGCAGTTGTTCGCATTATACGCGTTGTTGTTGTTGACGCTCCCATCAGTGTTCACGTTATACGCGTTGTTGTTGTTGCTGGAGTTCGAGGAGCGCAGCCACCAGTTCACTGCACGATGCAGGTCGGCCCCGTTTGGAAAATATCAGGTCTGTTGTGCGCGTCGTTCGCGCTCATGGTCGCGCCATGCGGCGCAAATATAGCGGACATCCATACTCTTCCGAGTCCAGACCTCCGCTTTATGGGAATTGACGCCGGGATAAGCGGCAGAGGCTTTCAAGGCGTTAATCAGCCCCTCAAAGGTCAGACACAGGGCCACTACCTCGTCCTGCAAGGCCTGCCGTATCTCGAAATTCCGGTCGCGGTCCTTTTCGTTCGCCAGCTGGGCCTTGGCGTAAATATCCAGCGCAAGGCTTTCCAGCCTCTGGCCCACGGTGCGGAACCGCCGTTTTGGTATGACCTTGTCGTTTCCCACGGCCTCGGAAGTATATACATACAGATCCTTGGCCTTGTTCAGAAGGATGAAATCACTGTCATCTCGTCTTGACATAGGTGTCACCATCCTCACCCAGGGAACTGGACGGAATGGTCGTGCCGGTGTAGGTCTTGAACGCGCTCTCCTTCAACTCATCAATCTGCCTCTGCAAATTGGCCGCCACATCATCCGTTAATTGGGCTTTCAGATTTTCGAACCAAATGTCAAACTCCTCCTGCCAGCCCTGAAACAAGACATCAATGCTGGCCGTAGCCAAAATGCCGGTGACAAAGGGGCAGGCCGCAGTCCCAACCGTGACCTTAATCGCCGTCGCGCTGATAGAAGTAGCGCCTCCGGCCACCATGACATAGGCCAGCGGGTGCTGGTGGAGCGTGTCCGTGTTGGTTAGAGCGGGTTTTGCCGGGCTCACTGCCGGCGTTCCGGTGATGATTTTGATGCTGTTGGTGCGGTCGGCGCTGTTCACCTCCAGAACCACCGCATCATAGCGGGTAAGCGTCACATCAGCCGACGCCAGGGACAAGGGCATAGAGCTGTCGTTGCGGTTCCATGTCTGGTTAAACCAGGCCAGCCCCGGCTTGACGATGACCTGCAACCCTTCGCCCGGGGTCGTGCCGTAAATGCCGTCCACATGACTGAATACGCCGTCTCTCAGCAAAGTGGAGAAAAGCGTGGAAAATTGCTCGGCGTAATACTTCCGGTCATGGTTCAGCGAGTTGTAAAATCCATAGGTAAATGCCACAGGCGGTTCTCCTTTCTCAATCGGTTTCGATAGATGTGAAGGTGGGATGGATGGACTCGCCGTTCACATCGTGGGACTGGATCAGCTCTGATACGCGGGATTTAGCGGCCATGCCATACTCGTTCACCACCTGTACCAAATCACCAATGGAAAAATCCCTGCCGTAGACAAACTGCCGGGTGGCGTCGATTTCTCCCTCAAACGCCTTGGTGACTTTGGTTTCTGCCATGGCTTCCTTTCCTTTGGCCTGGAGCTGGGCGATGTATTCCGAATTGGCCGCGGCCTCCTGATCCGCAATATCTTCTTCCGTCATATCCCCTCCGGTATCCACCGTAGGCTTGGACACACCGCTTCCGTCCACAAAGAGTTCTCTTCGATCCAGCCCTGTCCCTCCGCCGGAGTCATCCGTTGCCTCGGCAATGGTCCGCTCCGCTCCCTCTCCGCTTCCGCCGATGAATGCCGCTGTTTTCAGCGATCTCTTGGTTTCCAGATAATTGCTGGACAGCATATTCTCGAAACTCGGGGAGAAGATGACGGGCGGGAGGGATGTTTGGTCATAGGAGCGGTCTTTCCCCGCGAACAATTCGAAGAGAAAACCGCCTTCGCCATAGGGCAGTATCCGCCAGCCGATATCCTTTTCCTTGCACAGGGTGTTGATCGCGTCATACAGGCTTTCCCCCAGAAACTGGGTGTCTACCGTCAGGGAGGTGACGGCCGTGTCTGTGGAGGCTCGGAACACCAGTCCAGGGATTTTCCGTTTGGCGTTGCTCGGGTTGATGGCATTTTCATTCAGGAGTTTTTGCACTCCATTTTGAAAGTTGCCCGTCAGCACCGTATAGGAGGAAACCACCCGACGCTCAAGAATGGATTCCAGCGATCGCCCAGTCACAGTCAGGTGGTTGCCCTCCTCAGTATTGGTGTCGGTCTGAAGCTGCTCAATAATCATCATCCGGTCAGAGGACGGGATTTGGAGGTAGTGGTCCTGCTTGAGAAAGGACAATGCCGAGGTGTTCACAGGCATGTAGATCTCAAAGTCGCCGTATCCCCGGAAACGGTCCGTCCAGAGGAAGGACTCGAATTTGTCCAGCACCGCTGTGGTGGCGTAAGCCTTGTCCAAAATCAGGGCCTCCATGTCATACACCTCCGTAAGCGTTTCGATAGTTGAAGGTGATGACCAGGTTCTTTTCACCAGTTTTGGCGGTGAAACTGAACTCATTGCGCCCGCTGGTCAGCTGGAACCAGTCCGCGTCCTTGTTCAGGGCCGCGATGATGTTGGTGTACGCGCCGTTGCGAAGCAGACGCATATACTTTTCTCCTTTTACAGTGGAGATGATAATGTCGTCCCCCTGCTTCAGTGCGCTCCCGGCAATGGTCGCCACTTTTGTGGTGTCGATAGCCATAGACTCCCTGGTCACGGTATTATAGAGGGTGATCTCCGTGGCCGAGCCATTGAAGTGGATGTTGATGACAACGCCGGTGTCGGCGTCCCCCTCATAGTTCAGTTCAGCCCGGGTATCCAGCCGGATTTCACCGAATTCCAGGAGAGGCTCCGTCAGAGAGTCGTTCTCGAAGGGGAACTCGAAGACCGGCTGGACACCCACAAAGGCCATTTCATTGATTGCCGCCTCGTAAAAATGGGGGTCGGGACAAACAATGGAAATTTGGGTGCTCTCCTGCTGGGTGAAGATGTCCGGTTCATTGGACTCCACATAACCCGTGGTTTCCACCAGCCGGTTATCCGTCTCCACCAGCAGGGTCACCGCTTTCTTGATGGGGAAAAACTTATAGGTTTTCTGCCGTACCGACTCGATGCTCGGGATGGGCAGAAGAATGAGGGTAAGTACAATATTCCGCTCCGTGGCCCGGGCCGAGGCGAAAATAGAGCCGTCCATTGTGGCAAGCTCCGTGGAATTGATATTTGCCTTGCTCGGCCCGAGTCCGGAGATCTCTTGGATGATGAGCCCGGAAGACTCGGGTTCCCGTAGAATAAGTTTCAGTGACTCACCCTTGGGATTCGTCACCGTAACGGATTGAATCATCGGGCTCAACCTCCTTTCAACTGTGAGAATAGGTTCTTGGTGTTGCGGTAAATGGTAGTCCTGTCCAGGGATTTGGGCGAATAGTTATTTTGAGTGAAATTATTCACCGTCGTACCGCCGGAGCCGCTCTCCTTCCTGCTTTCAGAAGAAGATGCCGCCTTCTTTGCCGCCGATGCCGCAATGCTTGCTGCCTGGAGCAGACTTCCGACCGGCGACAAAGTGAGAACTGCGCCGGTTGCGATGGAAGCGCCGGCTTTGACTCGGGACACCTGGTCATCCATGTTCAGAACCCTGCGGGTGGAACCGCCGGAACTTCCTCCGCTGGAAGCACCCACCGAAACAGAAATGCCGCCGGAACCGCCGCCTCCGATGGCGCTCATTGCCGCCGAATAAGCTGCAATCGCCATGGCTGCCGCTTCCTGGGCCGCCCGTTCCACATTGGATCGGATACCTTCGATAAAGCCGTCTACCAAAGCAGAAGCGGCGTTGGCCCAAAGATGCTTTTGTCCCATAATGCTGTTGGCTCCTGCGGATACCAAAGTCACCGCAGCATTGCCTACCTTGCCCTGATTGAGCAGAATACCGCCCACGAAGCCGTCCACCAACGCATTGCCGATTTCTCCCCAACTCTCGCTCTGATTACGCAAAGCTTCACTGTAATGGAGCACCAGAACGGATGCGTTCGCTTCTGTTTCGTTGACGATCCCCGCAATAGCGGCTTGATAGGTGGCCTGTGCCAAACCGGCCGCTGCTTGTGCGGCTTTCTCCACATTTGCCCGAATACCAGCGACAAAACTGTCTACCAGAACGCCGCCGGCCTCTGTCCAATTCTGAGATTGCCCCTTGATACTGTCGGCGCAAGCGTTTACCATAGAGGTGGCGCCCGCCTGGACGGCCTGTGGAGCTCCATTTTGAAGTCCGGTCCCAATGGCAGAGGCCATGTTGGTTCCGATGGCGGTAGACTGGGTCATCAGCGATCCAAAGGCGTTCTCCGCCCCGGTCTGATAAGCCACCTGCACTCCGCTCATGGCATTTGCCACAACTTGCTGCACATCTACGCGCATATTCTGCATCATAACATTTGGATCGTAGCCCGACTGTTGAGCCGCGGCAGACTGGATTTCCTCCAGGCTGAATCCGAAGTTCAGAAGGGTTTCTTGATTTTCATTCAGATAATCGGCGTATTTCTGAAAGGCTTCGCGGTTGCGTTCTACCTCCGCCTGCTGCGCTGTGTTCAGCTGTTCTGCCAGTTCTGCCAGGTTGATTTGCTGTTGCAGGAGTTTGTTATACGCCTCTTGGGTTTCCTCGCTGGAAGCACCCAGGTTAGCAAGGGTTGTTTGATACTCGGCGTTAGCCAGCCGTACCTTTTCACTCTGCATTTGGAGTTTATTGGACAGCAGGCTCATTTCCATAACGGCCTTCTCCGATGCCGAGGCTGTTGTGCCGTACATCTTCTCCCAGAGTTCATATTCCAGGTCAGCCGTTGAAGTATCCAGGTCGAATTTATCCAACTCGGCCTTAAATGCGTTGACGATATTCTGTGCTTTCTTGGTTGCGGCCTCTTCTGCGCTCATGTCACTGGTAATACCCTCGGCAATGCCCAGGACAATGTAGCGCCCCACTTCATCCCGCGTCACACGGGAGGGGGAGTTAATTTCCAGCCGCGCCTTAAATGCCTGTACCACCGCTGACCCCATACGGATAGCGGCGTTTTCGGCAGTATAGGTGTTCTCGTCGATGCCATTGGCAAGCCCCAAGTCCACATACATGCCGAGCGCCTTGAATTCTCCAGAGGGGGAGTTGATATCCAGCCGCTTCTCCGCCGCACGAAGCGCCGCAGCAGCCATTTCAGCAGCCGCCTGTGCCGCAGCTTGAATGTTGTTTCGGATACCTTCAATAAATCCTTCAGAAACATTCCCGCCAGCCGCTACGAATCCGGGCCGCTGGGCATTGATGGCGGCAATAGCCCCTGTCAGGATGGTGACAACCGTTGCCCGCACCACTTGTCCGTTGGAAGCAACTGTGGCGTTGATGCTCAGCATCATCGTTGTGGCTGCTTGGGTTACCCCAGGCGTTTTGGTGCGAATCGAGCCGGTCAGAGCATCCATCAGCAAATTCATAGAGGCCGTAGCCGTAGGCATATTTGTGCTGATAGAAGTAGATACCATACCCAGCATAGCAGAAACAGCACTGTTGATTTGAGCGCCGGAATTGTAGAACGCCGTTGTAAATCCTTCCAGCCCAGTAGCCGCCAGGGTGTTGAGAGAGGTGCTGAAATTGGAAAATCCACTGGTGTCAAGGTTTTGTGCCCCTTCTGCCAGTTCCATCAAACGCCACACCTGGTCAATGACGCCAGATAGTTTTGTTGGATCAGCTCCTGCGATTTGAGCATAGTAATAGCCCATATCCTCGCCAAAAGCCGCAATATCATCGCCGAAGTCCGACAATGTCTGTTCTCCACCGAACCACTTATCAAAGAGACTCACATCGGGAAGTCCGGAGGCCAGGTTGGAAAGCGCGCTTGCTGCATTGGCCGAAGCCGCGACCGCATCCGGCTGTACGCCGCTGATGGCAGTTGAATAAGCCGCAAGATCTTCACCAAATAGAACAAGATCATCACCGAAATCTGCGATACTGTTGTCCCCAGTGAAGAAACTGACCAGACCGCCGCAGTTTGGTACCGTATTGGCCAAAGCCACAAGAGCCTGTCCTGCGGATGCCGAGTTGGTCACTGCTTCTGTGTCAAGGCCAGCCACAGCAAGAGAATATGCTTTAATGGAGTTGCCAAAAGATACAAGTTGTGTACCAAAGGTATCCAGATTGTTCTCGCCGACAAAGAAACCAACAACCCCGCCGCAATTAGGAAGGGTATTTGCCAGTTCCACCATGGCCTGACCTGCGGTAGCAGAGTTTTGCACCGCTTCCACATCCAAGCCTTGTACTTCATTGGAAAACGACTTGATGGCCTTACCAAAGGGTACGAGTTGTTCCCCAAAGGCGTCCATATCGTTCTCGCCAGCGAAGAAACCAGTTACGCCTCCGCTATTAGGCAGGGTTGCGGCCATTTCAGCCATTGCCTTTCCAGCGGTTGCTGCGTTTGTCACTACCTCAGTGTCCAGACCCTTTACTTCATCGGCAAATGCAATCATAGCGCCGCCAAAAGCCACAAGTTGTTCACCGAATGCGCCCATATCGTTTTCCCCGGCAAAGAAGCCGACAACGCCTCCTGTATTGGGAAGTGTAGCCGCCATTTCCGCTAAGGTCTTTCCCGCTGTTGCCGCATTGGATACCAAATTTCCATCCATCCCGGCAATACTGTGAGAAAAAGCCATCATAGCCTCTCCAAACGGAACCAGATCCTCGCCAAAATCAGCCAAGGAGGCTCCGCCAGTCAACCAAGAAGTCAGGGAGTCCAAAATATCCGCCGCAGTCAGCAGTAAAATCACTTCGGTCAGGGCTTTGACGCCGGAGAGCATATCTGGGGTAATGCTGCTGGCCCCGTCAATAAAGGGCTGCACATTGGTCATGAACGCGCTCAAGTCGGCCCCAATTTCCGGGAATTGTCCAGATACACCGCTCATGAAACCGCCAACAATGCCGCCGACCAATCCGCCGATGGCGTTGCCGATACTTTCCAACAAAGCGCCGCCCTCATTGATTAGCCAGTTTAGGCCGGGCAGTTGCGCCAGAGCGCCTACGGCCGCCAGCACCAGTGCCAGTTCTGCAATGATAACGCCCATTCCGAGAATACCAGCCATAGCCCCGGGTACCAGCGCCGCCACGCCGCTCAATGCGCTCATGATGGCTGCCAGAAGGCCGACGCCCACGATACCTTTGAGCAAGATATCCGTGTCGATACCAGCCAGTGCATCGACAATGCCAGAGAAGAAAGACATAAACACATTGACCGCCGACTGAATGAGAGTTGGAAGATTGGCCGCGATACCATCCAGAACGCCGATCAAGAATTGGAATATGGAGTCTACGATGCGCGGCGTATACGCTACCAGCGCCTCAAGCACGCCGGCTACCAGAGCCAGGGCGCCGTTAGCAATGGCGGGAACGCACTCCACCAGCACATCCACCAGACTGAGAACCACTGCCTTGACCGCTTCGCCAATGGCGGGCGCCCCCTGGGCAATGACCTCACAGAACGCAATGATGGCCTCGCCGATTTCTGTCACGATGGCCGGTATCAATGCTGCGATGCCCGTGATGATTGCAGTCAGGCCCGCTACAATCGCCGTAGCGCCGCCTGCCAGAGCAAGAGCCAGGGCAGTAATTCCCGTTGCAAGCAGGGTAATGCCAGCGCCTGCTGCGACAATACCCACTCCAATCAGCGCCAAAGCGCCGCCCAAAGCGAGGATGGTCGGAACAAGAGGCGTCAATACCGCCGCCGCAACGCCAATAACTGCGAACGCTCCGGCCAGTGTAATCAGACTTTTGGCAATTTCACCCACGCTCATTCCACCAAGGAGCCGAAGCGCCGGAGCAAGCGCCAGTAATGCTGCGGAGGCTACCAGAAGCGCGGCGGACCCGGCCAAACTGCCCTGCATGAACTTAAGGCCAAGCGCCAACTCAGTCAGCGCAATTCCCATTGTTACAAGGCTTTTAGCTACCGCTTCCCAGCTCATTCCGCCCATCTGTCCAAGTGCGCTGGCAATGATTTTCAGTGCCGCTCCGACCACGACAAGACCGGCGCCAATGCCAAACATGTTTGGCGGCATAAGTTTTGTCGCCCCGGCAATGGCCAGTAAAGCAACCCCCATGGATACAAGCCCTTTTGCCAGCGTAGGGATGTCCATACCACCCAAATCGCCAACCGCGGAGGCAAATATCTTCATAGAAGCGCCCACAAGAACCAGACCTGTGCCGATTGCTACCATATTGGTGCTGCCGCTGGTCAACTTTGTAAATGCAGTTAGAGCAGCCAGAAGAGCGCCAACACCAGCCAACCCCTGGACAAGATTTCCGATATCCAATCCGCCAAGGTCTTTGCAAGCGGAAGCAAGAATGGTAATCGCGCCGGAAAGGATGACAATACCCATTGCCGTTCCGATGGCGCTGCCCTCAAATTTAGCAAGCCGTAGGAAACCGGCTACCTCCGCAAGGAGTATACCGACGCCGGTCAAACCGACAGCCAGAGAACCCCAATCCAAAGTAGACAGATCCCGGCACACGGAAGCCAGTATTTTGATTGCCGCAGCAAAGACTACCAGCCCGGCGGCGCCTTTGATGACGCCAGCACCAGAGAGCAGCCTGACGGCGGCCACCAGAACACCAGCCATGCCGGCGATACCGACAAGTCCTTTTGCAAGTTCCTCCCAATCCATATCGGCAATTTTACGCAAAGCGCCAGCAAGGACGGAAACAGAAATGGACATCATCAGCATTGCCGTGGAATTGCGCATCAAGCCTGCTGCGGCTGTTGCGCTGATTTTATTGAACACTGCCATGGAACCCATCAGGTTGACGAAGAGCATGGTGATGCCGCCAAGTGCAGTGTTAAGCTGTTCGGAGTCGATAACCGCAAGAGCGAAAAGCGAGGCGGTGAGAATGGCAATCGCTGATGCGATTTTCAAAAGTGTTCCGGCCTTTAACTGGGATTGGTATGCCTCGAAACAGCCTCTCACGCCGTCCAGAATCCCAACAACGCTGTCTTTGATGCTGCCAATGGCCTCCAGAGGCTCGGTGAATTTCTTCAGTGCCAGCGCGATGCCGCCAAAGGACAGTGCATTGATAAAATCAATAATGCCGCTGAAGTCAGCATTGCTCACCGCATCCACAAGGGTAGAAATAACTTTGCCGAGCCCATCAATGACACCTCCGGCCAGCGTTTTTACTCCATTCCAGAGGGCATCCATAACTCGGAAGAATGCGCTTCCGGCCACAGCTCCATCAATCTCTCCAAAAGAAGAGAGTACGCTGTCTTTGAAAGAAACGAGAGCGTCCTTGACCATACTGAGCCGCTCTCCAATTTTCTCAATCAAAGCGTGGAACAGTTCCAGTCCAGGAGCACCTACTTTTCCCCCAATGGTCTGGATAAACTCTTTGGCCGAGTTCTTGGCTTCTTCCAGAGTGGGGAGATGCAGTTTTTCTCGGGCCGCATTAGCAAACTCACTGATAGCGGTAGCCGCTCCCTGGAGAAATCCCGTGACCCTTTGTACTGCTTTATTAAAGATGTCGTTTTCCTTGATGGCTGCATTTATGCCCGTCATCCAGTCGCCAAAGGCGGCCGTGACGGAGAGAACGCCGCTCGCAAACGCCCCCAGACCGCCTAAAAGAGGTTTAACACCCTGATAAACAGCAACAAGAGCTTGACGGATAATATCCAAGAAGGCAAACCAGCCTTTGAAAGTCCGCTTCACCTTGTCCGCGGTTTCTTCCGACAGAATAAGCCCTTCCGTGAATTTGTGCAGACCTTCGATGAGACCGTAGATCTGTTCCGAAGTTGCCGGAGGAAATATCTCCTGAAATGCGTTCTTCATAGCGCCGAAATAACTTTGCAGCGCCTTGAAGATATTGAGCAGGGAGTCGAACAGCAGTTCCCGCCCGCTCCTGCGGGTCATATTATCCACCAGGTCTGCCACAGGTCCGCTGGCGGTTTTTGCCTGTTCCCCAAGTTCTCGAAGTGCTTTGATCTGTTCCTCGGTATAACCAACGCTTTTGAGTTGTTCGTCAGACAGCGCCGCCAGGCCGTCGGTAGTACCGGTTGCCTGATTGGCCAGCTTATCCAGCGTCTGCGTTAGAATATCCGTGGTCAGCCAGCCTTTAGCCAAAGTCGCGTCAAAGGAACCGGCTTCTTCAATCATCTTGTCAAAGCCTGCTACGGACTCGCTTGCGGTTTCTTGCAGTGCCGTTCGGAATGCATCCACAGAAACGCCGGCATCGCTCACCATGTTCTTCAACTGTCCCCAACTGGAAGTCAAGGCGCCGCCAAGAAGGGCGTTGCGGGCATCAGCAGAGCCGCTGATGATATTGCTGAAAAATTCGGAGAATTCCCGTAGAGTGACCTTGGCTTCTTCGTAGTCGCCAACAATCAACTGCCAGGTTTCCGCCCAACCAGACTGCGCACTTTCTTTCAGCGTGTCGAAGAGCTGGGTGAAGGTCTTGACATCCTGCGCGGCAGCAAAAGCCTTCTTACCAATCTCCGTGGTTTCATCTGCATATCTTCCCAGCGTCTGGGTCAGAACTTCCGTGGTCATCCACTGAGCGCTGAGAGAGTCGTTAAACATGGTGGTGGTCGTGAACAATTCCGACACATTCCCGTTCAGGTCTGTGGTTGTGGAGCGATACTGGTCGCCTACCTTGATCAGGGTACCTACTTCCAGGGCCGTCTGAATCAGCTGCTCCTTGAATTCCACTGTCGCCATGTTGGCAAGTTCAATGGATTTCCAGTCTTGCAGACGGACACTGCCGGAGGACAGCGCCTGTCCAAAGTTATACATGGCGTGGGAAGCCTCATTGGCGTTGGCTCCGGATACGGCGGCCACATTGGCCACACCTTGAATTGCAGCCACCGCATCATCCAGTTTTACGCCGGCATTGGTAAATTTGCCGATGTTCTGTGTCATATCGGAAAAAGAGTAGATCGTTCGGTCTGAATAGGTGTTTAGTTCGTCCAGTTTCTGGTTCACAACATCCAGGCTCTCACCTGTGCTGGCCATAATGGTCTGGATGGAACCCATCTTCAGCTCATACTCGTTGAAGCCCGTCATGATCGGATCGATGGTCAGGGCTGAGAGCATACGCTTTCCGGCATTGACTGCCGAATTGGTAATATTGGAGAGAGCGGTGATAGCCACCACTTCCATGGCGGAGAATTTCGCCTGGACAGTCTGGATGGCGTTGCTGAGCTTCGACATGTCGCACTTCTTGGCGGCTGCGTCGATCTGCTCCAGCCCCTTGGCTGCGCCGGTAAGGTTCAGGCTCTGTTTCAGCTTGTCCAGCGAGGTCAGGCTGGTCTGCACATTCGCCTCGAACTGCCGGTTGTCAAATCGCATTTCTACGACTCTCTCGTCGATTGTGGTGCTCATGACTGCGCAACCTCCCTCCATGCATCTTTCGCGATCTGATTAAAAATAGGCCGGATCGCAGGGTTGATGTAATCAATACCCTGTACCCAGCCTCCAGTTCCCGTGCCATGTCCGTATTGCAGGATAATGGCAATCGGGACTCCATTTTGAATATTGGAATTGCGGAATGAGATGGTCACGCTCCCTTTGGCGCGGACAATCTCGTAGTACCACGAACGGGCCGTTTCACCAGAATCCCTCGGCGTTGCAGACGCAAGAGCGGCCACGCCCGCCCGGCCATATCGGTCAAGCTCTCCGAGGCGGACAGCCTCCTTTGCCCGTTCCAGGAATCTGGTCAGCTTGGAAAAGTCGCCCTTTTGTCTGAACGTAATCATTTCTGTGTATCAACCCCTTGTGTTAAAGCGTTTCCTCCGTGCGGCGTTCAGTGCGCGGCGCTGCGCAATCTGCTCGCTCTTTGGTATCTTCTTGGGCGGCTGGCTCTTGGCATCACAGACATTGATTAGAGTCAGCAGCCGGTTCAGGTGCCATTTCTGGCACTCGAAGGGGATATTGTGGGAAATCATCCAGTAGTAAATGATCTCCGCAGTGATGACTTCCCGGTTGATGCTGCCTTTCCTATCCTTGGCAAATGTGGTAGCCGTCATCGGGGCGTCGATGTAGTCGTTCACCCGGTTCAGAATGTCCTGCGTGATTGCCGCATAGACATTCGGATCTACATTCTGGGTCAAAGTCATGCACCGGATGTAGTCAATAGACTCTTCCGTTGTCTTGGGCTCTCTGGCCAGAAACGGCTTGCAGTGCTTTGACTCCCATTTATAAAGAGAGACCAGAGAATGCTCCAACTGGAGGGTCTGTTCTTTCGTGTTGATAAAACATCCGGCGGCGTCATCGAATTGTTCGGACGCCGGCACAACAATTTTCAGCATCTCTGGTCACCCCGTTGTTTTCTCAGTTGACAGGCGCCAGCGCCGGTGCATCGGCAGGCTTCTCCTCGGCCTGCTGGGGCGGGAGAATCCCGTTGACAAAGACCGCAGCGGCATCGGCGTCGGTGGCCAACTCCATAAAGAGCTTGCTGTAAGCCTCAGTCTGGGCAAAGGCATCCCGCAGTTCCTGATTCTTGACAAATCGCTTGCCATCAGGGGACTTCTCGCCATAGGCCTTCAGCACAATGTCCTTGAAAGTGGAGATGATCTGCTTTCCATCCTGGGCCGCTACAATGCGGCGGATCATCTCGGTCAGACCGCCGTCCACAGACAGCATCATTTCGGTCACTTCTGCCTGGCTCAGGTTGAAGTAGAAATCCTCGGTGCGGGTGTTGCCATTGTAGTCAGTGTAAGTAATCGTCTTCTTTAACATGGTGAAATTCTCCTTTCAAAAATAAAAGAAAGCGGAGCCCCCGGTGAAGAGAGCCCCGCTTTGGATTAGGTTATCTGGCTGGTGAAAAATCAGCCCGCGCCCTCAGAGAGCAGAGTAATGATCTCAGCCGGCATGGGCAGGCGAGGCTCAACGGCGGGCACCTCGGGCTCGGTGGTGGCATCCTTGCCGTAGAGGATGTCCTCCAGCGCCTTCAGCTTGGCGTCTTCCACCTTGGTGGAGTCGATAATCAGATGAGCGGCAGGCTTAAAGCCGGGCACATCCACAGGGGTGGTGCTCATCTCCCAGCTGAAAGCGACCGCTTCAGGAGAATCGTTTACGGTCTGGCGATTCTTCTCGGAGGGAGAAGCCTGTGCGCCATAGACCAGATGGATCTTGTAGCCGTGAGCCTGGCCATCCACATCGTTGCCGATGAGGGTGCGGTAACTCAGGCCAAACACCTTGCGGGCCTGCTGGCCAACAGTGAGTCCGGGCGCAGCCTCGGCAGTGCCGTCGCAGGCCTCGAACTCAGGCGGATAAGTGTAAGCCTCTACCGTAGCACCGAAGTCCTCGGCAGAAATCAGGTTCAGATACTTGATGTTGTCGGCGTACAGAGGAGTGGCCTCTGCGCCGGAGGGACTCTCGTTCACCGCGGTCAGGCCATTCCAGGCCACGCCCTTGTCATAGGTACCGCCAGCACCCATGGGATAGAGAACGCCGCGGTCCAGGCCGGTTTCATAGAAACGCTCGCCGACCTTATCCCAAACAAGTCTACTCATAGTTCAGTTCCTCCTTAATAGTACAGATTGAATACATCGTGGTGCAGATTATCGGATGTAAAGTGCCGCTCATGGGAGCACATGGGAAGTTTGGCAATCCGGCGAGGAAGGTCGCTGTCTGGATTTCGGTAAATCGCCGTCACCTGATATCGGTCTATCAGACTGTACGGCCCGTTATCCGCAAACCGCGTTTCCATGCGGCTTCGCTCATAGACGATGCAGTCGTATTCCATCTCCACATTGGATGGTGGCTGGAAATATACCTGCTCGCCGCCAAGGATGCTCTCAAGAACTGCCTGAAGTTCGGTTCTTCGGCTCATGGTATACGCCTCCAATCGTCAGGATAAGACGGGGGTACTGCACTTCCACATTGCTGATCTTCCATTTGGCGCCCATGTACTCCACATAGCGCATCCTGTGAAAATTCTCCCTGGCAAAGGGGTCGGCGACTATGCTGATCTCGTTTGCGACTGTGATGTCGTCATTGAGGGAGTCGGAGGATTGGAGCCGTCTGGTATTACGCCCAAGTTCCCCGTAGTACATCCGCCGGGTGATCTGTTCTTCCCAAACGCCGGGAGCCGTTTTCACCGTTTCCGCATAGCCTACCGCCCCATAAAACTTTGCCATTTTGAATTCCTCAGGAAGCCGCAGTCCAGGTCGTGGCCTCAACGGCAGAAGCGCCCATCTTAACGGTGGTCACCGTGGCGCCGGTCATGGCTACGGGGATCAGCTTATTGGTGCCGTCGTCGATAACCAGAAGGCCCTTGAGGAACGCGTCCTCCATGTCGGCCTTGGCCACCTGGGTCTTGTAGTCGGCCTCATAGTAGAGTTTCTTGTCCGCAGTCTTGCCGTAGGCCACGCAGGCGCGGACATGGACATCATTCAGATGCTCAAAAATCTTTTCCATGGTCAGTTACCTCCAAGTAGTATTATTTCGGCGGCCGGTCAAGCCACGGGCTCCTCCAGCACGATAGCGGAATACACACGGGTCAGAGCACCGGACAGGCGGGTCTCAATCAGGTACTTCTCCTGGTTGAAGTCGATGTCGAACTGATTGAAGCGGGTGATCTCGCCGCCCTTGGTAGCGCCAATGGTGTAGTCCGCCAGATTGACAAAGATGCCCAGCAGCTTGTGCTTATGGGTATCGCTGTCGGTGCGGACCTGGTTGGCAAACTGCTCGGCGGTGTAAATCTCGCCGACATTCAGAGCCTGGGCCAGGTCAGCCTTGGAGTCGTAGATACGGCGGCCATTCAGGTCACGGGCCAGCAGCATCACATTCAGCAGATGAGGCGTGCAGAAGAAGTCGGGAGTGCCGGTGCCCTTGTACTGCTCACGGGAATACAGTGCGGCGGTGATAACGGCCTCGGCATAGATATAGTTCTCACCAAAGTTGGCGCCGGTATTGCTGCCCTGGAGCTCGGTCTTGGCGGCTTCGATGTCCACATCGTAGTGGATGGCGTACAGGTCGTCATCGTTCCAGATAGAGCGGACATGCTCCTGCTCGATCTTCATCTCGTCCCCCTCTTCACGGCCGTCGCCGATCATGATGGCAGTGGCGATTTCCTCGTTCAGGTTCTGCCGCATCACGCCATACTGGTACTCCACCACATCGAAATCGGTGATGTCGATGATGTCGTCCCTGTTCAGGGCATCCTTGCGGTAAATGGTCTGGGGGTCGGTGGTGCGCTTGATCAGCTTCATGTTGCCGGGAGCCTTCTTCAGGTTGCCCTTGCGGTAGCCGTAGGCGCGCAGGTCGCCGCCACGAGCATCCATCTGACGGGTGCGGATGCGGCTGATGGGACTCTTGTGGGTCTTCTGCATGACCACGCTCACCCAGCCCTGGTCACGCTGAAGCAGTTCAGGAGCGCCAGGGCGCAGATCCTTATAATCAGGGAAGAGAGTCTCGATGTCGTCGATGCCGTGCTTCAGTTCCTCATTCTGCTCGGCATAAATGCGCAGAGCGGCCTGGAGGCTGCCCACGCTGGTGGTTTTGGCCATCGCGATGATGCCCTGCTGGTCCGCATGGCTCAGCACGGTGTCCTTGGTGTCTTCCTTGTCGAAAACATTGTGCTTCATGGTGTTGTCTCCTCCTTCAGAGTTATCGTTTTTCTTCTTGTCGGGGTCGTCCTTGTCCTCTGCATCATCGCCCGCCTGGCCCTCGGTGAGCGCCCGACCAATCAGCCCATACATCACGGTTTTCTGCTCCTCGGTCATGCTGTTCACCACATCCTCGATGGACTTATCATCGCCATCTTCTTTCTTGCCGTCGTCGGAATCGCTCTTCTTATCATCATCGTCCTTCTTATCGTCGGCGGCGTGAGAGAGGGTGATTTCCTCGGCGGCGGAGAGGATGAGTTCCTGCTCGGCGCCTTCGCCGTGAGCCAGATCTACAAAATCGATGAACGCGCCGGGGTTTGAGCCCGCCACAACCAGACTGACCTCGCGGATCATGCCATGAACCACATTGCGGTTCTGCTGTTTCAGCTGGTTGGCATAGATGGACAGGGACTCTACATCCCCATGCTGGACCAGGAGTTTGGCCGCTTTGCCGCTCTCGGTCTCGTTGAAGGTACAGTAGGCATATACGCCATCTGTCCGGTTTTCCAGCAAGGCATGTCCCAGAATGTTGGTGGGATCGTTGTGCTGGTGGTTCCATACCAGCGGGACCATTCGTCCATCACAATCCTTGAATGCGTCCTTCTTGATGGTCCGTCCATCGGCGCAGACAAGGTCGTTTCTGGTTGCCCAGCCGCTAAAGTCACATTTCAGCTCCATTTTGAACTTCTTCCTCCTTCTGTGTTATAGGTACCGGGTTCGTCTGCTCCTGTAAGTTGCTCCTGCTCTCCTTGGGCTCGCTGATGTTGCTGTTGCGGAGTTCGTCGGCCTTCGGGTCTTTTGACGGCTTCATGCCCACCACCTGCCGAATCTCATTCGATGTCATGATTTCGTTTCGGGTGAACTTGTCCGCGATTTCGGCGATCTCAGAAACAGGAACAAGCTTAAAGGGGTCTCGGAAGAACACAATCGACTGCCGTTGCGACCGGGCGGTTTTCGTCAGGAACTTCCGTTTCGCTTCGCCAACAAATGCAGATACGATGGGCTCGATTGTCCGGTCATAGTAGTTCAGCATCGTCTTGTCGTCGGCAGAGCCATTCATGATCTCCTGCGTGATTCCTAACTGGCTGTAAAGCATACTCGTCAGGTATTCGATTTGGGACATCAGATTGTTGTCGACGGGCCGATTAAGCTGTGTGATGTGCTCCGTACCATCGGTATAAGCGATTCCGTACTTGGAGCCGGACAACTGGTCCTCGATATCTTTACGGCGTTTTTCCGCCTGTTGGCGTCGAGCCTCAGTCTTAATGACATAGGGCAGCTGGATGATAAGGTCTAATTTTCCGGATGCGCTCTGTTCATCGATGGCATCCAGAATGTTCAGTTTCCGAATCAGCCGCTGCATGGTTGAGTTTGACTCGTTCATGACTGCGTAGAAGGGATTTTCAATAATGGCCGTTTTACTTTTCGGCACAACAATGTCTTCCTTCTGGCCGCTCCGGTCGTTGTATACCCTGACCTTTACATGCTGGGGATACCATTCCAGAATGCATCCAGTCCGCATAGTCAGGATTTCATAAGAACTGGTTTCCTCCGGATTTATCGTTGTGTCCACAGGCACTACGGCAACGCAGCCCTCGTCCATCATGGACATATACACATCTTGGCTGAATGCCCGTCCTGTCTGGTCGATATTGGCCTCCAGGGTAAGGCAGTTATTCAGTCCGCTATCGATGACCGAGAGGAAACGGTCATTTTCATCCAGTCGCACATGCTGGATAACACAGGCGGCCGCATCCATGGCAATGCGGTTGTAAACCGATGTAACGATGGAGCGTTCATTCCCCCGGCTGAAACGCGGACGGTCCGGACGATAGGAGTAGCCCGGACCGATAGACCGGTAAAAGCTTGTAGGGTCACGGTTGAAAAAGGCGTTCCAGGCGTGTCGCAGTCTGGCGCCAAATGGCATTTCCATAAGAAACGGATCACCTCCTTCTTGTTTTTGGGCATAAAAAAAAACGCAGGCCGATAAAAGCCTGCGACTTCCCCGTTTTCCTCTCCATCTAAGAGTTATTTCTCCATTTTGAACAGTTACGCAAACCGATTTTTACTCAAATGCTTCACGGTTGGCCTTAAATGCGATATATGCGTCCATCATAGCCGCCACAGCGTCAATTTTCTGCTCATATCGTTTCTTGAGCAATTTTCGGTTTCCGTTGGTGTCTTCCATCGTAATGCAGTTTCCCATGGCGAAGGTCATCAACTCTTCGTCAAAGATCAGCATACGGTCTTCGGACATCTTCTTCAGTTCGCCCAGTGGAACAGACTCTGTCTTTGAACCCTGGATAACCTTTTCAATTCCGAACGGGCCGTTTTCACTGGCCCAACGCTCAACAAACTCCTTTGCGTTGTAAGGGTCGTAGCCCAGGCAGCGGACATCATACCCCATCTCCACAATGTGGTCATCCAGGTCCTCGTAAACCTGCATGGGGTCCAGCACAGTTCCCTCTAAAACAATAAGACTCCCTTCCTCCATGAACTGGTCGTACTTGGCTCTCATGGCGGCGGGGAGTTTGTTTAATGTACGGGAAGTGATGTAATTCCGTGTTTTCACGCCGAAGCTTCCGTCTCGCAGCGGGAATAGAAAAGTGAAGGAGCAGAAGTCATCACCTTGAGAAAGGTCCGCTCCCATGGCACAGGGCATATTCCAAAAGACCCTGCGGCGGTGAGGCAGCGTTTCCTCATAGGTGAAATAATAGGTGTAACCCTCCATGGGCAGACCGAATCGCTTGGCCAAAATGTCGTTACGGGCAGCAGGTGCGTTCTCGGCGCGCTCCACATCAAGCTGATAGGTTTCGTAGGTAACAGTTTTTCCAATATTGGGATTTGCCTTCATCCACATCTCCGGATAAGCCACCTCGTCAACCGAATCCAACTTGTACCACCAGATAGACACATGGGGGTTGAAGTAATCCCCCTTGAGAATATTCATCAGCTCCATTTTGATGGTGTCGCCCGCTCCGTTTCGGACGGTGCCTTCGGAACTGGTGGCGATAATGAGATAGTCGTCCACTTTGGATGCGCCTTGCTCAATGGCACCGATAACGTCTTCCCGGATGTCGCCGGAAAGCCATTCGTCCACCGTGGCAATCTTGCAGCGTAAGCCCTGAAGCTTGTTGATGGACATAGGGCGAATCTCAATCAGCGACCCTGTGAGAAAGTTCTCAATGCCCTTTTTCGTAGAGGCCAGTTTGACCCGGTTTGCCTTGGAGCCGGTGGTGTTTTGGAGCGAGCCTTCTGTTAAAAACTTAAACAAAGGCCCTCTTGCTCGGGTGATGGCGGTGCGGATAGGGGAAACCACTTCTTCCGCAAGTTTCATAGTCGGGGCTGTGGTGATTTGATGTGTAGTCGAGGTGTCTACATTTTCAAAGAAGGAATGGATGCACGCGTCATAGAGTGACTTTGCTGCGCCGCGTCCAACGATTAGATACTGCTTGTTGATTAGCCGTTTCTTAATCATCTTCTGCACATAATGGCCGCCTCGCCCATCCTCGTTTGGCTCATACACCGTTCGTTCCACAAAGTAATACCATCCAAATACCTGCTCGCCCCACAGTTTGAAGCTATCCAGCAGATGCAGGTCGGACCCGTCAGTCAAGGTAAGCTCCGACTCGCAGTATTTGATCCAACCCTCTACCGCCCTATCGTCGTAATAGACGCCAGGGTTGGCAATCAAATCATCGATGCGGTTCATCTCCATAGAGATTTCCTTGCAAACTGGAATATCGCCTCGAATAACAGCATCGCGGAACTGGCCGTAGTAGCGCGGGACGGCGGTATTTGACAATGCCATACTATTTTCTCCCCTTACTTCTTGCTAAGACCTTCCACAATTTTTCGGATCTTGTCCGCATTGTTGTAAAGGGTGATTACGGTTGTGGTAGCCGTTGCCACGCCGGTAGCGACCTTCATAGTCTTAGACACAAAGGCTTTCCCCTTGTTCACGTCGGTTCCGGACAACTTACTGTACTGCTGTTCCATCTGAAGTCGGTTCAGTCTGTTCCGAAGTTCGGCGTCGCTCATGGACTCGACGCTTTTGCGGCTATGGGCTTTCTTGTAGTCGTCGTGCGCATCTTCCTTAGAGGCGTTACGCTTCTTTCCAGCCGCAGTAAGCGTGCCATCTTTGTTCTGAAATCGGCGCACGCCCCACCGCATACCCTTGATGCCGTAGTGTTTCAGTTCAGTGCTCTCCATTTTGAAGTTCCTCCTCTCCTTGGACTGCTGCCGTCCGGTCCGCCTCCACATAGAGCCGCCATTCCAGTTCTTTGATCTGCTGATTGATTGCCTCGATGGCAGCAGAACTCAGCGGAGGGTCGAACAGAAGTTTGACCTTCAGGTGCATGTAAGATTTCACGAATGCGAAATTTGCAGGGTCACCGGCGAGAAAGTCCTTCCATTCCTGATCCTCATCAGTAATAGCAAATCCGGATGCCGGTCCAACGCCCATCTGCGTTAGGACTGCGAACACCGAGTTAATATGCATGACAAGGTCTGGGTCAAAGTGGGTGTAGGACGCATCGATGCCCAACAGTTTCTTAATGGAGGTCAGGATGCTTTCGGTGATATCCATGGCGGCCTCCTTATCTGCGGAGCGCGATATAGGGCTTCATGCAGTATCCCTGAACTCCTTTTGCGGTTCGGACTCGGTAAAACTCGGAAGGTGTTTCATCCAGTTCCACAGTCAATTCTGTCAGGGCAGGAATCTCCTCCAGAACGGCGGCATCACGGGATGCTTCTTTCCGCAGATTTACCTTAAGGCAGTTGGTGACGACACCAGTTGCGGTTTTCGCCATCGGCTCCACTTGAGCGGCATCGTCAACAGGCCCAACTTCGACTCTTCGTCCACGCCGCTCTTTAGCGTTGCTATTCATGTGCGGTTCCTCCTCTTCTTGGATTTGGGCAAGTTCCCGCACCGCTTCCTCTTTGGTATCTGCGGAAAATAGGAACTCTCCATGGTCGTAGACTTCCACATGGTCTCGAATCCATCTGAATTCGTACATAACCACCCTCCTCAATGCTTCCAGGGGCAGGTGTCATGTCTGGCCCGTTGAATAGGGGACAGTATCAGAAGAGACTCATCACCGTAGTGGATAGCCTGATGGGTATTGTGTACGGTTGTAATAAGAAACTCAGGATTCAAAAGCAGGTCGCTTCTATCCCGAATATCCTCAGGAGAGATTGGGTTCATGTGGTGGATGAGCACCCGACCAAAAATCTCTCTCCCTTCCACGCCGAGGTCGCACCCGTTATCCCTGGCGATAACCTCATTGCGGACTTTTTTCCATTCGGGGGAGCGATAGAAAAATTGGTTCATGTAGCGGTCAAAACCAAAAGTTTCACGCCCCACGCTGCCATTCAGTCGAAGATACTGATACCTCTCCTCGAAGGTTGGAAATGTAATCAGTTCGGAATAAGTCCTAATCCTCTCCATCCAAATCCTCCTGCCCGTTATACCGCCGCATGGCGGCCATGGCCTCGGTATACAATTCTTCGATTTTCTGCTGGGATTTCAGTGAATCCGTCTTTGCCGCGGCAAGATCACGCTGCCGTTCCAGCAATTCTTTTTCTACTTGCGCTTTTGTAGATCCGAGTTTCAGAAAATGCGTGATGACCTGGGAGGAGGCCGTCCCCTCAAGCAGCTGCTTCTCCGCCAGATCCACTGCCAGGGAGATCATTTGATTCTCTCTGGCCTCCGGCGTCAAGGCCGGTCGGATTTTCCTGCTGGAACTTCCCTCTGCCCTGCCTCTTGCCAAAGGAGCTCCTCCTTTCTCCACATATTGGAAATGAATTTATGGCGATATCCGTGGTTTCACCAGGGTATACGCGACTTCAGGACAACATTTGAAAGAACCCACAAAGACGACACTGCTCCGAAAGGCCGAAAGGAGAAAGTCATCGTTGGGTGATGATAAAGAAAAAGAACCCACAAAGCCATAATCGACCTTGTGGGCTCCTGCAAATGCTGTCCGGAAGTCAAAATTGTTTTTCAAAAATATCCCCCGGGGAATTTCCGAGG
>ERZ780218.220-NODE-220-length-61949-cov-5.982422_pt1 | contig 61949 bp, 43 predicted proteins | sample MGYA00510975_ERZ780218 | MGnify/ENA primary metagenome ERZ780218 (study PRJEB29588, sample SAMEA2152063) | human gut metagenome | biome: human gut; feature: human-associated habitat; material: faeces | place: Denmark | collected 2008/2010 ... | reverse complement strand
GCTCTGCCAACTGTGATATGCCTCAAAGTGCCGTTTTCGGACGGCCTGGGGGGGGGTGGGCAAGTCAAAGCCCAAAATGCAAAGGAAATCTCCGGAACGGTTACAGATTCCAGAGGAGAGGTTGTCATTAGCGGAACCGTAAAGGTGAAAGACTCAATGACAGCGACAATGACCGATATCAACGGTAAATACAAGATATCGGCACCTGCAAACGGCGTATTGGTATTCTCCTATCTTGGATACACAACACAGGAAATACCGGTATCATCCATTTCAGGCAACACACTTGACGTTGTGCTGCAAGAAGAGAGCAATGTCCTTGACGAGCTCGTGGTGGTAGGTTACGGAACCATGCGCAAGTCTGACCTGACAGGCTCGGTGTCCACCACGAAAGGTAAGGACATCATCAAGCAGCAGTCGTTCAACGCTCTTGAAGGTCTGAAAGGTAAGGCGGCAGGTGTGAACATCTTCACCAACACCGGACAGCCCGGAGGTGAGGTGAGAGTAATCATCCGTGGTATATCCACCATCAACGCATCAGCAAGCCCGCTATACATCGTCGACGGTGTGGCTATGTCTGACTTCAACCTTCTCAACCCGAACGACATCGAGTCGATAGAAGTGCTGAAAGACGCTTCAGCAGCAGCCATTTACGGAGCGCGCGGTGCCAACGGCGTTGTCATGGTAACGACAAAACGCGGTAATGCAGGCGAGGGAGTGCACGTCTCTTATGACGGTTCGCTGTCAATAAGCACGATGGCAAGAAAGATGGACGTAATGGACTCATACGAATGGATGGCAGCATTCAAGCAGGGACTCGAGAACGCCAACGCATGGCAGGGTAAGAACTTCGACACCGACCTGTCGCACATCTTCACCGACCCGCGTTTCTTCAATTCTGACGGCACACCTATCTACAATACAGACTGGCAGGACGAGGCTTCACGCACAGCCATCTCCCACAACCACCAGATCAGTATACAGCGCGGCGGCAAGGACTATTCTGTAGGCGCATTCCTCAACTACACCGACCAGCAGGGTATAATGAAGAACTCCTACTACAAACGTGTGAACGCAAAGCTGTCATATGATGACAAACCAACAAAATGGCTGTCTACTGCTGTAAACCTCCTCGTGAACCACACATGGGGTAACAGAACCTCAGACAACCCGTACGGACAAGGCGCGCTGCGTACCATGATTGAGCAGTTGCCATGGCTTCCTGTCAAGATGGACGGTGTATACACACAGAACAACATGGTGAACACCACTGCCATACTCAACGACAAGAACAACCCCAACAGCGGTTACCAGAGCTTCTCACCCGAGGGCGTGGGCAACCCGGTGGAGCTTCTCGAGAGAATACAGAACATGTCATACAACACGCAGATATTCGGAAATGCGGCTCTGACATTCCACATCATTGACGGACTCGACCTGAAGACACAGTTCGGTGTAGACTACCACAACAACCGCGTTGCAGGATACACTCCGTTCAAACCGCGTCCAATGATCAACCAGAACAGCGAGGGAACGGCTAACGCAAGCAACTCCAACACACTGTACTGGCAGGAAGAGACTTACCTCACCTACATCAAGAACTTCAACAAACATCATCTGAACGCAATGGCAGGTATGTCATGGCAGGCACGCGAGTACACTTACTTCAGCGCATCAGACAGCCATTACATCGACGACTTCTTCGGATACTACAACCTCGGTTCCGGAACAAACCGTCCGTCTGTAGGCAACGACTACGACAAATGGGCGATGAACTCATACTTCCTGCGCGTGGCATACAACTACGACGACACATATCTCGCCACAGTAACGGCACGTTACGACGGTTCTTCCAAGTTCGGAGAGAACAACAAGTACGCTTTCTTCCCGTCTGTGGGTCTCGGATGGCTCGCCTCAAACGAACCGTTCCTCAGAGACAACAAGACAATAAGCAAACTGAAACTGCACACATCGTTCGGTATGACAGGTAACTCAGAAATCGGTACATACCGTTCGCTCGCCACAGTAAGCCAGAGCACGATAATACTCGGCAACGGACTGCACACCGTGTCTTACCTCGACAACATGCCGAACCCAGACCTTAAATGGGAGAAGACGGCTCAGTGGGACTTCGGTTTCGAACTCGGACTGTTCAACAACCGCCTCAACTTCGACATCTCGTACTATTATAAGTATACATCAGACCTTCTTCTGGACCGTCCGGTGCCCGAGTCTACAGGTTACTCATCAATCATGGATAACATCGGTGCAGTGTCAAACCAGGGTCTCGACTTCCTTATAACAGCCTATCCGATACAGACAAACGACTTCCAGTGGACATCAACACTCAACATGTCGTTCAACAAGAACAAAGTGGAGAAACTTGACGAGGCTGCGTCAGTAGACCCGATATCCGGCAAACGCCAGATTCTTGTAGACGGATTCGTAGGCTACGACATGGTGATACGTGAGGGAGAGCCGCTTTCATCGTTCTACGGATACAAGCGCGCAGGCATATACGACGGTCACCCGGAGAACTGGGATGCGAACACAATGAACATTCCTTCGGTAATCGGAGAGAAAGTTACGTACAAAGACCGTCAGATAATCGGTAACGGTCTGCCTGACTGGACCGGATCGTTCATCAACACATTCAACTACAAAGGCTTCGACCTCACACTCGACTTCCAGTTCTCTTGGGGAGCTGACATCATGCAGGAGTACTACCACTCTACAGTGGCACGTTTCCTTACAAACGGTCTCGACCGTCTCTATCAGGAGGCTTGGCATCCGGATCTCAACCCCAACGGTGTGGAGCAGGCTATCCGTCTGAACAACTTCGGACAGGGAGCGAACAACAATGCTGACGACGACTGGGTATGCGACGGTTCATATCTCCGCTGCAACCTTATACAGCTGGGCTACACATTCGACAAGAAGCTCATAAAGAAAGCCGGTCTTTCCGCCCTGCGCGTATACGCAAACCTCAGCAACCTGTTCATCATCACCGCAAGCGACTATCTGGGCTACGATCCTGACAACTCCACACGCCTCGGCGACAACAACTGGGGAGCAAACCGTCAGTTCTTCTCATATCCGCGTCCACGTACATTCACTCTCGGTGTGAACCTTACGTTCTGATAAACAAAAATAAAAAGTGAAACAATAAACGAAAACAAAAGATATGAAAACTCATAAATATTTATGCATTATCGGAGTGCTTTTGGGAGCGATGTCTCTGACATCATGCGACGATTTTCTTGAGGAGGACCCGAAAGACATGAAAGGCTCCGGTCAGTTCTGGAAAACTGCTGAGGATGCGGAATCAGCTGTCGACGCCCTTTACTTCGGCGGAGTGCCCTATCTACACAACACCGACCTCGGCGGCGGATGGACACCGAAAGCCACGATGTGGCCCGGTATAATGTCAGGACTTTACGTAGACAAGCGCAAAGACCGCCAGTTCACAACCGCCTCCGAAGGATGTACGTTCACATGCGAGGCATTCGACGACGCAGCCTTCTCCATGTGGCACGAGTTCTACAAAGGCATATCACGCGCCAACTTCGTCATAGCCAACGTGACAAAGATGACCGATGTGCTCGACCAGGCTACAATAGACAACTATCTGGCTGAGGCAAAGTTCTTCCGCGCACTGGGCTATTTCTATCTGGTGAAGGAATTCAACAACGTGCCTTACATCGACAAACCGTACACCTCAACTGAAGGAATGTACGTAGAGCCTTCACCGGCAGCGGAGGTATACGGACACATCGAGACCGACCTTCTTGAGGCTATCAACAGCAACTCACTGCCAGAAAAGACATTCTACAACAACGGCGGACACATAACAAAAGGCACCGCACAGATGCTCCTCGCGCAGGTTTATCTGCAGTGGGCAGGCGCTCCAGTGAACGGTGGAGCCGAATATTACGACAAGGCAGCCAAGACGGCACTTCAGGTAATCAACTCCGGCGTATACTCGCTCGAGCAGGCTCAGGGCAGCAGCGACGACCTCAACTCGGCATACAACGTGATAAAGACATCAAAGACATCCGGTGAGATACTCATGGCAAAGGAATATGACTACACCAACTTCAACGTGGGCAACTCATACGCCTGCCGCTCCATCGGTACTGACGCATTCCAGTGGGCTGACGCCAACGGTGACCAGATATTCCATCCGGGCGGAGACGTGATGTACAACGCATACCTCCCCTGCAAGATGATACTCGACAGCTACGCTCCTGACGACATCCGCGGACACGAGAAGCAGTTCTTCTTCTGGCACTACACAGACGCCACAGGAGTGACACACGACCTGAACGAAGCAGGCAACTGGATGTGGTTTGACGAGAACGCGCTCATGTCCGGACACGACGGCGACTACAACGTGCCGATGATGCGCTATTCGGAAGTGCTGCTCATAGCAGCAGAGGGTCTGGCACGCACCGGACATGAAGGCAACGCAGAGGGACAGGCACACTACTATCTCAACCAAGTGCGCAAACGTGCGGGTCTTGCCGACGAGACAGCCACAGGCGACGCACTCATAAAGGCAATACTCACAGAACGTCTGCACGAGCTTCCGCTCGAGTTCCGTGTATGGGACGACATACGCCGCACACGCCTCTATCCTGAGGCAGACGGCACACAGTCAGGCACTCTGAAATGGGTAGACCTTGCCTCAGCAGACATCCAGAACAAGCCGGACGGACAGATACGCGAGGGTGCAATACCTGAATTCGCACTGCTCTTCCCCATCCCGCTGGACGAGATGCAGAGAAACCCGGCACTGAACGGCCATCAGAATCCGGGCTGGAGATAAGCTACGCACTACACGTAAAACATCATGCGGGCTCGCCCGCATGATGCCAATACATAGTCTGAATAAAACCGAAACGCCGGCACAGCTCATGCCGGACATCCTGAAAAAGTCCCCGGAACCGCACCAGATGGTTCCGGGGACTTCTGCATTTTTACGGAGCGCACACTCCGGACAATGATTGCCAACGCAACTGAAGACTCGTTGTCATAATCCACAATCGGTCATCAGACTTACATTCTTATTCATTACTGCTGTCTGTCGGATTGCATTCTGCTTTATCATAGATGCAGCAGACCACACCGGGAAAAAACGAAATACAAAATGACGGCAGCAGTGCGGAAGAAGGAAAAAGAGCTGACAAGAAATTTTAAATGCACAACCGTCGTTCTAATCACCGATTGGGGTTAAACCACAGGCTTGGATGCTGTGGGAGCAATGTCGTTGTTCATCTGACAATGAAACAACGTAGTCTGCACCCGTATATGACATATGCACCGACACCGGACGCACAGGTGATGTTTATCCCGAATCATCGCCACTCACCACACCTCTCATCCACGGTCGTGACGCTGGAACGCTATGCGCGGCGTACCGTCGCGACAGTATATTGTGCCACACCTGACGAATCCCGCCTTGTGCAGAAAAGCGAGCATGGGAGCATTGTCGGCATGGGTGTCTGTGCGCAGGTTGGGGCAACGCCGCACACTCCACTCCACCGCCGCACGAGCCACACCGCGGCAGACTCCGTTTGAGGCAAGACGGTGGATTGTGGCATAGGCATCATCGTCGAGCCACCTGCCGTCCTCTATAACGGCATATGTGGGGTCGTCGCCCTCAACAAGGCAGAACGTGCCCACTATGCCCATGACACCGTGCTCCACCACGTAGCAGTGGCGGGCTGCCACGTCGGCGTTCACCTGCGCGGCATCAGGATAGCCTCCACCCCACTGTGTAGGGTTGCCGTTCGCCGCCATGAAACGCCTGGCACAGGCGAAGATGTCAATCAGCCCGGGCACATCGGCAGCCACTGCCTGCCTGATGCTCAAGAAAGAAAAATCCTCATCCATACAATAATCATAATGAAAACACATCACATCCGCCGTAGTCCCACCAAAGGGCATCCCGTATGTCCGGCGGTAGCGACAACGGTTCCTCAATTTTTTTAACGCCTACACGGCACAGCGGCAAAGCAATCCATTCCGATGCCTCGTAGTGCAAGACAATATCCCAAAAGCATTGCCGAACCGAAGCTTGCTTTATGCAAAGATAATAAAAGCCGTTTGCAACGTCAATACAATCACATTATTCTTTCGCAATCAAGAATGTATAAAAAAGTATAAAACCATAGTCTTAAGTGTTAAATTTCCAATACTACAAACCGAAAATTACGCTGTAGAAATAAGAAAGACGGAAAGCGAGTCGAAAAACGGCAGTATCCGGCACATAGTGCAACATCCTGTCACACAACGGATTATACAAAACAACCTGCCAACAACGCTTTTCCCTGTTCACGACAAAGGCTTTTCCGCAAAGCCAAAGAGGCTCTTCCGTCATGCAGGAAAGACTCTCCGACACCCCCAAACGCACTTTCCTGCCGCCCCAAAAAGTCCGTTTGACCGAAACAAGGCACGCTGAACACTATCTCACGGAGCGGAACACGCACTTTAAACCGCCAAAAACAAGGAGACGGAAGCCTGAAAGCGGGAAAATGGAATGTTAAATTCAAGCCGTCAAACGCAAACTAATGTTAAACCGGATTATATATTCATATTACATTCTTATCACCACCTTTATGCCGTGCATAACGATTCCCCTGCCCCATTCCCGCATAAACGCGTCGGCTGACCAGTACACCCCAGCATCCGCCACACCTTTAACGTTAAGCCCGAATCTGTCATTATACTTCCATTCTCGTTTCGTGCTGTTGTCAATAGGATTGCATTCAGATTTATCGAAGATGCTGCGGGCGACACCGGGAAACGGCTGAACACAAGATGACGTCAGCAGTGCGGAAGATGGATAAAGAGCAGACAATAAACCTTAAACCCAAACAGCAATAGAACGTATATATTCGAACAAATCCTTATTTCACATACTCTCCAGCCTGCTTACGCGCTTCCGTAGGCGTCTTGCTTGCCGTTCCGTCCCGGCGTAGCCCGATATGCCTTCGTCGAAACGGCAAGCAAGGCACCCGACAATAACGCATAATCAAAACCGGAGACTGATGACCGATTGGGGTTAAATGCACTATCGGCGTTCTGATGACATATATGTGTTAAGTTCCGACACGCGATTCCCCGCACCCTCTCCACATCCCCTGAAGCACATATAATAAAAAAAGAGCCCGCGAACCTCAACGGTAAGCGGACTCTTCTTGCGAAACTGTGGAGCTGGAGGGAGTTGAACCCTCGTCCAAACAGGGAAACCATACGCTTTCTACACGCTTATTCCGGACTTCGGTTTTCGTGCTGCGGCAAGACCCGGACCACCAACCACAACCTTATCCCCTTAAATTTCACCGCAGCGGCGGGGCACACCACGGCTATTCCCGATTTTACCGCACCGCCTGTTCGGAATGCTTCGGGACAAGAGCTTCCGGGCGATGTCTCGTCCTGTCACCTTGTGACGGGATAAAGCCAGTAACCTACTGTACTTCGATTAGGCAGCGAGAGCGTAATTGTTTTCGCCAGATAAATTTTCGACTGCTGATATTATGGAGCCGGCAGACGAGGCTCCGCGTGCTTACATACCATTTCTGCCCGCTGTCAAATCCGGTCAGCCCCGGCATGCCATGCACGGTCTTGACGACCGCGCACGTTCACGGCAATGGCTTTAAGCCAATGTCCGACGTGTGCAAAGATAACAAATATTTTGTTCACGGCAATGATTTTCCGTATTTTTCGCGTCATTATGGCACACAGGATAACATTTCTTGATAAAATTTACTTACCTTTGCAACAAAATCGCGCAAACGGAGTTATATTATCAGAACAGAAAACAAAACAGGGAACCAATGATTGAAGAAACACCGCAGGACGGAATGGGACGCACCCAACGCGCCATAAAGAGGGCGACCGACATAGTGTGCTCTGCCGTAGGTCTGGTGGTGCTGTCACCGGTATTTCTGCTTATCATGATTCTGATGAAATGTCAGAAAAACGGTCCGGTGTTCTTCCGGCAGATAAGGATAGGATACGGAGCGAAGCCGTTCGTGATATTCAAATTCCGTACAATGAGCAGCGTGATAGAGGAGAACGGACCTCAGCTCGTGGCACGGTGCGACAACACCAACTCCACACGCCTCGAGCAGTTTCTCCGCGGGCACCATCTCGACGAGCTGCCGCAGATGTGGAACGTGCTCAGGGGCGACATGTCGCTCGTCGGTCCGCGCCCCGAGCGCAAGTATTTCATCGACCAGATAATGGCGGTAGACAGCAGCTACAGCATAATATACCGCATGCGGCCCGGTCTGACGTCGGAAGCCACCCTGTACAACGGCTACACCGACACGATGGAGAAAATGATAAGGCGCCTGCACATGGACATCGACTACTACCGGCGCCGCTCCCTATGGCTCGACTTCAAGATTGCGGCGAAGACCGTAATATGCATCGTCACAGGAAAAAAATTCTGATATAAACATATGAAGAAACTTATCGCATTAGTATTCCTCATCATGCTCATCCCCGTATGTGCGTCGGCACAGTCGTCAATGACCGACGAACAGGTGCTCGAGTTTGTGGTTGAGGAACATGAGAAAGGTACATCCCAACAGCAGATTGTCACAAAACTGATACAACGAGGCGTGAACATCCAGCAGATAAGGCGCGTCAGAAGCAAATACGAGAAACAGATAAGCAGTCAGGGACTGGGCCACGTTGCCGACAAGGCAATGGACGACGCGGAAAACAGAATGCGCACAAACAACGGCAAGAACAAAAAAGACGACGACGGAAGCCGTACATCACTCACCACCCGCGACAACTACTCCAACTACAGGATATACGACGACATGGCGCCCGTGCAGCAGTATGACAAGAGCGACCCTACGTTCCTACAGTTCCAGAACGAGCTGGGACTCATCCTGCCCACCGACACGGCGACAATGCTGAAGCAGCTCATCGCCGAACGCGAGAAGATGAAACGCAGGGTGTTCGGACGCGACATATTCAACAACAAGAACCTCACATTCGAGCCGAACATGAACATCGCCACACCGCAGAACTACATTCTCGGACCGGGCGACGCCGTCATCATAGACATATACGGGGCATCACAGAAAGTGATAAACTCAACAGTGTCTCCCGACGGCGACGTTACCATCGAGGGGTTCGGACCAATACAGGTGAGCGGACTCACCGTGCAGCAGGCAAACGCCCGCATAAAATCGCAGCTCGGAGCACGCTACAGCAGCAGCAAGGTAAGGCTGACGCTCGGGCAGACACGCACGATAACCGTAAACGTGATGGGTGAGGTGGCTCTCCCCGGCACTTACACGCTGTCGGCTTTCGCCTCAGTGTTCCACGCTCTGTACATGGCAGGAGGGACGAACGACATCGGTACGCTCCGCAACATCAAGGTATACCGCAACAACAAGCTCGTGAGCAAGGTCGACATATACGACTATATACTCAACGGAAAGCTCACCGGCAACATCAGGCTTGCCGACGGCGACGTCATAACCGTGGAGCCTTACGACTGCCTTGTGAACATCACCGGAAAGGTGAAACGCCCGATGTACTATGAGATGAAGAAAGACGAGAGCGTCGGCACACTGCTGAAGTATGCAGGAGGATTCGCCGGTGACGCCTACCGCAAGGCTGTGCGGCTGGTGCGCAAGACCGGACGCGACTACTCGGTTTACAACATCACCGAATTCGACATGAACACATTCCATGTAGCCGACGGCGACTCTGTGAGCGTGGACTCCATACTCAACCGCTTCTCAAACATGGTTGAGGTGAAAGGAGCCGTGTTCCGCCCGGGCATGTATCAGGTGGGAGGCGACATAACAAGCGTGAGGTCGCTCATCGAACACGCCGAAGGAGTGAAAGAGGATGCGTTCACTGCGCGTGCCGTGATGCACCGCATGAAGGAAGACCGCACGCTGGAGGTGCTGAGCATCGACCTGGACGGCATAATGAAAGGCACCGTGCCTGACGTTCCGCTCAAGGAGAACGACGTGCTCTTCATACCCACGAAATCAGAAAGACAGATGCAGCGCACCATCACCATACACGGTGAGGTGAACTATCCGGGCATATACCAGTATGCCGACAACGAGACGATAGAGGACTTCATCCTACAGGCTGGAGGACTGAAGGACGCGGCATCCACGGTGAAGGTGGATGTGGCGCGCCGCATAAACAACCCCAAGGCACTGCGCCCCGACAGCGTCATATCGCAGACATTCACTCTGGCTCTGAAGGAAGGATTCGTCATCGACGGACAGCCGGGCTTCACGCTCATGCCGTTCGACGAGGTTTACGTCCGCAAGAGTCCCGGATATAACGAGCAGCAGAACGTGGAGGTGGAAGGCAACGTGATGTTCGCCGGCACCTATACGCTCACATCCAAGAACGAACGGCTGTCTGACATCATCAGAAAAGCGGGCGGACTGAACGACCGCGCATACGCCGAAGGAGCGCGCATAGAGCGCAAACGCACTCCGGAGGAACAGATGAGAGACGAGACTCTGCTCAAACTGGCGAAGGCGCAGAGCGGTGACACCATCGACGTGAAGAAGCTCGACATCGGCACGACATATCCCGTGGGAATAGAACTTGACAAAGCTATCAAGGAACCGGGAGGCGACGCGGACCTCGTACTGCGCGAGGGCGACCGCATCATCATACCGGAATACAACGGAACGGTGAAGATAAGCGGCGACGTGCTCTTCCCCAACACCGTGTCGTATGAGAAAGGCAAGAAAGTGTCCTACTACATCGACCAGGCTGGAGGATGGGGCAACAGAGCCAAGAAGAGCCAGACATACATTATATATATGAACGGAACGGTGGCAAAGGTAGGCCATGGCACGAAGGTGCGCCCCGGTTGCGAGATTGTGGTTCCGAGCAAGCCCAAGAGCGACGGCAAGTCTCTCGCACAATGGCTCGCCATAGGCACATCCACGGCATCTATAGCAACGATGATTGCCACATTGGTCAATCTGTTGAAATAAAACCAGCAAGCATCCACTCAAAAGACATTGCAACAAGATGGAAGATATTAAACAAATAGATTTTGTCAAGATTGTCAAGACCATACGCAAGCATCCTAAGGCATACGCAATATCACTGCCCGTAGCGTTCATACTGTCATGCCTGCTGATAATATGCGTTCCCCGCTACTACCGCTGCACGGTAACTCTCGCACCGGAGATGTCAAACCTGAGTTCAAGCTCGCTGAGTCAGGTAGCCTCATCTTTCGGTTTCGATCTCTCGTCAGCCACAGGCGCAAGCAGCGACGCCATTCTGCCGGAACTCTATCCCGACCTTGTCAACTCCGTAGATTTCAGAACAAGCCTGTTCCCGATACAGGTCGTGACGGCAGACGGCACTCTGCGGACAGACTACTATGACTATCTGCTGAAACATCAGTCAGCCCCATGGTGGACCGTAGCAATGAACTGGGTGAAGGACATGTTCAAGGAAAAGACCTCCGCTGCCGGAAACGGGAAGATAAACCCGTTCAGACTGACAAAGCAACAGAACGGCATCATGAAGTCATTGGAAAAGAAAATAGAGTGCAGTGTCGACAAGAAGAACTACGTGATATCCATAACCGTCACCGACCAGGACCCTCTCATATGCGCCACGATGGCTGATTCGGTGAAAAGCAGGCTGCAAGAATTCATCACAGACTACCGCACAAGGAAAGCCCGCAACGACCTTGAATATACAGAGAAGCTGTATAACGAGGCTAAGAAAAAATACACACTGTCAAGACAGCAGTACGCATCGTTCGCCGATGCAAACAACGAACTCATGCTCGAAAGCTACAAATCGAAGATGGAAGACCTTGAAAACGAGATGCAGCTCAACTTCAACGCTTACAGCATGATGTCCAACCAGCTCAATGCGGCAAGGGCGAAGGTACAGGAACGCACTCCGGCATTCACCACATTACAGTCGGCATCAGTGCCCCTGCGTCCCGCCGGACCAAAGCGGATGATATTTGTCGCCGTCGTAACATTCCTCACATTCATAGGCACATCAATAAAGATTCTATATAAAGAAAGAGCATGATATATATATTGCTTTCGGTCTTTTTCCTGACATTCATCGCTTCTCTTTTTGAGGAAAGGACGAAACGATATAATAAAGCCATATATATATCAATAGGTGTCATACTGTTCCTGTGCGCAGGATTCAAGGAGATAGGATTCGACAACGACTCCGAGAACTACGAGTTTTTCTACAACCACTATGACGATCCGTATGTTCAGATGGCTGTTGAATACTCGTATCTGTTTCTGTCACAGCTGTTCAACAGCTTCACCGACGACGCTCACATAATGTTCATACTCTACTCCGGGGCAGGCATCCTGCTGAAGATGACAGCCATGAAGAGGCTTTCCGAACTGTGGTTCCTTCCTTTGCTCGTATATATGGGCAACTACTACATACTGCACGACATGACACAGATAAGGGCATGTGTGGTTTCCGGTATATTCATGATGGCTATAATACCGCTGGCAGAGAACAGAAAAGGACTCACGGCACTGCTCCTTCTCCTGGGCTGCGTGTTCCACTACTCCACCCTGGCGTTGTTTCCTGTGCTGTTTCTCAGCAACAAAGACATGAGCAAGAGAACAAGGCTCATGTGGTCATTGCTTGTTCCTCTCGGCTATCTTCTGTGTTTCGCCAACATCAATCTTCTCACAGAGATACCCATACCATATATAGGCGACAAGCTCGCAGCCTATCAGGAACTTAGTGAACGAGGCATAAAAGGCAGTGATATAAATATCTTCAACGCCGTGTTTGTCGTGACATGGTTCACCTATCTATATATACTCTACTTCTATGATACAGTAATAAAACACAACAAATACCTGCCTTTGATGCTCCGACTTACCGGACTCTCTGTATTTTCATTCCTCGCACTGTCGTTCCTCCCGGTGCTTTCGTTCAGGATAAGTGAACTTTATGGCATTGCCGAAATATTCATTTTCGCCAACATATATTACACCATAAAGCCTGGATGGCTCGCAAAGTCGGTGGTAGCAATAGTCGGTATCGCGCTCTTCTGCATAAATGCGTTCTACGCGGAATTCCTACATCCATAGACAGACATGAACATAAGAAACATATTCAAAGGCGACAGACGCACCGCACTGGTAAAGAAAAACATTGCCGGATCTTTGGTCATAAAGGGATGGAGCTGCATCATCCAGTTCCTCATCGTACCTCTGTCACTGAACTGCCTTTCCAATTATGAATACGGCATATGGCTCACCATAAATGCAATACTCATAGGGATTGACTCGATAGACGTCGGACTTGGCAACGGACTGCGCAACAAGCTTGCCGAAGCAATGGCAAACAACGACCGTCATTCGGCAAGACAACAAGTCAGCACAACATTTGGCATGCTGTTGATAATCATAATACCTTTAATAATAATACTCTCCGCAGCAATACAATATACAGACTGCTACAGCTTGCTTAACGTCGACCCGCAACGTGTCCCCAACTTGAACGCCATCCTCATAGCGTCGGTCTCAATAATGGGAGCCACCTTCATATTCAAGTTCATCGGCAACATGTATCTCGGACTACAGCTTCCTGCCATAAACAACCTGCTCGTTGTGCTTGGGCAGACCGTCTCACTCGCAGCATTATTCATAATATCACTGTTCGGAAAAACAGACTTGATGACCGTCGCCGTAATATTCACGGCGTCGCCTCTTGTTGTTTATCTTGCCGCATATCCCATATCCTTCTGCAATAGATACAGTTTTCTTGCACCTTCATTCCGCTTCTTCAGCCGTTCGGCATTAAAAGACCTGCTTTCACTGGGAATATCTTTCTTCTTCATTCAGATAACTGGTCTTATGCTTTTTATGCTGTCCAACGTCATCATTTCAAACGTTCTCAGCCCTGAAGAAGTCACACCATACCAGATTGCATACCGTTACTTCAGTCTTCTATATATGCTTTTCGCCATCATTGCCGCGCCATTGTGGTCAGCCACTACAGACGCCTACACAAAAGGCGACTGGTCTTGGATAAACAGGATGATGAGAAAACTTAACCGCCTACTCATATTTTGTGCGGCAACGATGCTGCTCATGATGCTCTTCGCGCCTATCTTTTACAGAATCTGGATAGGAGATAAGGTACACGTGGAGACGTGGCTTTCCGTGCTTATCGGAATATACTGCTATCTGCTTGTTGTAAGCAACTCGTATTCATACATATTGTTCGGCATCGGCAAAATAAGAGTCATAACGGTTGTAACATTTGTAAACGTCATCGTGTTTGCCCCTCTTGAATACATCGCATGCAGGAATTTCGGAACCGCAGGACTTATATCAGCACTGATTGCCGCCACATCCATAAGCGCAGTCATCAACTGCATACAGTTCAGAATGTTGTCTTCCAATAAAGCGAAAGGTATATGGAACAAATAGCAGAGAGAAAAACCGCTGTCATAATAGTGCTGTACAATCCGTCGGCAGACGACATATTAAATGTAAGGAACATCGCAAAGCGTTACCGTGGGGTGATTGTCGACAACTCGGAAAAGCCATTCACGCCTTACGATAAAATAGAAAAGATGCATTATGTTTGCAACAGGGCAAACAAGGGAATAGCCGAGGCACAGAACACGGGTATCAGGATGATGATGCAGGAAGACACCGATTATTTCGTATTCTTCGACCAAGACAGCCGCACAGAAGACGATTATCCGTCACGCATAGTGCAGGCTTTTGTAAAGACCAACGCCGGAACACCCAACCTCGCGATGCTCGGCCCCACAGTGAAACGCAAGGACAGCGGTGAGGAATACAGGTCTGCAATACATAAGGACAGATATGCAAGCTCGGATTTCATACTCCGCCGCGATGTCATATCATCCGGAAGCTGCATATCCGCAGATGCCATCAGGACGGTAGGCATGAACGATGAGCGGCTGTTTATAGACTTTGTGGACTACGACTGGTGCTGGCGTGCGGCGTCAAAGGGTATGGTCTGCGGGATAACACCCGAAGTAAGCATCGCTCACAAAGTAGGACAAAGGGAAATAAGAATAGGCAGACAGGTTGTCATAATATCCAAACCCTTCCGCTATTTTTACCAATACCGCAACTACCTTTGGCTTTTACGCAGGAAATATGTACCTTTGCAATGGAAAATAGCAACAGGTATAAAGTTTTCCATGAGGCTCATTTACTTCCCGCTATTCGTCAAAGGAGGATGCGAATGCTGGAAGAACATGATAAAAGGAATTGCAAAAGGTTTGTAGAATGAGAATAGGAGCGGTCGTTGTATTATATAATCCTGATGTCGGACAGACTGAAAGGTCCATACAGTCATTGCTGTCTCAGGTAGACTGTGTTTATATTGCCGACAACTCGGACACTCCGTCTTTCAGGTTAAAAGACAGCAAGATTGTATACAATCCGCTCTGTCATAACATAGGAATAGCAGCTGCCCAGAATATAGGAATAAGATTTTTCGTAGACAACGGTTATGATTTCGTGCTGTTCAGCGATCAGGACAGCACGCCACAAGACGGACTTGTAGAAAGTCTCGCTGCAGCATATATGAGACTGAAAGACGTCATTCCCATTTCGGCGATAGGTCCGATGCCTGTCAACAGAAAGACAGGCACACCTTATATATATAAACAATGCATCATCGGGAAGGACAACATATGCGGAATGGATTACTATATGATGCACAGCATAATATCGTCCTATTCTCTTGTTCCGGTAAAAAACTTCAACACGGTAGGCATGATGGACGAGCGTCTGTTCATCGATTTTGTCGAACAGCAGTGGTGCTGGCGTGCCGCCTACTACCATGGAATGACGTGCATACTTGTACCCGGCATAAGCATAACCCATGAATTGGGAGTATCAAAGAAGTTCCTTGGACGCGACATAAGCGTGTCGACTCCTTTCAGAATGTATTTCCAGACAAGAAACCTCCTGTGGCTCAGCAAGGAGACATATACGCCCCGTTATTGGAAAAGGATGAACATAAGAAAGCTTTTTCCCAAAATAATATACTATTCATTATTCTCCAAGACACGCATGGCTTATATACGCAGGATACTGAAAGGGCTGGCTGACGGTCTTACCAAACGGTTGAGATATGAACAAACATAACATAAAATATACACTTGCAAAGGTTCTTGCCTTCGTTCCTGACAAGATAATGCTGCGCATTCACTACGCAGTGAAGCTTCATCGTGGCATCAGTTTCAAGCACCCGAAGAGATTCACAGAATACGTACAGTGCTATAAGGTGTTCTATCATAACCCTAACATGCTTAGATGCACCGACAAATTCAGAGTGAGAGAATACGTCAAAGAGAAGACAGGGGACGAGCGTTACCTTAACATACTGTATGCCATATACGACAAAGCCGAGGACATCGACTTCAGGCAGTTTCCCGACAAGTTCGTCATAAAGACCACCGACGGAGGCAACGGTGACAATGTGCTCATATGCACCGACAAGAACGCCATCGACACTTTAGACGTCGTGAAGACCGTAAAAGGCTGGAAAAACATGAGATACGACATCATCAGCCGCGAATGGGCATACAAGGGAGCGTTGAAGTCACAAATCATCGTAGAGCAGCTTCTTGAGGACGACAGCAACGCTGACGGTTCCATAGACGACTACAAGTTCTTGTGCTACGACGGCAAATTCCGTTATCTATGGGTCGACAAGAACAGATATTCATGCCACAGAAGAGGTTTCTGGAATGAGAACCTTGAATTTCTTTATGGCGTAAGAAGCGACATGCCGACATTCGACGAGCCACCCGCGTTGCCTGACAATACAGACGAAATGATAAGACTTGCCGAAAAGTTGTCTGAAGGATTTCCTTTCGCGAGAATAGACCTTTACAACATCCATGGCAAGATATATTTCGGGGAAATCACGTTCTATCCTTGGAGCGGATATGTGAGATACTATCCGGACAGCTTCGACTACGAACTTGGTAAATATTTCAACTTAACAGAAACTGATAAATGACCATCTCAGTTATAATGTCGGTTTACAGAAACGAGCGTCCCGAATATCTGGACGAGTCGATAAGGAGCATATGGACCGACCAGACAGTAAAGCCTGCGGAGATAATACTGATAAAGGACGGTCCGCTGACGGATGCGCTGGAGCGGACCATAAGCACATGGAAAGAGCGCATCGGCGACAGGCTGATAACCCACAGTAACGGGACAAACCTCGGACTGACAAAGTCGCTCAACATAGCCCTGCGTCTGGCGTCTTCCGACCTCATAGCCCGCATGGACAGCGACGACCTGTCCGACCCCAGACGTTTCGAACGGCAGACCGCCTTTCTTGAGGCAAACCCGGACGTGGCGATAGTGGGCGGAGCCATGCAGGAGTTCAACAGCAGCAACCCGAAGCTCAACGTGCGCCATTATCCGAGGAACAACGACGAGGTGATGCGCACCATATACAAGGCGAGTCCGCTCGCCCACCCCACGGTGATGATGCGCAGCGCGATATTCAGAAACGGACTGAAGTATGACGAACGCTACCGCACGAGCCAGGACATAGCCCTGTGGTTCGACGCCATATGCGCCGGATACAAGATAGGCAACATCGACGACATAACGCTCTACTTCCGCCGTGACGACGAGATGTTCCGCCGCCGCAGCCGCGCGAAGGCATGGAACGAGTTCCGCATCTACATGAACGGCGTGAGGAGAGTCTACGGTCTGCTCACTCCAAAATACGTGTTTCCCATAAGCCGGCTTGTTTTCAGGCTCATGCCTCTGCGCGTGGTGAAATTCATCTACGGCAGCAGGATAAGGCATTACGTGGTGGACAAGAACACGAAAGGCGCGCAATAAGACATTCCTATTGCGCGCCTTTCGCATGCAGTACGCACCGTCTGTCATGACCTCCCGCCGTTTTCAGACATGTTTTTCATAACCGTCTCACGCCTGTCCCTTCACGGCTGTCCGTCCGGACACTCCCCTCAATCCGTCCGGACACTCATCTCAACGGATTCCTTTCAGACACGAACCACTCCACAAACCGGCTTATTCCCTCATGCAGCGACACGTGCGGCTTGTAGCCTATCTCGTTCTCCAGCCTCGACGTGTCCGCATTGGTGCTGTAGACGTCGCCCGGCTGCATAGGCAGATAAATCTTCTCAGCCTCCCTGCCGAGCGCGGTCTCTATCTCGCCGATAAAGTCCATCAGTCTCACCGGATGCGAGCAGCCTATGTTGTATATGCGGTAAGGCACCCCGTTGTCGCGCCTTATGCTGTCCTCAGGTGTGTCGATGACAGATATTGTGCCGTCCACGATGTCGTCTATATATGTGAAGTCGCGCATCATGTCGCCGTTGTTGAACACCTTTATCGGCTCTCCTCTCAATATGGCTCCGGCAAACAGCGAAGGCGACATGTCCGGGCGTCCCAACGGTCCGTATACAGTGAAATAGCGCAGACCCGTGGTTGTGAATCCGTAAAGCTTGCTGTAGCAGTGCGCCATCAGCTCGTCGGCTTTCTTTGTAGCCGCATACAGGCTCACCGGTGTGTCCACCTTGTCGTCCTCCTTATACGGTGCGTCCGTGTTAAGACCGTATATAGAACTTGACGAAGCGAATATGAGATGCCTCACGCCATAGTTGCGGCACGCCTCCAGAATGTTGAGAAAGCCAGCCATGTTGCTCTGAAGATAGGAGTAAGGATTGGTTATCGAATAGCGCACACCTGCCTGCGCAGCCAGATTCATCACCTTGTCGAATCGGTATTCCTCGAATATCCGGTCGGTCATCTCCTTGTCGTCAATAGACATCCGGATGAAAAGCGCGTTGTCGTACACAGGATTCCTTACCACGCTGCCGCTCTGTATGGCTTCCGGTTGTGAAAAACCGCACTCGGCGAGACGTCCGTACTTCAGTCTCACATCATAATAATCGTTCATGTTGTCTATCCCGACTACGAAATCGCCGCGTCTTGCCAGCTCCTTAAATACCTTAGAGCCGATGAATCCGGCTGCCCCCGTGACCAATATTCTCATATCAAGTGTATGTTGCTTTTTACTGAAATTGTGACAAAGATAATGCAAACGAGAGGAAAGAAAGCTTGCTTTCTATTTCCCGAGTGCAGCTTTTCTTTTGCAAAGATAATGCAAGGTGAGTGCAACAGCAAGGCGGAGAAACGGAGTTTCTTCAGGCTTGATATTGCCGAACCGAAGCTTATCTTCTGCAAAGGTAAGATATTTTTCCGTTACTTGCACCATAAAAACGGTAAAACTGTAACGGCACGTCCGGCGGCTGATACCGTAGGAAAGCCATGCAGGCACACACGCGCGGCATCTCCGCATAGCCATTTGCAGAGATGCCGTCAAGGCTTCATTACAGCTAATATATGCCTCTCCATGCAATAATACCGTAATATATGAGTTATAATATAAACTGAATTCATTAATGGAGAACAGCATCATTCTGATATTGTCTGCTTTTGTCATAAGCACCGCGTGCGGTTTCATCATCATACCGCACATTGTCAACTTCTGCATTAAAAAGAACCTTTACGACATTCCCAACGCGCGCAAAGTGCACAAGAACGCCATTCCCCGCCTTGGAGGAATATGCTTCCTGCCGTGCACGCTCATAGCCTTCATCTTCGGAATAGCCATTCTCAACCAGCTCACCGGACAACGGCAGATAACCATAGGCACATGGTCTGTGATGTTCCTCATAAGCCTTTCGCTCATATACATCATAGGTATAGTGGACGACATTGTGGGAGTGAGACCGAGAACCAAGTTCGCCGTGCAGATAATAGCCGCATCGCTGCTGCCTCTCTCCGGTCTTTACATCAACAACATGTACGGCATGTTCGGCATACACGAGCTCCCGTTCTGGGTGGGTGCGCCGCTCACGGTGTTCGTGCTCGTGTTCATCGACAACGCCATGAACCTCATCGACGGCATCGACGGGCTCTCCGGCGGGCTCGCCCTGCTCTCGCTCACGGGCTTCCTGCTGTGCTTCATGCATGAGGGCATCTACACTTACGCCATCCTCATAGCCGGACTCATGGGCGTGCTCACGGCATATCTCTTCTTCAACATATGGGGGAAGCCGGAGAAGGGACACAAGATTTTCATGGGCGACTCGGGAAGTCTCACCCTGGGTTTCATTCTCGGGTTCCTTCTCATCAAGTTCGCCATGCACAATCCGAACGTCATGCCCTACCGCAACAACAGTCTGCTGATAACCTACACACTGCTCATTGTGCCCTGCTTCGATGTGGTGAGGGTCATCATAACGCGGCTGAAGAACCGCCACCCGATATTCAAGGCTGACAAGAACCACATACACCACAAGCTGATGCGTGCCGGAATGTCGCAGCATCAGGCTCTTGTCACCATACTTCTTCTTGCCGCCACGTTCATCGTTCTCAACAAGGCTCTGCGCCCGGTAATGAAGAGCGACCTCATCGTTCTGACCGACATACTCGTCTACACCGGCTTCCAGCTCGTCACAGACATATTCATAAGGAAGAACGAGCGCAGGCTGACGGCAGACAACGGCACCACCGCCGCATAACGTCAGACTTTCCCCCGCCACGCACCCTGCGCGCAATGGCACGCCGCCATGCATCCTGCATATTTATACGGAAACCGCCTTTGTAATATGCATATCCATACACCGTAACCTCAAAATACCGATGTTTTCCGACGCCAACGCTCATCCGCACGCAAATACGCCACTCTCGCACACTTCACGCAAGCCGCTGTAGTCCAGCTCATTAGCCTATAACATGATTCAAGACACATTTTCCAGCCCTGCCAAAGAGGCTCTTCCGCACCGCCGAAGAGGCTCTTCCGTCTCGCAAGACATGCTTTTCCACGCCATGGAAAAGCCTCTTCTGCGCATCATCATACCTTAAATTTCCTCTCCAAAAACGATTTTTTGAGCCGTAAAGGGGTAAATATACATATCAATCTGATGCCATTTCGTATGTAAAAACGGTTTTTCATGATTACGCGCCACGTCCGTGACGGTTCGCGTTTTCTGTTTCGACAATTTCTGATGTCAATATTCTTTACTTTCAGAAACGCATAATTATTCATTTCCGGAAGTGTCCGCCATGACTCCACACACGCCCATCGGAGGCGCGTAAGTCCGCATCAGCCGGTGTCCGGCATACCCCATCCGGCAACACAGGCAGCCTCCGCGCGTCACAGTTTTGTGAAACTCAGTCTCAATTCTTCAGTAGACAGCACCATCTTCGAGCCTGTCAGCCGCTCCACGCCGAACGTCTCGTCGAGCGCGTTCACCCCGAACGGGCGCAGCATTCCGGCGTCGTCCACAGCCGGGTCGCCGTTCATCCTGTCGTTCACGTGCGGGTCGTACAGTCTGAGAGTCTTGCCCTTGTGCTCGAAGCGGAACAGGAAGTCACCCCTGTCTCCGTGCCTGTCGCATGCGTTGAGCAGGTCTTTCTGCACCGCCCAGAACACATACTCGTCCTTCAGGTCGAGCCTGCCGCCTGTCCGGATGGTGTCCACCCGCTCGAGATGCCAGAATCCGTCGAGGTCGCCATTGTCCGATGTCTCTATCTCGCACGACGCTGACAGGACGGCTGTAAGCCATGCCGCGATGATTGTATATATGTCTTTCCTCTTCATATCAGTTGTATGTATTCCTTTATTCCATGTTTTTTCCGCTGCCGCATCATCCGTATGTCAGAACCATCCGCTCTTCGACACCGTGAGCTGGAACCCCGCGTTGTTGCCCAGAATGCGTCCGAAGTCCATCGCATAGGCGCCCCTCACCTTCCAGTCGTGCGCGAGACTGTATGTCGCCTCAGCCATGAAGCTCACGTTGTGACGCTTCCCGGTGTAAGGCATGGCATATGTTCCCAGTCCCTCCTGCCACGTGCCGAGCAGCCGGTAGGTGATGTTCTCCGCCGGACGTCCGTCTATTCCCATATGGAAAGCCATGAAGCGGGAGTTCTTCACCGATATTGTCCCGTCATCGTTGTATATCGGTGAGCGGTAGAGAGGATTGCCTATTACCTGCCCCCAGTGCTGCCATCCGGTATAAATGTAATGGTTGTAATAATTGTCTATGCCTCCTATGTGGTCGGCGAACGACGGAGTGTGGTCGTGATACACCGGTCCGCTCTGATACTTTGTGTATATATACTCGAACACTATGTCGCGTATCCACGTGCCATATTTGAGGTTCACCTCCACGCCGAGCATCATGTCCTTCAGGTCGTAGAGCAGAAACTTGCTCTTTTTCTTCTTCTTCCACTCGTCGCCGCTGCCGTAGCCGTCGTAGTCGATGAGGAACATGGCGGAGTGGTCTTCAAAATATTTGTCGGCGTATATGCCCAGACGCCAGCGGTCACCGTCGTAGTTCACGCGCATGAGCCATGACCCCACCTGGTTGCCGGATATGTTCTTGTAGAGCGTCTCGCCCGCATCCGCGCCGCTGGGGACAAGAGCCTGCCACATGCCTTTCAGTCCGCCCTCGCCCTTCAACGCCAGCATCGTGCCGTCAGACTGCGGGCGGTAGGCTGTTCCGCCGAACATAGCCGCCATCTCCAGACCCAGTTCGAGCGACCAGGGAAGAAACCTGTCCTCATTGCCTATCTTTATATAGCCTGCCTTACTGTGGTAGAGCACGTCATCGGCATACTTCGACTTGCGTCCCGTCACCTCATGCTGCCAGTTGTCGTCGGTCATCTTGCCGTAGGCGATGTGTCCCTTCAGCCTCAGCCATCCGTGCGAGAAAGGCAGCACCCAGTAGTCTGCCAGAGCCAGACGCACCTGCGGCACGGGGCGCGCATTGATGCCCAGCGTCTGCGATCCGCTGCTCAGCGCGTTGTTCTTCAGCTCCATCGGCTGCTGCTTGCTGCCCACGGTGAGCACTCCGTAGAGCCATCTCAGCTCGCCGTAAGCCTGCTGCACCACCACGCTGCTCGTATAGTTCACCGGCACCGCCACGTCTGCGCCGTAGCCTATTCCCCACCGTCTCGTGGAGTCGACGCTAAGGTCGCGCGCCACCATGGCTCTCACATATCCGTTGTACTTATCGAGCGAGCTCAGACCATACTTGTTGGCGTTGAGCCACAACGGTGTCCTGCCCTTCGAGAACGAGCCCTGCATCTCCACTCCGTACCTCAGCCCTCGTGCCGGACTGAGCTTCCCGGCATCACCGGCTTCCTCCCACGCCTGCGCCCCCACAGCCGTACTGACAGCAAGAAGCAGGCACGCGGCATATAAACCCTTCATATTCACGTCTGTGTCTTTTACTCTGCAAATTTACATTATTTATCCAATAAACTGTCATTTTCCGCACAATCATTACTTATTCCCCGCTTTTTCATCCGGCATGAAAGCCAATGACTACCTGCGGCATATATTCCGCATTTTAGGGAAATCCCCCGATATTATAGGAAAATTCCCTCTTTCCGTTACGCAAAACAGTCCTATCTTTGCATCAGAGATAAGAACAACGGATGTGTAACATTAAAATATACGATTATGAAAAAGTTTGTATCAGCCCTTATATTACTGTTCACCGTGACAGTATCGGCAAATGCCATGAGCTATGAGCAGGCACGCGAACAGGCTCTTTTCCTTACAGATAAGATGGCGTATGAACTTAATCTGAGTGAAGCACAGTATGAGGCGGCATACGAGATAAACCTCGACTACCTGATGAGCATACGCACACAGGACGACCTCTTCGGCATATACTGGAGACAACGCAACCTGGATCTGAGCTATGTTCTGTTCGACTGGCAGTACAGCACGTTCTGCGACGCACTCTATTTCTACCGCCCGCTCTACTGGAACGCAGGCTACTGGAGGTTCAGAATATACGCCCGCTACCCCCACAGAGACTACTTCTACTTCGGTTGTCCGCACTTTGTCACCGTATATTGCGGCGGTCACAGCTGGAGACACAACGGCGGACGGTCGTGGTATAGGGCAAACAACTTCAGACCGGAACCCGACAGACGCCACTTCGGAATGCGCGACGGATTCAGGCGCGGAGACTACGGCGAGGGTCACAGAGGCGTGTTCGGTAACAGAAACGGCAGCCGCACACCCATCGTGACAAGCAGACCGGGCAACGGTGGAGGCAGCTTCGGCAGACGGCAGGCAACCGTGACTGACAAGAAAGAAATAACCACAGTGAAGGCTTCAAGCTTCGGAGGCATGCGCGGAGGAAGCGTATCGAAGACCCCGCAAAAGCCACGCGACACCTTCGCACCGAAAAACGGCGGCTCGTCAGACAACAGAACAGTAAGGAGCAATCCGGTGTTCTCGGGCAGCGGACGCTTCGGAGGCTCTGCCACAAACAACCGCGACCTCATAAACAACATGCGCGACAGGTCGTCAGGAAGCGTGAACCGCAGCACAGGCTCGTTCGGAAGCAAACGCTCTACAAGCACTCCGAGCATATCGCGAGGCAGCAGCCGTTCCTCATTCTCGGGAAACAGAGGCTCATTCGGGACAAACCGGAGTTCCTCCGGAGCAAGCCGCAGCTCGTCATCATCAAGCCGTGGCGGAAGCAAGTTCGGCGGACGCCGCTAAGAGAGGCACTCTCTGAGAACATGAAAAAGTGTAAGTCAACATAATTTAAAATCAAAACCAAACGGTATCTGTCTCTTCCATTAAGTAAAGGTACATATTAAATGATTAAAGGATGACAAACCGCAGAGGCGCGACACTACAAGTCAAGGATGCGCACCTCTGCGTTTGTCATCTTTTCTATTTCGTTCATCGGCACGTCACGGTAAACGCTCTGCACCGCCTTGTTTATTATTCCGTGACCCACGGCAAGCACTGTCTTGCCGGCATACGTCCCGCGTATGAAGTCGAGAAAGCGCGCGGCACGCTCCCTCAACGCCTCAAGCGTCTCCACATCATCGGGCCACGCCACGCCCTTAAGGTCGGGAATATACATCCCGGTGAACCCTCCCCAGTCGCGCTCCCGCAGCAACGGAGTCGTCACAACCTTCATACCGTGCGGAGCGGCGATGATGGCGCATGTGTCGTAAGAGCGTTTCAGGTCGCTCGACACAAACGCGTCTATCCTCTCACCAGCCATTCTGTCTCTCACACTTTCAGCCTGTCTTATGCCTTCAGGCGTCAGACAGCCCTGCGTCTGTCCCTGTAATATGCAGTTGACATTGTCCACCGTCTCGCCGTGGCGCACCAGATAAAGTCTTGTCATAGTTCTTTTCTTTAAATAGTCCTGTCTGTATAGATAATGCAAACGAGTGGAAAGAAAGCTTGCTTTCTATTTCCCGAGTGCAGCTTATCTTATACAAAGATATTGCAAACGAGCGCAATGAGAGCTTGCTCTTGCATTGCCGAGTGCAGATTATCTTATACAAAGGTAATGCAAGAACGCGACACTGCAAAATAAAAAGCACTCTCCGGTACTTGCCGTATGCCGAACTTTCACTATCTTTGCATAAGATAAGCGTCGGCTCAGCAGTATCAAGACCTGAAAAAATCATTTTTCCCGTCTTGCTGTTGCACTCGCCTCGCATTATCTTTGCAAACATATAAACGGATATTGATACACAGACGGAAACCGTACTTACCGGATTTCCGTACATCATAAAAACCGCATCACATAAAGAAACTATAAAAACTTGAATCCATGCAGATAATACAAAGCTCGCTGGCACGCGCCCTCAGCGCAATAATAATGGGCGTACTGCTGATAAAATACAGGGAAGAGACTGTAACGTGGCTTACCATTGTCATCGGCATACTGTTTTTCCTGTCGGGAGTAATCTCGTGCGTGGCATACTTCGTGGCGCGCCGCCGCGATAACGACGTGCAGCTGTTCGACGCCGACGGCAGGCAACTGAGCGGCTTCAAGCCCTCGTTTCCGCTTACAGGTCTGGGAAGCATAGTGCTCGGTCTGATACTCGCGCTCATGCCGGGAGCATTCATCTCGTGGCTGATGTTCATCCTCGCCGCCATCCTCATTCTCGGAGCCATAGGTCAGTTTGTTAGCCTCGCCGCCATCTCGCGCACGTTCCGCGTGGGCTTTTACTTCTGGATAATGCCGTCGGTGATACTTCTTGTCGGACTCATCGCGCTCATAAAGCCGTCTGCCATCGCCTCCGCACCGCTGTTTGTCATAGGATGGTGCATGCTGCTCTACGGTGTGTCGGAGAGCGTCAACTCCATAAAGATATACCTGATACGCAAGAAGATGAAGGCAGCCGACATGAAGGCGGCTGCCGAAGCAGAAAAAAACGGTGAGAAAGACGAGAGCCTTCCCACCGCCATAGAAAACGACTGACACCGCGCGCACGGCTCACCTGAGCCCCACGCCGTCAGTCCTCATGGGGCACTATGCCCTCAATGTACTTGCAGATGATGCCTATGCCCTTCAGATTGTCGCCTCCCTGAGGTATTATTACGTCCGCGTATCGCTTGGTAGGTTCTATGAACTGCTCGTGCATAGGCTTGAGAACCTTCAGATATCTTTCAACAACCATCGACACGGTACGCCCACGGTCTATTATGTCGCGCTGTATGTTGCGTATCAGACGTTCGTCGCTGTCGCAGTCGACGAATATCTTCAGATCCATCATATCCCTCAGTTTCTTGTTCAGAAGAGTCATTATGCCCTCGACTATAATCACCGGCTTTGGCTCCACATGCACCGTCTCGGGCAGACGGTTGCACTTCAGATAGGAGTAAGTGGGCTGCTCGACGGCACGTCCCTCGCGCAGTTCGTTGACATGCCTTACAAGGAGTTTCCAGTCGAAAGCGTCGGGATGGTCGAAGTTGATGGCGTGTCTCTCCTCCTCGGTCATGTGCGACGTGTCGTTGTAATAAGAGTCGAGCGGCACGACGGCGACATGATGCGGAGGCAGCGACTCCACAATCTTCCTCACTACTGTGGTCTTGCCGGAACCGGTTCCTCCGGCTATTCCTATAATCGTTACTTTATTCATAAGATTTGATTTATGCTTCGTGGTCGTTCGTTGACCTGTCCTACGCCAGCCGGAAGAGCCGGCATGCGGAGACGGTCAGAGTGATGTCTCGCGGCTGAACATGGGTCTGTAGAACTCAGCCTTACGTTCCACCTTCATCGGATAGGCGCGCGAGCTGCTGGGCATGCGGTAGAGCCGCAGCGTGCGCCCATCGAAACGGAAGTCGGCGCATGCGCCCACGGCAGGCTGACGCTCTATGCCGAAGCATTCGGAAAGTACGTCGCACGCCTTCTGTCCGGTAACGGCTACAGCCCGGCATTCGGGCAGTGAGCGCAGCATTGACTTCAGGTCTGTCGCCTCCACCACCTCAAGGTCCTTGTCGGAGGCAGTGTTTTTGAGGCGGCGCACGGCACATGCGGTGTCGTAAAGTCCTATGCGACGCTCGCGCAGGAGCCGCTCTATGAGTTGCAGACGGAACGTCTTGTGCTCCTCATCGACAAAGAACATCTTGTCGTCGTGGAAGCACAAGCCGAAGATGCGCCACATGTCGTTGGTGAAGTTGGGGTAATAGAACCGCATCGCCCAACGCTTCTCCGCAGGCGGAAAGCTGCCGAGCATGAGCAGGCGGCACCCTTCCGGCAGAAACGGCTCGAACGGATGCCGCTCCACAGGGGGCTGTCCGTCAGACGGCAAGCTGTGTGTCGGCTGCGCGCGGGTGCTCATTTCTGCTCCCTAACAAGGTATACGACCACCGGAAGATGGTCTGAGAATCCGTCGAGCCATATTCCTCCCGCCGTGGTACGCTTGGGCTGACCCTTGTATTTGCCCTCGGTCTGGAAGAGATACGGGCGGGAGAAAATCTGGTTTTTCCAATATTTGAGCGTGGAGTAGTCCTTGCTGCCTTTCTTGTTTACCATGTTAGGCGTCATCACAATCTGGTCGAACAGATTCCACGAACCGCTGTACATGAGCGTGCCACGCCCCTCTTTCTTCAGTATGTTATACCAAGGGTTGTACATGTCGCCCTCTCCTGTCTTGTCTGGATCAGCCTTTGCCGAGAGCATCTCGCTCATGCTCTTGTTCATGGGGTCGTCGTTCATGTCGCCAATCACCATCACCTTGCACTCGGGATCGTCCCTGAGGAGAGAGTCCTTGAGAGCCCTCACCTGGCGTCCTGCCACCTCACGGTAGTAAGAACCGGCGAAACGGCTGGGCCAGTGGCACACGACGATGGCGACATGCTCGCCCGCAAGGGTGCCGCTGACGGTGAGGAAGCCGCGCGTGATGTAGTCTTCCGGCATAGAGCCTTCAGGAACATATGGCACCAGCTTTACGTCGCGCACAGTGAAGAGAGCAGGATTGTAGAGCAGCGCACAGTCTATTCCGCGCTTGTCGGGACCCTCGACATGAGCGAAACGGAATCCTCTCTCGGCGAGAGGTTTCTGCGACACGAGGTCGGTGAGCACCTTGGCGTTCTCCACCTCGCTCACTCCGATGGCAGCGCATCCCACCCCTGGCAGCACGTCGGTGCCCATGTCGGCAAGCACACGTGCCATGTTGCGCAGCTTGTGGGAGTATTTCAGACCGTTCCAGTGATACGATCCCGTAGGCAGGAACTCGTGGTCGTTCTTCCCCACATCATGACATGTGTCGAACAGGTTTTCCTGATTGTAGAACCCCACGGCGTAAGCCGAGTATTTCTTCTGTGCCGTTATCCCGGTACTGACCGAGAGCAGCAGCAACACCAAAATCAAATAACAGAATTTTCTCATATCTTTATATACAATATATATTTCGCTTTTTTACATTATATCTTTCATTTTCACACAAACCCGAACAGGCTTGGCGGCATGCCGAGCCGGCAGCAGTGAATTTCTGCAAATATCGGTAATAAATTTGAATAAAATGTATTTTTCATGAAATTTTAATCGCAATGGCATACGATTTTTTCATCTGCGCGCAGACAGACGACGCTCGTGGAGCTGGTGGCAGGCACGATGACGCAGCACGGCACAGATTGACTATAATCACACACAGGCATTGCAGGCACTCCGTATTTTAACATTCAGGCACACGTAAAAACGCTTTTCGCATAAAGAGACGCACGGAAACGCGGAAAAACACCGAAAACAGCACAACACGACAACCCACTGACACACAACCAGATACATCCCCACCTCCCCACCCTCTCACCTTTCCACCTCCCCCAAAGAGCCTTTCCTGCATTGCGGAAGAGCCTTTTCGGGCACACCGTAAAGCCTCTCCGAGGGCATGACAGAGGCTTTACGGAAACGCGGAAGAGGCTTTTCCGGACAGCAAGAACGGTTTCCGGACGGTGAGAACAGGCAGAAAGAGGCTCACAGGACAGTGAAAACAGGTCACGAACACACAGAATGCGGCGGAACGGAATGTTAAAAAATGAAGGACGGGAGATTAACATTGTTAAACCCGGACAGACCATCCTACTTCCATTCTTATTTCGTGCTGTTGTCAGCCGGATTGTATTCTGCCTAATCGAAGATGTGGCGTACTAAACAGGGAAAAAGCGGGTGGCGGTGTGGCGGCGGCAATGAGAAGGAATGACAGGAGAATGGCAGACACATAAATATATATATGTATGGCGGCATGACGGATTTTAAGGATTTGACAAGAAGACGGGAATGTAACCCGGAGCATATACGGAACCGGTGCGGCAAACAACGCAATAAGCCCCTGAGACTTTACAATATAAAAGCCACAACCGCTCTCCGGGCTTGAGGCAATGAATGTCTTGGGGTTAAAACATCAAAATATACACCAATAATAGGACACCTGTTGTGTTAAAACCATCAAATCATAAAAATTTAATAAAAAAGTCTTTCGCCATTAAAAATAATTTTCTTACTTTGCAAGACAAACTACATAATTTCTATACACATGCAAAAGAAGCTCAAATTAGCAGTGATAGCCCTTTGCTGTTCGTCCGTTGCGAACGCGCAGCAAGACTCCATAGGGCTGAAGTCCGCGGCGCTAAGCGAAACGGCATTCACATTCACAGAAGCGCAGTTGGGCGAAGACGACGACATGTCGCAGAACGTGACAATCGTCAACTCGAACTCCAACATCTTCGCAAGCGAGGTGGGATATCTTTTCTCTCCGGTACGCTTCCGCTACCGCGCGTTCGACCAGAAGTTCAATGATGTCTATATCAACGGTGTACCGATGAACGACATGGAGAGCGGACAGTTCCGCTACTCGCTCGTGGGAGGACTCAACCAGCAGACACGCAACATGGAGTCGTCACTCCCATTCGAGTACAACACATTCTCCGTACCGGGCATGGGAGGAGCCAACAACTACAACTTCAGACCGGCAAACATGCCCACAGGACACAGAATAACACTCAGCGGAGCCAACCGGAGCTACACCCTGCGCGGCATGTACACATTCAACACCGGACTGAGCGACAAGGGTTGGGCTTTCTCCGGAAACGTCACCTACCGATGGGCAAACGAGGGTTATGTGGAAGGAACGTTCTACAACTCGCTCTCTTACTTCCTCGGAGTGCAGAAGGTGTTCGGAGACGGACGCCACTCTCTGGCTCTCTCGACATGGGGCAACCCCACGGAGCGCGCGTCGCAGGGAGCAGGTACGGACGAGATGTACTGGCTGGCGAACGACAAGTTCTACAACCCTTACTGGGGATATCACAACGGCAAGAAGCGCAACTCGCGCATAGTGAACGACTTCGCGCCCACAGCTCTCCTCACATGGGACTGGAACATCAGCGACAACGCGAAGCTCACGACGTCTATCATGGGGAAATACAGCATGTACAAGAACACAAAGCTCAACTACAACAACACTGACAACCCCCACCCCAACTACTGGAAGAACATGCCGAGCAGCTACTACGACGTGTGGGACGAGACCGACTACAACAACCGCACGGAACAGAACCTTGCCGACTGGAATACGGCTTATCAGTTCTGGACCGCATCAAAAGCCAACAGACAGATAAACTGGGACCGCCTGTACTACTCCAACGCACAGATATCAAAGCTGGGGCAGGACGCCATGTACTACATACAGGCAAAGCACAACAACGCGCTCACCGTGTCGCTGGCATCCACACTCAACAAGCAGATAGACAAGGACAAGTCGTGGAACATAGGCATCATAGCCGCCACAAACAAAGGCATGCACTACCAGACAATGGAGGACATGCTCGGAGCAACCACATACCACAACATCAACACCTATGCGCTGGGCACATACTCACGCGACGCTGACGAGATACAGTACGACCTCAACAACCGCGACGCGCTCGTGAAGACCGGCGACAGGTTCGGTTACGACTACAACCTGCTCGTGAACAACGGCAAGCTTTGGACAAGCTACAGCGAGAACTTCGGTCCGCTGCACTACACGATAGGCGCGAAAATGGGATACACCACAATGCAGCGCGACGGCAAGATGCGCAACGGTATGGCGGCAAACAACTCATACGGCAAGAGCAAGACGGCTGAGTTTCTCGACGGAGGCGTGAAGTTCGGCTCCACTCTCAACCTCGGACGGGGCAACACACTCACATTCGGAATAGGCTACGAGCACCGCGCGCCACAGGCACGCACGGCATTCGCCTCACCTGAAATAAACAACGACTTCGTTGTAAACCTCAAGAACGAGCGCGTGTTCAGCACCGAACTCGGATACCAGTTGCAGAACTCGTGGCTCCACGCCAACATAAACGCTTACTACAGCCGCCTTACCAACGTCACCGACTGGCAGAACTACTACTTCGACGACATCAACTCCTTCTCTTACGTGTCGCTCACCGGCATCAAGAAAGAATACTACGGAGTGGAGGCAGGACTGAAATTCAAGGTGACAAGCGCACTCGACGTGAAACTCATCGGAACGATAAGCGAGGCTAAGATACTGGAGAACTCGAAGGTGAGATACATGAACTCCACAAGCGCACAGTACGTGGACGACATCGTCTACAACAAGGACATGCGCGACTCCGGCACCCCGCTCACCGCGGCAAGCCTCGGAGTGAGCTACCATCAGGGCGGATGGTACATCGACCTTAACTGCAACTACTACGACAGAATATACCTGTCTTACGCTCCGAGCTACCGCTACAAGGAGACTCTCGACAGAAGACAGGAGATATACGGCACCGTATACGACAACGACGGCAACCTCCGTCCGGGAGCGGTGGCACAGGCCAAAGGCAAAGGCGGATTCATGCTCGACGGCTCAATAGGACGAAGCATATACCTCAAACACGGATCGCTGTCCATCAACCTCATGGTGACAAACATTCTCAACAACCAGAACATATGCACCGGAGGATACGAACAGAGCCGCAGCGACTACACCAACTCCGGAAACATCAGGGCATACCGCTTCTCAAGAAACCCGATGAAATTCTATGCCTACGGAACAAACGGAATGCTGAACATCGCCTACAAATTCTAAAACACGACAATTATGAAAAATATGAAATATCTTAAACTCATAATGCTCGCACTCATTTGCGGCATGACTCTCACGTCGTGTATGGACGACGACTGGGATGACCCCAACGGGACAAGCATACCCTACGGCAACAACTCAATAAAGGAAACCAACCTGAAGACCATCGCCGAAGTGAGGGAGATGTTCAAGGACAAGATAAACACGTCCTACGCATACGAGCAAGTGACCGAGCCGATTCAGATAAAAGGCTATGTCACAGGAAACGACGTGCAGGGCAACATCTACAACGAGATAGCGTTGCAGGACGAGACGGGAGCCATCATCATCGCGATAGCGCAGGGTGGCATAAACGGATACCTGCCTGTGGGAACCGAAATACTCGTGGAACTGAAGGACCTATACGTGGGCAACTACGGCAAACAGGCTGAAATAGGAACTCTCTACACAAATAAGAACGGCAACACATACGTGAGCCGGATGAACAGATTCCTGTGGCAGGATCACTTCATGATAACCGGAGGATATAAGGTGATTGAACCTGAGGTGTTCGCCGACGGAAACGAGAAGACCAAATGGACCTTCGACAAGGACAGCGGGAAGCTCGGAGTGATAAAGAACGTCACGATAAAGGGTGCTTCGGAGACCACAACCTTCTCCGACCCGAACGGAAGCCAGTCCGTAAGCCTCAACTTCAACGAGCAGCCGAACAGCGTGATGATATACACATCGCCATACTGCGACTTCGCCGGACGTACCGTACCGCAAGGCAAATGCAACATTACCGGCATATTCAAACGCTACAACGACTCATGGGAGATAATCATACGCTCGATAGACGACGTTGAGGAAGTGAAATAATAAAAACAGTATTATAATATAAACAAAAAGATAACATTATGAAAAAGATATTATATTCGGTGATTGCTCTCACAATGGCGGCATTCACATTCACAAGTTGCGAAGACGTTCCGGCGCCTTATGACGACCCTAACAACAACGGCGGAGGCCAGGAGCTGCCCGAAGGCGTGCTCCTCGACCAGAACTTCACATCGTCGCTCGGTGACTTCAAGTCGGTTGCCGCAAGCGGAGACCTGAACTGGTATAACGACTTCTCAAGCGCGATGGTTACCGGTTACCAGGACTTCAACGGCGACGGACAGAAAGAGAACAAGCCGGGCGTGACATTCCTCGTGGGTCCGGAAATAGATTTCGCGGACGTTACCGAGGCCCACATCACCATAAACCACGCACTGAACTACGAGAGAGGCGACATAAACGCCAACAACTCCATCGTGATAAGCAAGGACTATACAGGCGACGTGACAACCGCCACATGGGAGGTGCTGAACTACAACACTGACGGACTCGGCAACAGCTTCACCTTCGTGGAGAACAACGTGAACATCCCAGCCGAATATATGGGAGGCAAGGCAGTCATAGCACTGCGCCACACATGCAGTGAGACACAATCTTCCACATGGGAGGTTAAAAGCCTGAAAGTGCAGGAGGGCAAGGTGGATGAGACTCCCGAAACTCCCAGTGAAGGCGATGCCTACATAGACGAGCCATTCTCAAGCAGCTTCGGTTCTTTCTCTGTCAAGACAATAAAAGGCACACCTTGGATTATCGACTACAGCACGGCAAAAGCTACCGGATACGACAACGCTACCAAAGAGACAACACCTTCTGAAAGCTACATCATATCCTCACCTGTGAATCTGAGCGCGTCTAAATGTGCATACATCACATTTGAGTATATCCTGAGATATGTCACAAACTACGGTACACCTGTTGAAGGTATAAACAACAAGGTTCTTATAACAGACAACTACACCGGTGACCCGACAACAACAAACTGGACCGACATCACAGGAACACTGACTGAAGGCAGAGACTGGACAACATGGTATACATACTCAGCCAATATACCCGAAGCATTCGTAGGCAAAAACAATGTTGTTATGGCACTCTACTATTCTTGCGAAACCAGTTCAGGAACATGGGAGGTTAAGAACCTGAAGATGAAAGAAGGCAAAGCTGAAGAGGGAGAAAATCCGGGTGAGGATCCCGACAAGCCTGGAACAGGCGGTGAAGGCAAGGCTACCGTGACAAAATCAGAAAATATCATTACAATGATTGACCCTGATGCTACAGCTTCCGCAAACACAATCACATGCGATCTTAACACATACGGTTGGGCAAACAACTCAGACCCTACACTCGTAACACTCAGCGATGGCACGACAATCGCCTTCGCAAAGGAAGGTGGATACAACGCACCGAAATTCTATGAGTTGACTAAGGGCGTCCGTATGTACGCACTCAATTCCATGACAGTAACCGGATCAAAGAAGATTGCAAAGATTGTTGTGACATGCGATAGCTATAATGGAACTATTTATGTGGGTAATGACAAACTTTATACCGACATAACAGAAAACGTATGGAAGATGGTTAATGACCACACAGATATCAAAGGAGGAGTTCAGGTTCGTGTTCAGAAACTGGAAATAACTTACGCTGAATAAATAAATTATCATAAAACGTTTGGCAGGCTGCAGAATTATTCGTAATTTTGCAGCCTGTTACGTAGAATCATAATTAACAATTATATTTAAGATAAAATGAAAAAAGGTATTCATCCAGAAAACTATCGCCCCGTCGTATTCAAGGATATGTCCAACGGCGATATGTTCCTTACACGTTCTACATGCAAGACTACAGAGACAGTAGAATTTGAAGGTGAGACTTATCCGGTAGTTAAAGTCGAAATTTCCAGTTCATCACATCCCTTCTACACAGGCAAGAACAAGCTCGTTGACACTGCCGGTCGTGTGGATAAGTTCATGAGCCGTTACGGTAAGACACGTAAATAAATATATCATTTTATATTTAAACATATACGGGAAGTGTATTCATGCGTAGTTGCATATGCGCATGAATGCACTTTTTTAATTCTCAATATTTCAGGAAAACATTTATTTTACTACATAAAAACAGACATATGAAACATCTGAAATATCTTATTTGTCTGCTTGGCATCGCATTCACGCTGTATTCATGCAGCAGCGACGATGACAACAATGGTGGCAACGGCAACGGCACGACAACCGAAGAGGCAAACGCCAACAGGAATGTGGTAACGACAGACGCCGCTGTCGCAAGACTCGAATTTCCCAAGCTTAAAGGCGGAAACAGCATTGTGCTGGTGCACAGGACTACCGGGGACAGGCAGTATGACCGCGATGAGGTGAACTATTGCGTTGAATGGGACTGTGACAAAAAGGCTCAGCGATGGTCGTGCTATCAGATGCACAGGGGATATACCGGCAGTTACAGCCGCGTGGTTGACGGTTACCTGTTCGACCCGAACCTTACAACCTCACAATATCTCGACAAAGATTACTTCTACGGTTCGGGCTTCGACCACGGTCACATATGCCCAAACGCCGACCGGAAATACTCATACAAAGCAAACGAACAGACATTCTATCTTACCAACATGCAGCCGCAATACAGGCGGTTCAACGGCTACAGTTCGTCCGGAAACGACAAGAGCGAGGGTCTTTGGGTGAGAATGGAGGAAAAGGTAAGAAGCTGGTCGCCCGCCGCAACGACCGACACGCTCTACGTCTGCAAGGGTGGCACGATAGACAAGGAAAGCAACATCATCAGGAGAATACAGGGAAATCTCATCGTTCCAAGGTATTTCTTCATGGCATGTCTGCTCAAAAACAGCATGGGATACCGTGCTATAGCTTTCTGGGCAGAGCAGAAGGATGAATGGAAAACATATGACGACCTTGCCGACTACGCCATCACAATAGATGAACTGGAGCGTAAGACGGGCATAGATTTCTTCTGCAATCTTCCGGATAAGACCGAAAACGAGGTTGAAAAAAAGATTGTGCTGAATGTGTGGGGGCTTTAGCCGCCTGAGAAAAAGGCATGGCAAAGTCTTCGGAACACCAGCATTAAAAAATAAAAAGCGACAGGCAGGAATCATGTAAGTTCCTGCCTGTCGCTTTTTCAATGCACTCCGGCATTATCCGGAAGATTCATTTGCATGGCTATCTATATATCACAATGCGTCAAACGAGTCTCGCGCACTTTCCGAAACCCTACTTTCTGCTTCTGAACTTCAGGTTTTCAGTATATTTGAGTTTTGCGCTGTCCGTGGCAGAAGCGGCTTTCCTCTGCGTTGTCCACGGCTGTGACGGCTTTGCCAATGTAGTGCGCACGCAGTCGAAGAAGATGAGCTCATCGTTGTTGACACCCTCCATGACACCGTTGAAATAATCGTCTGTAAGGCTGAATCCGGACGTCTGACTGTTGCCGCGGGAATCAAGCACGAACGTATATCCGCTGTCGTCATATCTTATATGTATATCCCCGGAACGCGGATCAATATACCATGAGAACCTCAACTCCTGACTCTCGTCGCCGACAGTGTCTATCTCACGTCCCCGTCCGTTAAGAGAGCGGCTGTTATACTGGTCGAACTCAAAATAAACATACATGTCCACATACACGCGATGCCCCGTATTGTCAGTATATTCGTTCCTCATCGTGCCTTCCCAATGGCCTCTCAGAGTGTTTGCCATGAGCCTCAGCTCATCCGTACCATAATCGAACGCGTCGTCATACCAGTTGTAGTCATAATACCAGTCACCGTAATAATCGTAATAATCCCAGTCCCATGGATCATCACAACTCGTGAAAGAGAACGGCAGGACTCCGAAAACGATAGCTGTCCAAAGTAATTTCAAGTGTTTCATATCCGTATATTTTTTATTCATTATATTCTATTGGCAAAGTTACCGAAATAAACATTATTACGCAAAGGTATATTTCATATTTTAAGATAGGAAATTCCCTATGCTTCATATAGAATTTCCTACCATTTAGATTAATTTATGCCAAAAGCTTCATTCATACTCATTTAAATTACTTATCTTTGTCTCCACAACATTAAAAAAATAAAAAAAGATGAAAACCGTTTACGATTTCACAGTTAAAGACAGAAAAGGTAAAGACGTGTCACTTAAAGAGTACGCCAACGAAGTGCTGCTCATTGTAAACACCGCAACCAAATGCGGCTTCACACCACAATACGAAGAGCTTGAGAAACTATATGAGAAATACCATTCAAAAGGTTTCGAGATACTCGATTTCCCATGCAACCAGTTCGGCCAGCAGGCACCCGGCACAGACGAATCGATACACAACTTCTGCAAGCTCACATACGGAACAGAGTTCCCGAGGTTCAAGAAGCTGAAGGTAAACGGCGAAGACGCCGACCCGCTCTACAAGTTCCTGCAAGAGCAGAAAGGCTTTGCCGGATGGGACGAGAGCCATCCTCTCACTCCCGTTCTCGAGAAAATGCTGTCTGAAGCCGACCCCGACTACAGGCAGAAAGCCGACATCAAATGGAATTTCACCAAATTCCTCATCAACAAGAAAGGCATGGTCGTGGCACGTTTCGAGCCTACAGAAAGCATAGAAAACATATCAAAACAAATAGAAGAACTTCTTTAGGATAATGGCAAACAGAGAACACACACGCTGCCTCATCATCGGCAGCGGTCCGGCAGGATACACCGCAGCCATCTACGCCGGACGTGCCAACCTGCACCCGATGGTGTACTGCGGTCTGCAGAGCGGAGGACAGCTCACACAGACCACCATGGTCGACAACTTTCCAGGTTATCCGCAGGGCGTCGACGGCAACCAAATGATGCAGGACCTGCGCAGTCAGGCAGAGCGTTTCGACGCTGACGTGCGCGACGGAATAATCGTCAGGGCTGACTTCTCCAAAGCTCCTTACCTGCTTACAACCGACCGCGGTGACGAGATTGAGGCAGACACGGTGATTATAGCCACAGGAGCAAGCGCAAAATATCTTGGTCTTGACGACGAGAAAAAATACAACGGACTGGGCGTGAGCGCATGTGCCACATGCGACGGATTCTTCTATCGCAAGAAGACAGTGGCTGTCGTGGGAGGCGGCGACACTGCCTGCGAGGAGGCTGACTATCTCTCCCACCTGTGCAACAAGGTGTATATGATTGTGCGCAAACCGTATCTCCGCGCTTCCGAAGCGATGAAACGCCGCGTGGAGAACAACGCCAAGATTGAGATACTCTATGAGCACAACACCGTAGGACTTTACGGTGAGGGCGGTGTGGAAGGCGCCCACGTGGTGAAACGCAAAGGCGAACCCGACGAGCAGCGGTACGACCTGCCCATCGACGGATTCTTCCTCGCCATAGGACACAAACCCAACACCGACGTGTTCCGTGAATGGCTCGACCTCGATGAAGCCGGATACATACAGACCGTCAACGGCACTCCGCGCACAAAAATACCCGGAGTGTTCGCCGCAGGCGACTGTGCCGACTCCGTGTACCGGCAAGCCATCGTTGCCGCAGGTAGCGGATGCATGGCTGCACTCGAGGCTGAACGCTATCTGTCGGCTGAAGGCAAGTGAGCCTCAGACACTTACGCACGCCTCCGAGGCAGTATTCATGAACGACAGAGCCGTACGGTCAAGACTCGTATAATAATAAAACATAAACCTGAAAAAGCCATGCCCGACGCGCGGGCATGGCTTTTTTTATATCCCATAAATACCTTTTTCCGTAAATAAAATCCTCACCGGCAGTCACAAAACGGTCCGCTACGCAAGTTCACGTCACACCTCCGCCCTGCTCCGGCTGCCTCTGCCTGCATGTCTCTTGCCCGTCATCCACAGTCCGGCAAAAGTAAGCAGACCGTTGAGCATAAGCAACTCATAACCGAAGACATAACCTGTCAGCTGTTTCGAAAGACTGTCCGCCACGAAGCAAACCAACGGCGACGCGACCGCTATTACAGGCACCATGCGTCCGGAGACACCGCGTCGCGTCAGCAGTCCATAGGCAAAAAGTCCCAGCAACGGACCGTATGTGTAAGAGCAAAGCACATATATGGCGTCGATGACACTTGTGCTGTTGAGCGAGTGGAACAGAAGTATGAACACGACAAACGCCACCGACATGCCGAGATGCACCTTACGGCGCAACTGTTCGTCGTCCGGACGCGACCATATGTCCACACAGCAGCTTGTGGTGAGAGCCGTCAGAGCCGAGTCGGCGCTCGAGAACGACGACGCCACCACGCCCACCGTGAACAGCACAACCACCGTCATGCCCATCCGTCCGGTAGCCGCGAACATCGGCAACAGCTCGTCGCCCGCCGCAGGCAACGCCACACCCTCCTTCGAGGCAAGCGCGACGAGCAGCACACCGAGCGAAAGAAACAGCAGATTGGCAGGCACGAAGGCGAACCCGTAAGTACACATGTCCTTCTGAGCCTCACGCAGCGACTTGCACGTAAGGTTCTTCTGCATCATGTCCTGGTCAAGTCCTGTCATCACGATGACGATGAATATGCCGCTGAGAAACTGTTTCCAGAAATTCTGTCTGGTCATCCAGTCGTCGAAAACGAACACCCGGCTGCGGCTGTCAGACGCCACAAAGTCAGCCGCCTCACCCATAGTCATGCCGAGATGCCGCGCCACATTATATATAATAAGTATCAGCGCGGCAAACATGCAAAGCGTCTGGAACGTGTCTGTCCACACCAGTGTCCTTATGCCTCCGCGCCGCGTGTACAACCATATCAGCACTACCATCGCCACGACAGTAAAGGCGAAAGGCACGCCGAAAGCGTCGAGCACGAACCGTTGCAGTATGGCGCACACCACATAGAAGCGCACTGCCGAGCCCGTAAGTTTTGAGAGGATGAAGAAAGACGCGCCCGTCCTGTATGCGGAACGTCCCAACCGGTAGTCAAGATAGGTGTATATGGAGGTGAGCCTGAGCCTGTAATACACAGGCAACAGCACGAACGCCACCGCGAAATAGCCAAGGATGAAACCCAGACACGTCTGTATATAGGTCATGTCGGCAGTGAGCACCATGCCGGGAACGCTTACGAACGTGACGCCCGATATCGACGCGCCCACCATACCGAACGCCACCATATACCACGGCGACCGTCTGTTGCCATTGAAAAACGTCCTGTTGTCGGCTTTGCCGCCCGTAACATGGCTTATGAGCAGCAGAACCAGAAAATATGCGAATAAAGTATACAATATTATCATAACTGTTCACAAAGTTAACTATTTTATTATCAATTTGTCGTTTAGTATGAATAAAATCATTACATTTGCAATCACATTCACCAAAAAAAGTAAGAGAATGAACAAGCAGAAACGTTTTCTATTACAAGAATCGGAGATTCCGACACAGTGGTACAACATTCAGGCAGACATGCCAAACAAGCCGATGCGACCGCTGAACCCTGCGACGAAGCAGCCGCTCACGGCAGAGGACCTCGCGCACATATTCAGTCTGGAGTGCAGCAAACAGGAACTTGACACCGAGCATGCATGGATTGACATACCTGAAGAGGTGCTCGACATGTACAAGTACTACCGTTCCACTCCGCTCGTGCGCGCCTATGCGCTGGAGAAGGCACTCGACACTCCGGCACACATATACTTCAAGAACGAAAGCGTGAACCCTCTCGGCTCACACAAGATAAACTCCGCCCTGCCGCAGTGCTACTACTGCCGCGAGGAGGGCGTCACCAATGTCACCACCGAGACAGGTGCCGGACAGTGGGGAGCGGCTCTGAGCTACGCCGCAAAGGTGTTCGGACTCGAGGCTGCCGTCTATCAGGTGAAGATAACACTCCAGCAGAAGCCCTACCGGGGAATACTCATGCGCACGTTCGGAGCCAACGTCACCGGCTCGCCGTCCATGTCGACACGCGCCGGAAAGGACATCATCACACGCGACCCGAACAACTCCGGCTCGCTCGGAACAGCCATATCCGAAGCCATAGAGCTTGCCACCACAACGCCCAACTGCAAGTATGCGCTCGGCTCGGTGCTCAACCATGTGGCTCTCCATCAGACCATCATAGGTCTTGAGGCGGAGAAACAGATGGAGATGGCGGGCGAATATCCCGACATGGTGATAGCATGCTTCGGAGGCGGAAGTAACTTCGGAGGCATCGCCTTCCCATTCATGCGCCACACCATCCTCGAAGGACGCAAGACAGAATACATCGCAGCCGAACCGTCGAGCTGTCCCAAGCTCACGCGCGGAGAGTTCCGCTACGACTACGGCGACGAGGCTGGCTACACTCCGCTGCTGCCAATGTTCACCCTCGGACACGACTTCAAGCCTGCCAACATACACGCGGGCGGTCTGCGCTACCACGGTGCCGGAGTCATCATCTCGCAACTCATCAAGGACGGCATGATGCACGGTGTTGACATTCCGCAGCTCGAATCGTTCAAGGCAGGGCTTCTCTTCTCGCGCACCGAGGGCATCGTGCCCGCACCGGAGAGCTGCCACGCCATTGCAGCCACCATACGCGAGGCTAACAGATGCAAGGAAAGCGGCGAGCAGAAGGTGATACTCTTCAACCTCAGCGGACACGGACTCATCGACATGCCGTCCTACGACAGCTATCTCAACGGAGACCTTTCCGACTACAACATAAGCGATGAGGAGATAAGGAAATATCTGGCTGGGGTGCCGAAGTTAGATTGAACCCTGACCGGTAATCATACAGCCAAAGCCGCTTTTCCGAATGATTGCCGGCTCTTCATTCACATGTCATGAAGCTGCCTTCATGTCAGTTCCCTGCTGTTCGAGGTGTGTCAATCCGCACCTTCAACCGGACAGGAAACCGGCATGAAGGCAGTTGCGTTTCATTCGGATGAATCATTATGACTTGTTCTGATTAAACCCGAATCGGTTATTAGACTTCCATTCTTATTTCGTGCTGCTGTCAGCCGGATTGTATTCTGCTTTATCGAACGTTTTAGTTAAGCCAGATGTGCAGGACGAAGCTTGTTTCAGCTATGCCATGGCGATACAATATCTTTCCTATATCACTCATCATAAAACTCGATACAAATATAAAAGGAGGACGCGGAAACGTCCTCCTTTTATACTCCCGGCTTTATGCCTTTACCACAAAGCCACCTTGCCTGCTATTCCCAAGTCAAGCGTAGCTGTTGTTATGCCTAATGCCTTAAAGACACGACTCATCGTTGAAAGGGTTATAGAACTTTTACCGTTCTCCAACTTGCATATCTGGGAGCGTTTCACACCGACTCTTTCGCCTAATTCCTCTTGAGTGAGATTCTGTCTGAGCCGTGCCTTTTTGATAGCCTCTCCGACAAAGTAGGCTTGTATGTCCTCTTTGAGCTGCGCTTCCATCGCGTCACGCTCCAGAGTGCCGACTTTTCCCCATACAGCGTCTATTAACTCGTCTGCTGGTGTAAATTTCATCTTAGCCATACCTATTTGTTTTTATCGGCAAAATACTCTTTTCTATTTGAAACGTTCATGAAAGTTAAAAGTCCTGTCCTTGCCCGCATATTTATGTATAAGATTCCTTATTTCCGGATAAGCCTTCACTTCTCTCCTTGTGCGGTCTGCCCTTATTCCCCATCATCGGCATTGCCGCCGGTGTGAGTCGCGCGAAACGAATCGACGATACCGATTATCTCGTTTCCGTATTTCTCAGCTCTCTTAGGTCCTATGGACGACAGTCCCACCAGCTCATCGGGCGTCTTCGGCATGGTGTCGGCTATGGCTTCAAGCGATTTTGTATGCATTATACAGTAAGCCGGCATCTTTGTCTCCAACGCTTTTTCTCTGCGCCATGCTACGAGAGCCTCAAGCACTCTGTCGCTGGCGGAACGGTGTCCTGACGCGGCGGAAGAAGCCGTCCGGACGTCAGACGCGGCTTTCTTTCTTTTTACGGCAGGTGCCTTTCCGGCAGAGGAGCGACTTCCTGTCCGGCGTTCAGCCGTACGTGAAGACTTGCGGTTTTCAGGCTCCGCGCCCTCCGCACCTATCCTCGTCTTCTCCCGCATATACCTGTTGGCGTCAAATCCGTTTTCCACGACAAAGCCCAGCAGGTGCCGTTTGCTGTCCAGCGATGTCTTCAATTCGGACATATATTCTTCAATCCGCTGCGAGAGTTCTTTGTTTTCAGTGACAATATCGAGTTTCCTGACGAAGCCGTCAACTTCTGTCAGCCGTTTGAGAAAGTATGACGCGCCCTTTCTTATTCTCTCCGCAAGCGCGGAGTCTTCGGCAAAGCCGTCTGTTGTCATGACCATCCTGACATACTGCTTATGGAACTTGTCTGACACGGCAGCCACCTCCGACACGAGCCGCGCGCTGCGAGCCTTGAACTCCGTAGACGTGCGCGAATAGCGGCGCGACATGTGTTCGGTCATGATGCGTGTCATGGAGTAGAACGGCGAGATGACGGAAGAGAAGTCGAACAGACCGTCGAGCATCGCCACATAATATCTGCGCTGCATTCCGCCCAGCATCCGAGCGTCGGGAATGTTGCGGCGCGCGTCGCTTACAAACCCGTCCACAGCCCCGTCGCGTATTATGGCGGCACGAGTGAGCGGCGCGCTGAGCACAAGTCCTTCGAGCGTCCGGCAACGGCTGAGAGCCACGTAGGTCTGCCCGTGAGCGAACGACATGGAGGCGTCTATCACGGCATGATCGAACGTAAGTCCCTGACTCTTGTGTATGGTTATCGCCCAAGCCGTCTTCACGGGGAACTGACGGAACACCCCGTTCACCACCTCGCTTATCTCCTTCGTGTCGTTGTCCAGCTCGTAGCGAGTATTCTCCCATGTTTCCGGCTCCACCTCTATCTCCGCGCCGCCGTCCTTAGGTCTGACGGTGAAGCCCCTGCTGCCTATCGAGCAGACGGTGCCTATCATACCGTTATAGTAGCGTTTCTCTGGCGAAGAGTCGTTTTTGACAAACATCACCTGCGCCTTCTCCTTCAGCGTAAGCCGTTCGTCAGTGGGATACATATAGTCGGGGAACACACCTTCTATTTCGGCGTCATAGGAGTAAGCCTTTCCCGGCAGTGCTTCGAGCCTCGCGTTGTTCACCCGTTGCGCCTGGGCGTTGTGTGTTGTCAGGCGTATGCATCCCTCCACGCTGTCTGCATCGAATCCGGGTATATAACGGCTGTTCAGAGTGTCGAGCACGCTCTGGTCGGCTGTATTGTCGCGCACGCGGTTGAGCAGAGCCACAAACTGCGGGTCAGCCTGCCTGTACACCTTGTTCAGTTCCACCACCGCATATTCCGTACGTGCCAGAGCGTTGCTGCTGAAGAAATAAGGCGTGGAATAATACTGCTGCAGGATGGTCCACTCCTCGTCCTTCACCACGGGTGCAAGTTGCCCGAGGTCGCCTATCATCAGCAGCTGCACACCTCCGAAGGGACGCTTGTCGCGACGGCAGAGGCGCAGCACGTAGTCCACGGAGTCGAGCACATCCGCCCTCACCATGCTTATCTCGTCTATCACAAGAAGGTCGATGGCGCATATCACACGTTTCTTCTCCTTGCTCATGCGCACCTGAGAGCCCTGCGTGCCGAACTTGGCTCCGGGCACGTAAGGGGCGAAAGGCAGCTGGAAGAACGAGTGCATCGTCACTCCGCCAGCATTGAGGGCGGCTATGCCTGTGGGCGCCACGACGACGGCACACTTCGATGTATGCTCCTTCAGATTGCGCAGGAAGGTGGTCTTGCCCGTCCCTGCCCTACCGGTGAGAAAAAGACTCGTACCGGTGGTCTCTATTATGTTCCACGCCAGCTGTGCTTCCTCGTTCATGATGTGCTGTGTTTTTTAAGACAGGCACAAAGTTACGCAAAATAGCTGAAAACCTGCCATCGGCACTCTAACAAAAAATAACGCGCCGCTGTATGGCATGATACGGAAAATGAGTAATTTTGCATCAGCTTAAAGGTAAACAACATTTCACAGAGTCATGATAAAAGCACTGTTTTTCGATATAGACGGAACACTCGTGAGCTTCACCACACACGCCATACCGCAGTCAACGGTGAAGGCTCTCACACGCGCCAGAGAGAAAGGCATAAAGATATTCATCTCCACCGGACGGCCTATGCCGTTCATCAACAACCTCGGAGCGATAAGACACCTTATAGACGGATATATCACCACCAACGGAGCATGCTGCACCATCGGCGACAGGACTGTGAGGCTCACACCTATAGCCCGCCCTGACACGGACAGACTGCTGGAGTTTGTAAGAAACGAGCGCACCGGGTGCGTGGTGATGTGCAACGAGGGCACGGCAATGCTCAACAAGACACCCGACACAGACCATGTGCTGTACGACATTCTTAACATAAGATATGACGACATGGCTATGCCGCTCGACGAAATACTGCAACGTCCGGTGTTGCAGATAACACCGTTCATCACCCGCGAGCAGGAAGACACGCTCATGCATCAGCTCCCTGACTGCGCCTCAACACGATGGTATCCCGCCTTCTGCGACATAACGTCACGCCTTGCCGACAAGAGCCGCGGACTGGAGGCTGTGGCGGAGGCTGCCGGCATAGGCATAGAGGAGACGATGGCTTTCGGAGACGGGGGCAACGACATACCCATAATAAAACGCGCCGGCACGGGCATAGCCATGGGCAACGCCCTCGACAACGTGAAGGATGTGGCTGACTACGTCACCGACCACATCGACAACGACGGCATAGCCAAGGCTCTCGAGCACTTCGGAGTGACCGCCTGACAATGACGGTGCAAACGGACAGTGGGCAAACCGGGCACCGCCAAATGTTAAAAAACACCCCTGCCAAAGCGTCTGATACACCCTGAAGTTTTCTCACGGGTGCATTGCGGCGCGAAAAAAGCATTTTTCCAACCTATCGCACAACACACTGACAATCAGCGGAAAGCACAAAAACACGCCACACCGGGGCTGAAACAGTCTCGCGAAAGAGCCCGTTCTGTAGTGCAGGACGGGCTCTTCCGTATGGCGGAAGAGGCATTATCACATCTCCAAAAAGCCTTTCCGGCAACGCTGAAAAGGCTGAAACGGCAATTTTCCGAGCATTAAAAACCATACATAGACCATGTTCCGACAGTTCAGGAGGGCATGAATGGGGGTAGAAAACAGGGCACTCACACCTGCTGCGACATGCCGGAAGGATGCGGAAAGTGTTAAACCGCACCGGAGTTTTCGTTAATAATTGTTTACACCGGAGAATAAGGCACGATTTATGCATCCGCATCTTCACAAGCGACATGCCCTGCCACATGCAGGAAACGCACTTCCGCCGCATCCCGACATACTGACAAAGAGAAGCCGGCAACCGTTATTTTTCGTCATTTTTTTCGTTTTTTACAACGATAATTTGTAAGTTTGCAAATACAAACACACTTTGTACGGCATGCCCGTACAGAGGCTGAACACGCGCACCGGACAATCAAAAAGAAAGATAAAGACAGGAATGTGCGACAGAATGGAGGATAAACGGAGTTCCACCTTATCCCATACCGCATGACTACAACTTACATTATATAAAGAAAAAACATATTTTAGACAATAACACAAAATGGACATTACCGAACGATTTTTAAACTACACCAGATTCGACACGCAGTCGAGCGAAGAATCGGACAGCGTGCCAAGTACGTCAAAACAGCTTGTTTTTGCCGAATATCTCAAAAAAGAACTCGAGGACGAAGGCTTCAGCGATGTGGAGATGGACGAGAAGGGCTACATCTACGCTACTCTTAAGTCGAACTCCAAGAAGAATATACCGACAATAGGATTCATCTCACACTATGACACAAGCCCCGACTGCAGCGGCAAGAACGTCAATCCGCGCATCATAAGAAACTACGACGGAGGAGACATTGTGCTGTCTGAAGGCATCATTTCCTCACCGGCGAAATTCCCGGAACTGCTTCAGCATAAGGGCGAGGACATCATCGTGACCGACGGCTATACCCTGCTGGGGGCTGACGACAAGGCGGGAATAGCCGAGATAGTGCAAGCCATGTGCTGGCTGCGCGACCATGACGAGATAGAGCACGGCGACATCCGTGTGGGATTCAACCCCGACGAGGAGATCGGAATGGGCGCCCACCACTTCGATGTGGAGAAATTCGGATGCGAATGGGCATACACCATGGACGGCGGAGACCTCGGAAACCTGGAGTACGAGAACTTCAACGCCGCGTCGGCTAAGATACACATAAAGGGCATAAGCGTGCACCCGGGCTATGCGAAGGACAAGATGGTGAACGCCAACAGGCTGGCGGCGGAGTTCGCGACGATGCTGCCGGAGGACGAGACTCCTGAGACCACAGAGGCTTATGAGGGCTTCTACCATCTTCTGGGCATACAGGCAAACATAGAGAACGCTACGCTCCATTACATCATACGCGACCACGACCGCGAGCGTTTTGAGGACCGTAAGGACTTCATCGAGGACTGCGTGAGGCGTATGAACGACAAGTACGGCAACGGAACGGTGACGGCAGAGCTGAAGGACCAGTACTACAACATGAAGGAGAAGATAGACCCCAACATGCATGTCATAGACATCGTGCTGAAAGCCATGCAGGACTGCGGCGTGCCGCCGAAGGTGGAGCCGATACGCGGAGGCACCGACGGCGCGCAGCTGTCGTTCAAGGGACTGCCCTGCCCCAACATCTTCGCAGGCGGAGTGAACTTCCACGGTCCGTATGAGTTTGTGAGCATACAGGTGATGGAGAAAGCCATGCAGGTGATAGTGAGGATATGCGAACTCACAGCACAGTATAACGACTGAGCCACTGCATGAGAGACACAAGGCACGGCGCATGGACATCCGCTACGACTGTCCATGCGCCGGTGCATATACAGACACTTATCAGGGAAGAACAATGGCAGAGACACCTAATTTCATATCCGACCTCGCGCTGATACTTATAGTGGCAGGCGCGGTCACAATACTGTTCAAGAAACTCAGACAGCCGCTCGTGCTCGGCTATGTGGTGGCGGGATTCATCGTCAGTCCGCACATGCCGTACACCATGTCGGTCATCGACAGCTCGAGCGTAGGCACGTGGGCGGACATCGGAGTGATGTTCCTGCTCTTCTCCCTCGGGCTCGACTTCTCGTTCAAGAAGATAATGAAGATGGGCGCGTCGCCCGTCATCTCCACGTGCACCATTATCTTCTGCATGATGACGCTGGGCATCATCGTGGGGCACTCGTTCGGATGGAAACGCATGGACTGCATCTTCCTCGGCGGAATGCTGGCAATGAGCTCCACCACAATAATATATAAGGCATTCAACGACATGGGTCTAAGGCAGCAGAAATTCACCGGTTCGGTGATGAGCGTGCTCATTCTCGAGGACATACTGGCTATTGTCATGATGGTGATGCTGTCGGCTATAGCCGTCGGGAGCGGCGCCGACGGAGAACAGATGGTGGGCAGCATAGCCAAGATAGTGTTCTTCCTCATCCTCTGGTTTGTGGTGGGCATAGCCTTGGTGCCGCTGTTCCTGAGGTCGGTGCGCAGGCTCGTCAACGACGAGACGCTCCTCATCGTGTCGCTCGGGCTGTGCTGTCTGATGGCTGTGCTGTCCACAAAGGTGGGCTTCAGCAGCGCTTTCGGAGCGTTCGTGATGGGTTCCATCATATCGGAGACCATCGAGGCGGACAAGATAGAACGGCTTGTCTCACCGGTGAAGGATCTTTTCGGCGCGATATTCTTCGTGTCGGTGGGCATGCTTGTCGACCCCGCGATACTCGTGGAGTATGCCCTCCCGATAGTGGTGCTCGTCATAACTATACTCGTTGGGCAGGCTGTCTTCGGCACACTCGGGTTCATGCTCGGCGGACAGTCGCTCAAGTCAGCCATGCGTTGCGGATTCTCCATGGCTCAGATAGGCGAGTTCTCGTTCATCATAGCCTCTCTTGGACTCTCGCTCGGAGTGACAGGGCACTTCCTGTATCCTGTGGTTGTGGCGGTGTCGGTCATAACCACGTTCCTCACTCCTTACATGATAAAGCTGTCGGTGCCGTGCTATGGCTACGTGGAACGCCATCTGCCTGAAAACCTGATAAACACTCTCAACAACATATCCATGAACAACGCGCCAGCACAGGAGAGCAAATGGAAGAGGCTCATCACGCAGATGGCATTCAACACACTTGTCTATTCCATCCTGTCCACGGCGTGCATAGTGCTTATGTTCACGTTTTTCCTGCCGTTCATAAGAAAGGTCATGCCCGGCATGCACTGGTGGGCGAACGGCATCTGCGGCTTGCTGACGGTGTTCGTCATATCGCCTTTCCTCAGGGCTATGATAATGAAGAAGAACCACAGCAAGGAGTTCGTGGCTCTGTGGCATGAGAACCGCATGAACAGATTCCCCCTCATATTCACCATTCTCGTGAGAGCCGTCATAGCGATAGCCTTCCTTTTCTATATATGCAACTATCTGTCGCGCTTCACCAACGCCCTGATGATAAGCCTGGCAACGGCAATGGTGATGCTCATGGTGGTGTCGAGAAGGCTGAAGAAGCGGAGCATAAGGATGGAGAAGATGTTCGTGCAGAATCTCAGGTCGCGCGAGATAGAGGCACAGGTGCTCGGAATGAGAAAGCCGCTGTATGAGGGAAGACTGCTCGACAGGGACGTGCACATAAGCGACATCGACGTGCCAGCCGACACGGCATGGGCTGGCAAATCGCTGCGCGAGCTCGGACTGAGCAACCTTTACGGTGTGCACGTGAGCAGCATCCTGCGCGGACACAGACGCATAAACATCCCTGGAGGAGACGACAAGGTGTTTCCCGGCGACCGGCTGCAGGTGATTGGAAGCGACGAACAGCTCACAGCGTTCAACAAAGCGGTGAGCGGCAACGTGGCGGAGGCTGACCCTGACGTGGAAAAAAGGGAGATGCACCTCAGGCAGATTGTGATAGACAAGAACGGAAGATTCAGCGGCAGAACGCTCGGAGAGAGTGGCATAAGAGACAAATACAACTGCATGGTGGTAGGAATAGAGGAAGGAAAGGAGAATCTTTCGGCTGTGAACGCATCCTACAGATTCCGTCCCGACGACATAGTGTGGATTGTAGGCGAGGCTCCAGACCTCGAGGCAGTGGTCAAACAGAACCATACCGCCGTCGCAGACAGACAACAGCAGCCATAAGCCCCAGCCTCATAACAACAAAGCCTCACCTCTTCAGGTGGGGCTTTTTGCATCATATGATTTATAGGTAGTACCTTAATTCCGAATCGGTCTTTATACTCCGGTCTGATTATGCGTTAATGTCGAGTGGATTGCTTGCCGTTTCGACGAGGCGAAGCGGGCTATGCCGGGACGGAACGGTAAGTAAGACGCCGACAGAAACGCATAAGCAGACCAGAGAGAATGTGGAATAAAGATTTATTCAAATATATGCGTTCTAATGACCTATCGGGGTTAATACCACTGCACTGCGTTGCTGTAACCGCTGCGCTTGTCGTATTTGAGCGCGTCGGTGAGCGTCGCGGCGTTGCAGCGGAACGTGAAGTTGTAGCTCGTGTAAGGCGCAAGAACCACCGAACAGCTCATGTTGAAGCAGTGGAGGTCGCGCTGGAGCGACGCCGTTGTCATTGATATGTCCTTGCGCTCGAAGTCGTAACCGCTGGAGAAACTGATGTTCCATCCGTCGCTGATGCGTATGTTGCCGCTGCAGTTGAGCGTCTGCGTGAACTTGTAAGGATAGCGCATGCTCTTGGTGTTGAACTTTCCGGCTGTGTTCTCGCTCATTGTTATACCATAGCCGAAGGTGAGCGACCATGGCATGGAGAACTTCATGTAGCCGTCCTCATCGGTAAGTGCCTTGCCGCCGCCCGATTTCTTTTTAGCCCCGCGCTGCCCTTCTATCATGTCGTCATCGACGTTGCTCTCAATGTCGGTGTCTATTCCTTCTTTCTCCTCGTCCTGTTCGTCACCTTCGTCATCGCCTCCGCCGAACCACTTCTTAAGCTTTTCCGGTGTGAGGGTGAACGATATGTTCTGTGACGTTCCGCGGAAACGGCCGAACCGTCCCTTGCTCCACTCCGTATGGTTTCCCACATACGGTCTGCCGTTGGCGTCGAGCTCATAGGCGTATGTGGCGAATACGGCGGTCATGTTGAAGGTGTAGTTTTTCCACCATTTGAGCCTTATGCGCATGGTAAGGTCGCTCCACGGCTGCACCTTCGCCGCCATATTGTAGCGCAGGTTTGCGCCGAGCTCGTCGATGATGCTTATCTTCTTCATGCCGGTGGAGTCCTTGTCCGACTTTATTTTCATCTCTATGTTGTTGGAGACATCAAACGTGACGCTTCCTGTCTTACCCTTTCCCGGCACACCGTAGAGCCCGTTGCTGAACGGTGAATACTCCACAAGCGACACATTTCCGTCCGCATCGGTCTTCTGATAGGTTTCCCAATAACCGTAGCGCGAGGCTCCGAAGTCCGGCGCATAACTGAAACTTACCGACGGAGTGATGACGTGGCGTATAGCCTGAATCTTGTCTCCGAATATCTTGCGGTTAGGAACCCAGAAACCGTAAAGCTTCGTTGACAGACCGACACTGAGATTCCAGTTATACACATTATAGAATCCGTATGTGGTATCTGCCACCTCTGTCTGTCGCTCCATGTCCCATGAGCGCATTATCTTGTTGGTGTACATGCGGTCGGTGAAGCTGAACGACGGAGTGACATTGAGATAATTGAACAGCGTGAAATTGCCGCTGATGGGTATTGAATGGTTGAAGCCGTTGCGCCAGTCCTTTATAAGGTTCGACTTCATTATCATGTCTTCCTTCGTATTAATGGAGTTGGAGAGCTGTCCGGTGTAGCTCATCGATATCTTCTCATACCATCGTTCCTTGCCCACGGCGTTCTTGCGCTTGAACGGATAGAACCGGCTGAGCGATATGTTCAGGTCGGGCAGCGTCACGGCTATTGTCGAGTCTACCATGTTCTGCGACAGGTTGGCTGTGGAGCTTAAAGAAAGTCCGATGCTTGAGAACGTTGTGCTCCAGCTCACCGACGACGTTCTGGTAGACTGTGTGAGCGTCTGCGGATTGTAAAGACTGCTGAGATTGTTGCGCTCATAGCTCGATGTGGCGAAGTTGACACTCGCGGAGAGCGAGCTGAAAGGGTTCGACTTGGCGTCCTGACGGTGGTTCCACTGTATCTTGAAACTCTCCTGCCGTCCGTAGTCCGGCATTCCTTTTTCTCCCGTACGGGTGTCCTGATAGCTGAAGAAGAAGCTTCCGCTGTACTTGTAGCGGTTGTTGTAGTTGCTCGCGGCAGAGACTCCCCATGAGCCTTTGGTGTAAATCTCTCCCAGAAGTTTAAGGTCCCACTTGTCGCCCATGGCAAAATAATAGCCGCCATCGCGCAGATAGAATCCCCGGTCGCTCTCATCCCCGTACGTAGGCATGATGAATCCGCTCGAATAACTCTTGGTGAAAGGAAAGAAACCGTAAGGTATGGCAAGCGGAAGCGGTACGTCTGCCACCACAAGATAGGCTGGTCCGAACGTCACATCCTTCCCGGGACGCACCTTGGCACGCGACAACGCGATGTAGAAATCAGGATGCGGGGCATCGCAAGTCGTGTAACGGCCGTGCTGAAGATACACATCACCGTTGGCACTGCGCTTCGACAGCTCGCTGCGAAGGAATCCGTCCTGCTGTTCAGTGTACACGTTGCTTATAAGACCTTTCTTCGTCTTGAAGTTGAAAGCCATCGTGTCGCTCTCGTAAGAATCCGCTCCCATGGTGAAGACCGGTGTTCCCGTGAGCTTAAGTCCGGTCGTATCCGTCGTATCGCGCACACCTGTGGCATGCACAAGACTGCTGTCGAGATTCATGTAAATCTTCTCGCTGGCGAGGTCCATGTTCTCGTATTTGACATTGGATTGTCCGTACAGATAAGCCGTTTTGGACGTAGCGTCATACACAAGCGAATCATCGGCACTGTACTGCACGGGCGAGTTGATGCCCTCAGACTTCTGCCGGTTGAGCGAGTCGAGCCTTATCGAGTCATCGATTGCCTTGTTGTGATGATAGATGGCAAGCTCGAGCGAGTCCATTCTGGTGGTATCCACAACGACATTGCCCAACGAATCACGCATGATAGAATCGCTTTGCACCACCGAATCGCTTACCACCGGAGCCTTTTCCTTCCTGTTCTGAAAGATTGGTATATTCGTATCTGCCATCACAAACATGATGGCAAAAAGCAGAAGGGCTATGATAGACTTTGTCCTCATTCAACCTGCAAAGTTACGTAATATATAAAGAACATGCGTGTTATTTCGTTATTTTAACGTTATTCGAACATTTCCACCCAACGTCGGAAACGTGCCAGTCCTGCCTCTCCGAATGCGGAGATGCTTTTCTCTGCCTGTGCTATCGTCTTCTCGCGCTCAAGATGCGACTTGGAATAGAACTTGTCGGCATAGCATATCACCTGTTCCTCAAGTGTTTCGGGAAGGAAATCGGTGTGCGGAAGAGGCAGGTTGCGCGCGCATATCTCCTCTGACGACAGTCCCGCTCCGGTGTGACGCTCGCACACCCTCGCGTGTCTCGGAAAGCCTTCCGCACGGAGCATCGCTGCCCCGAGAATGCCATGACGGATGTAAGGTTCGTCTCCGAAACAGCAGATGTCAGGCGCGTCACAGCGTATTATGCCTATGTCGTGCAGCATTGCCGCCTCGGCAATGAAGTCGCGGTCGAGCTTCAGCTCCGGATGTAAAGAAACAATCTGTAACGCACGATGCGTTACAGATTGACTATGTGTTAAAAGTATTTCCCTGAGTCTGCCTTCACGGGGATAATACTTGTCTATTATGGTTTTCCAATCCATGAAATATGTTTTACTCGTGAGCACGCTCGATATAGGCAACCACGTCGCCCTTGTTTATCTTCGAGCCCTGTTTCGCGACTATCTCCACAAGTTTTCCGCCCATAGCGGCAGGCACTTCGACGAATTCGCCCCACGGAGCCTGGATGTAGCAGAACACGTCTCCCTCCTTATATTCCTTTCCTATGTAAGGCTCTACGGACGGTGCGCACTCGCCTTCTCCGTTGAACTCCCAGAACACCTGTCCTCTCACAGGAGCCACAACGGCGTCAGCCTTCGCATGCTTGAATGCCGAGAGCTGTTCCGGAGTGAGCTGGCTGCCGAGCTTGGCGTCCTTTGCCTTCTGCAGGTCTGCAAGGAAATTCTTCTTAGCCTGACCGCTCTTGTAGTTGCGGTACTGCTCCGGATGCATCGCAAGTTCGAACAGTTCCTCGTCGTCCTTGCCGTAGTCCCATCCGTTCTCGTCCATTTCCTTCTTGAATTCGTCAAGGTTGTTAGGAATGAGCGTGTGCGGGTCGGCGTCCGTAAACTCACGTCCCTGCGCCTTGGCAAGCTCAACCAGCTCCGGATCAATGGTTCCGGGAATCTTTCCGCTCTTACCGAGAATCATGCCCCACATTGCGTCGTCCATCATGACAAAGCGTCCCTTGCCCTGCTCGAGAGTAAGAAGGTTCATGAGAGCGATGTTCTTCACATACTGTGAGAACGGTGTCACGAGTGGCGGATATCCCACGCGCGGCCATACATAAGCCACCTCATCGAACAGTTTGACAAGCATATCGTCCATAGAGAGTTCATCCTCGCCCTTCTTCTTACGTATGTTGTTGATGGTGGAACGTATTCCTCCAAGATCCGCCATCATGCTTCCCATCATTCCGCCGGGCAGTCCGCATCCGAGCAGAAGTGAAGACATGACCTTGTTCTGCGGGTTGATGAAATAGCCGAGCCATTCGTCTATGAACTCCTGAGTGAGCGAGCGGGCTTTCATGTAAGCGTTCATGTTGATTTCAGGAACGTCGAATCCCTCGTTCTTCAGCATGCTCTGGACTGAGATGATGTCCGGATGAACCTTACCCCATGACAGCGGCTCCATAGCGGTATCGATGATGTCGGCACCGTTCTTGCACACTTCAAGGATGGAAGCCATTGAAAGTCCCGGTCCGGAATGGCCGTGATACTCGATGATGATATCAGGATGCTTGTCCTTGATAGCCTTCGTAAGCTGTCCCAACATCGCCGGCTGTCCTATTCCAGCCATGTCCTTCAGGCACACTTCCTTTGCTCCGGCGGCAATCACCTTGTCGGCTATGTCGCAATAGTATTCAACAGTGTGAACCGGAGAATTGGTGATACAGAGAGTAGCCTGCGGCGTCATGCCTGCCTCTGCTGCCCATTTGATGCTCGGGATAATGTTTCTCACGTCGTTCAGTCCGCAGAATATGCGGGTGATATCCACACCCTGCGCGTGCTTCACCTTATACATAAGCTGGCGCACATCGTCAGGTACTGTGTACATGCGAAGCGCGTTCAGACCGCGGTCGAGCATGTGAGTCTTGATGCCGACCTCATTGAACGGCTTGCAGAAAGCCCTCACTGCATCATTCGGATTCTCGCCTGCGAGAAGATTGACCTGCTCGAAGGCACCGCCGTTTGTCTCGACACGGGCAAAGCATCCCATATCGATGATTACCGGAGCTATGCGCTCCAACTGGTCTTTACGCGGCTGGAACTTCCCGGAAGACTGCCACATGTCCCGGTATAAGAGACTGAACTGGATTTTCTTTTTCATATCTTGTATGTTTCTGATTTTTAACTTCGTTCTCTATTTCAAACATGCAAAAATAGACAAAAAATTCCAAATAAGCGAGCATATGCGCTTTTTTTACTTATTTTGACTACTTTCCGATTATGTCATATTCCCTCGGGAGGAGCGCTCCCGACACCAGAAAAGGCGGCGGCACATCAGAATCCGAATCCCAGATTGATGTAGAAATAAACGCCTCGCGTGCGGTTGGACCATCCCAGAGAGCCTCCGAGCGGTCCGAACATGCTGTTGTAATAATAGGCAAGCTGGCATCCCGCCGTGAGAGGCTCGCGCAACAGGTCTGCCGGTTTGTGCGATATGCACGCCGCGGCAAGCTTTAACAGCACATAGTTATTGGTGGCTATGCGCTGGTATGCGGACAGCTGCATCGCCACGAACTGGTTGTCTATATGCTCGGCATGCCCCATTCCGGCAAACGGCATCTGCTGTTCCACATAACTGCCGAATCTGTCTCCGCCTATGATGTTGGCACTGCAAAGCGGTATGGTGCCTCCGAAGAGCATGCGTCCGTACAGCATAGGCTGCAGTGTGAAGCGTCTCGTAAGAGGCAGAGCCGTGCGCCATGACGCGCTCAGTATGCTGTATCCGCGCGAGCCGCCGTAACCCACGAAGTTGTCGGTGTTGTAGCTGTAGGTGGCGTTGAAGCGTGAGCCGCGTGTGGGGAAATGCCATTTGTTCTCGGAATTATATCTCACTCCAGCATAATAAGATATGAAATGACCTCCGTCCACCACGGTTTCCACCTGCTCGTTCTCGACGTTCGACAGCATGGTGGTGTAGTCGTAATAATCCCATCGCATGCCGATGTCGAGACTGAAGTTGCGTATGTTGAAATTGAAAGGCGACAGTATTGCCGAGTGTCTGTTGTATGTTATGTTGAAATCGCGGTCACCTTTATAATAAAGGTTGAGGTCGTCGTGGCGGAAGATGTACGACAGCCGCATGCGTCCCGCCTTTATCGGGTCGTAGATAAAGTCGGCACGGCCCATTATGCGCTTGCCAAGCCGCAGCGTGAGTTCGGTCGTCAGAGGTGAGCCGGAGGGCGTAAGCGAACCGTTTATCTGCAGTGCCACAATCTCTTCGGTGTCGAAGCGCACCCCCAGTCCTGCCATGAGCCTCCCCTCCCGTCTCACAGTCTGTGTGCCAGACAACGTGTCGGGAAGCATCGCTGCGGGATGGAGACTTGGTCTCCCGGGCACGAATGTGCTGTCTATCCCTATTTCTCTCTTCACCTCCATGAGCCTGTCCCACTGTCTCATTGCCGCCTCCTCGCCCCGTCTCATCAGCGTGTCGATGGCGGCGGCGGTGAAGCTGGCTGACGAGTATCCTTTTGTGTTGACACATACGGGCACGTCTGTCATAGCCAGATTCTCGTCATACTTGTTCTTACAGTTTATGTTGACAATCTGAAGCAGCACGTCCGACGTACTCTTCAGGTCGTATGCCTCCTTCAGGTCTTCCTGCACCGTCACCCCTATCACCACGTCCGCGCCCATCTGTCTGGCTATGTCGACAGGGAAATTGTTGCGCAGTCCGCCGTCCACAAGCACCATGCTGTCTTTCCTCACCGGCGAGAACACTCCCGGTATAGCCATGCTCGAGCGCATCGCCTCAGACAGCACGCCGCCGCGCATCACGTATTCGGAATTGTCCACGATGTCTGTCGCCACACACGCGAAAGGAATGGGCAGCCGGTTGAAGTCAATGGAATCGTGATAGCCGGCGGTGAGCCTGTCGAACAGCTTCTCAAGATTCCTGCCCTCAATCATTCCGCCCGACTTCTTTGATATCCTGTTTCTGTCGAGCATGAACGTCTTCGACAGGAAATAGGTGTTCTGCCTCTCGCGGTTGTCGAGCAGCGGACTGTGAGCCTCCAGCTTGTCGGTGAGCAGAAACGACCAGTCCTGCACGCTCACCATAGAGTCGAGCCTGTGGGCGTCGTAGCCTATGGCGTAGAGTCCGCCGACTATCGCTCCCATCGATGTTCCGGTGATGATGTCTATCGGTATGCCCGCTTTCTCTATCACGCGCAGCGCACCTATGTGCGCCATGCCCTTGGCACCGCCTCCCGACAGCACCACAGCCACCTTCTTGCGGTGGCTGCCGTCGGAAGCGAGCGCACTGCCCTGGCACAGCAGCATCACCGCAGCCATGCCAATGAGAACATATCTCCGGAATATCTTTACCATACGTCAGCTGTTATGTATCATTGTTTTGCCTCAGACATGGGCGGCATGCCATCCGTCCATATCGTGCATGAAAAGCCGCTGTTCGGCAAGTCTCTCATATCTGGTGCCCTTGCGTCCGTAGTTGGCATAGGGATAGATGCTTATGCCTCCGCGCGGAGTGAACAGTCCGGTCACCTCTATGTATTTTGGATCCATGAGTCTGATGAGGTCTTTCATGATGATGTTCACGCAGTCCTCATGGAAGTCCCCGTGATTGCGGAAGCTGAAGAGATAGAGCTTCAGACTCTTGCTCTCCACCATCCTCACGCCGGGTATGTAGGCGATGCGTATCTCGGCGAAGTCGGGCTGACCCGTTATTGGGCACATCGACGTGAACTCCGGGCAGTTGAACCTCACCCAATAGTCGTTGTCCGGGTGCTTGTTGGCAAACGTCTCCAGCACTTCCGGCGCATAGTCGTCGGCATATCTTGTCTTCGCTCCGAGAGACTTCAGTCCCTCGTCCTTTCTGTTTTCACTGTTGTTACTCATATGTTGAATATCCTCCATACACTGTAGTTGATTCCTTCGTCATAAACATCGGTGTGCTCGTGAGCCTTCGTCATGCCCACCACCCTCACCGTGACGGGCAGCACCATTATCTCGTAAAGCGTCTTGAGCACCACCTGCGAGATGATGAGCGACGGCATCTCAGCCAACGGCACCACTCCGGAGAGGGCGAGCGGAAAGAATATCAGCGAGTCGGCAGTCTCACCGAACACAGTGCTGAGCACCGCGCGCAGCGAGAAATGACGCCCTCCGTGAGCCACCTTCATGCGGCTCATGACGTATACGTTGATGAACGAACCGACAAGAAACGCCACGAACGAAGCCGCCGCGATGCGCGGAGCAAGACCGAACACGGCGTGGAATCCGGCGTCGTTGTCCCAGTAGGGCGCGCCGGGAATGGCGTCGGCAAGCGCGCCGAACATCACGAACATGAAGTTCATGGCAAAGCCCAGCCATATGAGCAGCCGCGCCTTGGCATATCCCCACACCTCACACACGCAGTCGTTTATGATGTAAGACACGGGAAACACGAGCAAGCCGCCTGTGATGTTTACCGGTCCGAAGGATATCTGCTTTGTCTCAAGCACGTTTGCCGTAATAAGACAAACGCAGAAGAGCGTGCTGAAAAGCATGAACAGCACACTCACTGTCTTCCTGTTTATGTCCATTTTCTTGTTTTTTAAGAGGTTTGTCAAGCACTCTGAATACAAATTCAACGGCAAAGTTACATATTTTTAATTGATTAATTACCGCATTACGGAATAAAATATATATATTTGCGACCGGTTAATTTTTATTATTTTAAATTATAATCATTATGAAGAATACCATCATCACAGCCGCACTCGCGCTATGCAGCATGCCGCTCATGGCACAGACAGGCGGCGGAGACACAGCCTACGACATAAAAGGCACATGCCCGGCAGACATCGCCAAGGTATACATAATAGACCTCATGAAGGGCGTGAAAGACAGTACGGAGACGAAAAACGGAGCGTTCGAGATAAAGGGAACCGACAAGAAGGACGCCTTCCTCGGCATCGCAGGAAAAGGAAAGTCAAGCTACATCGTCTTCATAAACGACGGAAAGCCGCTGAGCGCGGACCTTGCCACAATGACGCTCAAAGGCTCTGAGCTCAACAACAAGCTCAACGCATACGACCGCCAGCTCGATGCCATCAACAGCGAGGCAAGAAAATACGTGGAGCAATTCAACGAGGCGCAGAAGAGCGGCAAGTCGGAAGCCGAGCTGAAGGCTCTCGCCGATGAGCTGACAAACAAATACCTGAATCCTATAATGGAACGGTCAACGGCGCTCACAAAGCAGATAGTGCGCGAGAACACCGACAACATCATCCCGGCGGCGTTCATCAACAACATAGTGTACGACTGTGAACTGCCTGAGCTCAAAGAACTGCTCAATCCGGAATATGCCTACACCAAACACCCCATGGCGGCACACGCGAAGGCATACATGGCTGAGCTCGAGAAGAAGATGGCTGTCATCGGCACGCAGTTCAAGGACCTCGAGATGAAGGGAACTGACGGAAAGACGCACAAGCTGAGCGAATATTGCGGCAAGGGAAACTATGTCCTGATAGACTTCTGGGCAAGCTGGTGCGGACCGTGCCGTGCGGAGATGCCCAACGTGAAAGCCAACTATGAGAAGTATCATCCCAAAGGTTTCGAGATTGTGGGACTTTCGTTCGACAACAAGGAGGACGCATGGAAGAAGGGAATGGCAGACCTCGGCATGACGTGGACCAACCTCTCCGACCTGCAGGGATGGAACTCCATCGCGGCAAAGACTTACAACATACGCTCCATACCGTCGAGCCTGCTCGTAGACCCGCAGGGAAAGATTGTGGGACTCGACCTCAGAGGCGAACAGCTGGGCAACAAACTGAAGGAGATTTACGGCTTCTGAAACATACCGGCTGACTGAAGGCTTACGCCTTGCAAGATGCTGTCTTAGCATCGGGCAAGGCGTTTTTCATTACAGGCGTAAGAGCGTGCGACCGGCTGAAGCCGTTATCAGCACGGCATTATGACACTCTGCGGAACACACCGCCGACCGGATTACGGACCGGACATCAGTGTGTCATAACCGTCTTTCACCTTATTCACAGGCTTTTCCTACCTATTTCTCACCGCTGCCGTCATCCTGTTTCGAGCACTTGTCGTATGCGGCACGCCACATCTCAGGCAAAATCTGGAGCACGTCTGCCAGATACCGGCACGGGACACGGATGAAGCCGGATGACCGTTAAGTGTCAATGAACCGACAGCCGCCAAAAACGCATGTTTATGCAATGGCTGTTGCATAAACATACACATCATGTCCTGTCAACCCGCTGAGAATGGCTTATTTCCAGCCGGAAGCGATATGGATGGCAAATACGGCAGTTTTGACGGTTTCATACAAGTATCTGACAGTCAGCCAATTGACCGTTTTTATTCATCGGAAAGGATTTCATTGTGGCGCGGAACGGGCTTTTTCGCACCGCGAAACGGTACGTTTCGTGACGTCACACAGCATGTTCCGCACCATAACAAAGCCCGTTCCGCACAACAATAAAAGCCGTTTTCCTCATTAATATCCACATCCCTACCCTGCAAAACACCCGCAAAGAACGGCTGCCTCCGCTTTTTCCATTCATATTTTAAGGCTGCGACACACGTCCGTTTCACTGTTTCGCAATTTTATTCTGTCAAAAATTTTTACTGCGTAAAGTGTATATTTATACATCAGAAAGAATGGATTTATAACTCAGAGTGGATATAATGATGATTCAGAGTGGATATAATTGCGGTTCGTATGGAATATAATGACCTGAATAACACTATTGCATACAGCATCACATCAACGATTTTCCGTCACGGCACAATACCCGACGACACCGCATATTTCCTAAGTAGAGACGCAAAATCTTGCGTCTCACAAGCAAACATACGCCATTTATTGAGATGATGAAATACCAGTCGTTGTCGCGTTTATTGCTCGGGAGACGCAAAATATTGCGTCTCTACCGGCTGACGCCATTGTCATTATTGCTGGGAAACTACATGATATTATGCGTTGTAAACCTAAGTAGAGACGCAAAATCTTGCGTCTCACAAGCAAACATACGCCATTTATTG
>ERZ780218.210-NODE-210-length-63829-cov-7.657368_pt1 | contig 63829 bp, 46 predicted proteins | sample MGYA00510975_ERZ780218 | MGnify/ENA primary metagenome ERZ780218 (study PRJEB29588, sample SAMEA2152063) | human gut metagenome | biome: human gut; feature: human-associated habitat; material: faeces | place: Denmark | collected 2008/2010 ... | reverse complement strand
GTGCTCTTTCCCGGCGCCATCACCCCCATTACGGTGGGCCGCGACAAGAGCATCAACCTTGTGCGCGCCGTGAATGCCGAAGGCGGCATCCTGGGCGCCGTGTTGCAGCGCGAAAGCGACGTCGAGGACCCCGCGCCGGACGACATGTACAGGGTCGGCACGGCCGCGCGGATCATCAAGATCCTCGAAATGCCCAACGGCAACCTCACGGTGATCCTGAACGGCCTGGAGAAGGTCGAGATCACGGAGTACATCACCACCGAGCCTTATTTCAAGGCCCGGGTGACGGCCCTGCGCGATTCGACTCCCGATGTGAAGAGCATCGAGTTCGAGGCTCTCGTGGACTCGATCCGCGACGTGGCGCTGAACATCATCAACGTGTCGCCGTCGATGCCCAAGGAGGCGGCTTTCGCCATCAAGAACATCGACTCGAAGCGCGGTATCATCAACTTCATCTGCTCCAACATGGAGTTGACGGACGAAGACCGCCAGTCGCTGCTGGAGGCCCCCGGCCTGCTGGCCCGCGCCCGCAAACTGCTCGAAATACTGATCCGCGAGCAGCAGCTGGCCGAGTTGAAAAGCCAGATTCAGGAGCGCGTGAAGCAGGAAATCGACAAGCAGCAGCGCGACTACTACCTCCAGCAGCAGATGCGTACGATCCAGGACGAACTGGGCGACGGCGCCGATGCCGACATCGAGAAGATGCGCGAGGAGGCCAAGAAGAAAAACTGGCCCGCGGAGGTGGGCGAAACCTTCGAGAAGGAGTTGCAGAAGGTCGAGCGGCTGAACCCCGCCGTGGCCGAATATTCGGTGCAGATGACCTACCTGCAGCTGCTGCTGGAACTGCCGTGGAACGACGTGACGAAGGACAACCTCGACCTCAAGTGCGCCCGCGAACAGCTCGATCACGACCATTTCGGTCTGGACGAGGTGAAGGAGCGGCTGCTGGAGCACCTGGCCGTCATCAAGCTCAAGGGCGACCTCAAATCGCCGATCCTCTGCCTCTACGGCCCTCCGGGCGTGGGTAAGACCTCGCTGGGCAAGTCGGTGGCCGCGGCGCTGGGCCGCAAGTTCGGCCGTATTTCGCTGGGCGGACTGCACGACGAGTCGGAGATCCGCGGACACCGCCGCACCTACATCGGCGCCATGCCGGGCCGGATCATCCAGACCATCAAGCGGTGCGGTTCGTCGAACCCCGTGATTATCCTCGACGAGGTGGACAAGGTGACCGTTTCGAACCACGGCGACCCGTCGAGCGCCCTGCTGGAGGTGCTCGATCCGGAGCAGAACACCACGTTCCACGACAACTACCTCGACATGGAGTACGACCTGTCGAAGGTGCTGTTCATCGCCACGGCCAACAACGTGGCCAATATCGCCCCGGCGCTGCGCGACCGCATGGAGATGATCAACATCGCCGGTTACCTCCTGGAGGAGAAGGTGCGCATCGCGTTGGACCACCTGCTGCCCAAGCAGCGCGAGGCCCACGGCATCAAGGAGCAGGAGATGACGATGACCCCGGAGGTCGTCGAGAACGTCATCGCCTGCTATACGCGCGAAGCCGGCGTGCGTTCGCTGGACAAGAATCTGGCGAAGATCGCCCGCGCCCGCGCCAAACAGATCGCTTTCGACGAGGCTTTCGCGCCCGAGATTTCGATGAAGGACGTCGAGAAAATCCTCGGCATGCCCAAGTTCCTCAAGGAGGAGTACGAAGTGGGCGGCATGACGGGCGTCGTGACGGGCCTTGCGTGGACCGAAGTCGGCGGCGACATCCTCTACATCGAGTCGGTGCTGACGCCCGGCAAGGGCAAGGTGAGCCTCACGGGCAACCTGGGCGACGTGATGAAGGAGTCGGCGACGATCGCCCACGAGTGGACGATGGCCCACTACAAGGAGCTGGGCATCGACCCCAAGCTGTTCGAAACGAACGACATCAACATCCACGTTCCCGAGGGTGCGATCCCGAAGGACGGTCCTTCGGCCGGCATCACGATGGTCACTTCGATCGTGTCGAGCTATACGGGCCGCAAGGTGAAGGAGCGTATCGCCATGACGGGCGAGACCACGCTCCGCGGACGGGTGATGCCTGTGGGCGGCGTGAAGGAGAAGATCCTGGCCGCCAAACGCGCCGGCATCACCGAGCTGATCCTCTCGGAGGAGAACCGCAAGGACATCGCCGAGATCAAACCCGAATATATCGCGGGCCTCACGTTCCATTACGTGAAGACCAACGAGGAGGTGTTGCAGCTGGCTCTGGAATAGTTTTTTCGTGATGGCGGCGAACTCTGGCGCTTCCTTCGTCGGCTTCGGCAGCCACATACCCCGTGTATGCTTCTGTCTTGCCGGTTTCACGAAGTCCCGGATTGCATCTGCCCTGACGAAAAAACGGGAGGCTGTAATTATGAATTTTGAATTCTGAATTATGAATTTTTTGGCAATCATCCCCGCGCGCTATGCTTCGACGCGCTTTCCCGGGAAGCCGCTGGCGCGGCTGGGCGGCAAGCCCGTCATCCAGCGGGTCTACGAGCAGGTCGCCGGCGTGCTGGACGATGCCGTGGTGGCCACCGACGACGAGCGCATCCGCGACGCCGTGCGGGCCTTCGGGGGACGGGTCGAAATGACCTCCCCGGACCACCGGAGCGGCACCGACCGCTGTTGGGAGGCCTACTGCAAGCAGGGCCGCGAATACGACGTGGTGGTCAACGTGCAGGGCGACGAACCTTTTATCCATCCTTCGCAGCTGGAGGCCGTGAAACGGTGTTTCGACGATCCCGCGACCGACATCGCCACGCTCGTGAAACCCTTCACCGAGGCCGACGGACTGGCGGCCCTCGAAAATCCCAACTCGCCCAAGGTGGTCCTCGACGCGCAGTCGCGGGCCATCTATTTTTCCCGCTCGGTGATTCCCTACCTGCGGGGCGTTCCGCGCGAAGAGTGGCTCGCGCGCCACACGTTCTACAAGCATATCGGGCTTTACGCCTTTCGCGCCGACGTGCTGCGGGCGGTGACGGCGCTGCCGCAGTCGCCGCTTGAGCTGGCCGAATCGCTTGAACAGCTGCGCTGGCTGGAGAACGGCTACAAGATCGGCGTGGGGATTTCGGAGGTCGAGACCATCGGCATCGACACGCCCGAAGACCTGGAGAAAGCGGAACGCTTCCTCCAATTAAAAATTAAAAATGAAGAATGAAAAATTAGGGATTGAAAATTCTCCGGAATTCTTAATCTTTAATTTTTAATTTTTAATTCAAATTTTATGGCAATAAAATTTATCGCAGGTCCGTGCGTCATCGAATCGGCCGAACTGCTGGACGCCGTGGGCGAAAGGCTTGCGGCCATCAACCGCACCCTCGGCACGGAAATCATCTTCAAGGCCTCGTTCGACAAGGCCAACCGCACCTCCATATCGTCGTTCCGCGGCCCGGGACTCGAAAAGGGGTTGCAGATGCTTTCGGACGTGCGGGCGAAGTGGGGGCTGCGGCTGCTCACCGACATCCACGAAGCGTGGCAGGCCGCACCCGTCGGCGAGGTCGTCGACGTGATCCAGATTCCGGCCTTCCTCTGCCGCCAGACCGATCTGGTGGTCGCTGCGGCCCGGACCGGCAAAACGGTGAACGTCAAGAAGGCCCAGTTCCTTTCGGGCGCGGACATGCGCTATCCTTACGAAAAGGCCCGCGAGGCGGGGGCCGGTGAAATCTGGCTGACCGAGCGCGGCAACTCGTTCGGCTACAACAACCTCGTCGTCGATTTCCGCAATATCCCCGACATGCTCAAAATCGCTCCTACGGTCGTGATGGACTGCACCCACTCGGTGCAGCGCCCCGGCGCGGCGGGCGGCAAGACGGGCGGCAACCGCGAATTCGTGCCCGCCATGGCGCATGCGGCCAAGGCGTTCGGGGCCAACGGTTTCTTTTTCGAAGTGCATCCCGATCCCGACAAGGGGTTGAGCGATGCGGCCAACATGCTGCGGCTCGACGATCTGGAGCCCCTTGTGAAAAGCCTGCTGTAAAATACCCATCTAACTCTCGTTAAGCATGACAGATACGACCAAGGCGCAGATTCTGGAGGTTGCCCGCAAGGCGATCCATACCGAAATGCTGTCGCTCAAACGCATGGAAGACACTCTCGGCGACGAGTTTGCCACGGCCGTGGAGATGATCCTCGGAAGCCGCGGCAAGTGTATCGTTACGGGTATGGGCAAGTCGGGCCTCGTGGGGCGCAAGATCGCCGCGACGCTCGCTTCGACCGGAACCCCGAGCTTCTTTCTCCACCCCGGCGAAGCCTTCCACGGCGACCTGGGCATGATTTCGAAGGAGGACATCGTGGTCGCGCTCTCCTATTCGGGCGAGACGGACGAAATCCTCAAGATCGTCCCCTTCATCCACTCCAACGGCAACAAGCTGGTTTCGATGACCGGAAACCCCGACTCGGCGCTGGCCAAGAACTCCGACGTGCACCTCGACGTGGGGGTGAAGGAGGAGGCTTGCATCCTGCACCTCGCACCCACTTCGTCGACCACGGCGCAGATCGCCATGGGCGACGCGCTGGCCGTGTCGCTGATGCAGATGCGGGGTTTCACGAGCGTCGATTTCGCGCGCCTGCACCCGGGCGGAAGCCTCGGGCGGCGTCTGCTGATGACCGTAGGGAACGTCATGCGCGACCACGATCTGCCCGTCGTGGCGCCCGACTGCCCGGCTGCGGAGATGATCCACGCCATTTCGAAGGGTGGGTTGGGGCTGATCGTGATCTGCGAGGGCGAGCGGATCGAGGGCATCGTCACCGACGGCGACGTGCGCCGCGCGATGGAGCGCCTGCGCGGGGAGTTCTTCAATATCAGGGCTTCCGACATCGCCACGCGCAATCCCAAGACCATCTCGCCGGATGAGAAACTGATCGAGGCCGAGAAGATGATGACCCGCAACAAGGTCACCTCGCTGCTCGTGACGGACGCGGCCGGCAAGCTGACCGGGGTGATTCAGATTTACGACATCAAGTTGTAGCAATGCTGCCGGTTTCGGACCGTTTCCGTAAAACGAGGGGAGGTTTTCAAAAACCTCCCCTCGTCTATTTATTTCCTTATGTAGTGCGGCATTTCGTCCGGCAGCTCCATCGAGATTTCCACCAGCCCGCGGATTTCGCCGCGCTCCCTCCACGCCGTCTGGTAGATCATCTTGCGCACGCCCTGCTTTTCGATGGTGTAGGCGTTCGTGCCTCCCGATGCGAGCATGCGGCGGATCGTTTCGCGCGACCGTTCGTTGTGGCAGTCGAACAGGTTCCGGCCGATCAGGTCGCCGTGTTGGGCGAAGGTCGCACGCGCCTTTTCGTTCATGTAGAGGATCACGCCTTCGGTGTCGCACACCGTGACGGCGCAGTCGGCCTCTTCGGCCCAGGGAAGGGCGTTTTCCGTTGTCATTGCTGTATTTTTACGAGTTGTTCGCGGTATGCGTTCAGAATGCGCGACTTGGAGATGAATCCCAGGTAGCGGCCCTGCTTGTCCACGACGGGCAGCATCCAGGCGTGCTTGTCCTCGAATTTCTCCATGACGCTCAAAATCGCCTCGTGTTCGATGATCTTGTCCGGCGGCGGAATCATGTAGTCCGAGATCGGGTGCCCGTATTTCTCGTGTTTGAACATGTCCTCGCGCAGGTCGTCCAGCTGCACCACGCCGATCAGCCGGCCGAAGTTGTCGATCACGGGGAAGATGTTGCGGCGGGCCGTCGAAATGATGTGCACGATGTCGCCCAGGGTCATGTTCTCCTTGATGCGCAGGAAATCGGTCTCCATCAGCTCTTCGAGTTTCAGGAAGACGAACACCGACTGGTCCTTGTCGTGGGTCAGCAGCTCCCCGCGCAGGCGCAGCTGCTTGGTGTAGATCGAATCCGGATCGAGGTAGTAGTCCACGGCGAACGAGATGCAGGCGGTGATCATCAGCGGGATGAACAGTCCGTAGCCGTTCGAGAGTTCTGCGATCAGGAAGATCGAGGTCAGCGGGGCGTTCATCACCCCCGACATGACGCCCGCCATGCCGACCAGCGTAAACGAGACGATCGACACCTCCCATCCGAACAGCGTGTTGCACACCAGCGCCAGCGAGGCGCCCGTGAAGGCTCCGACGAACAGCGACGGTGCGAACGTACCGCCCACGCCTCCCGCGGCGTTGGTCGTCGACATGGCGATGACCTTGAAGAACATCGTGGCGATGACGAAGAGGATGATCACCCAGTCGATGTCGCGGAAGCGGTAGAAGAGCGAGTTGTTGAACAGCTCCTGCGCGTTGCCGTGCATCAGGGAGGTGAATCCCTCGTAACCCTCGCCGTACAGCGGCGGGAAGACGAAGATCAGGATACCCAGAATCGCACCGCCCCACAGCCATTTCTTGTACTGTTTGTCGATGCTCTTGAAGAAAGCTCCGACCCGCGAGTTCATCGACGTGAAATACCACGCCATCAGCCCGCACAGCACGCCGAGCAGGATGAACAGCGGTATCTGCCACAGCTCGAAGGCGTCCGCGGGAGCCAGCGTCACGGCCAGAATCGGGTCGAAGCCGCGCAGCATGAAGGCCATCGTCGTCGCGGTGATCGAGGCGATCAGCAGCGGGATGACCGACCCGGCGGTGATGTCGAGCATCAGGATTTCCAGCACGAAGACCACGCCCGTGATCGGGGCTTTGAAGATCGCCGCGAGGGCGGCGCCCGCGCCGCAGCACAGCAGCAGCGTCGTGTGTTTGTAGTTGAGGCGCGCCAGCCGTCCGATGTTCGAGCCGATGGCCGCTCCCGTGAGCACGATCGGGGCCTCGGGTCCCACAGAACCGCCGAATCCGATGGTCGTCGCACCGCCCACGATCGAGGTCCAGCAGTTGTGCCGGGCGATGCGCGAATTGCGGCGCGACATGGCGTAGAGGACGCGCGTCACGCCTTCGGAGATGTTGTCGCGGACGATGTATTTGACGAACAGCGTCGCCAGGATGATGCCCACGGCGGGGTAGATCAGGAAGAGGATATGTGCGCTGTCCACCGGGAACCAGCGTATCAGCCCGCTCTTGATGCCGTGCAGCAGCATTTCGAACAGGTAGGTTCCCAGCCCTGCGAGCACACCGACCACCACGGCCAGCAGCATCATGATCTGCTGGTTGGAGAGTCTCCGGGTCAGCCGGAGAAACTCGAGGTAGATGCGGTCGGCGCGGAAGGACATAAAAAGTGAAAAGTTAAAAGTTAAAAGTGAAACATTGCGATTGACCGAGACCGGGCGGTTTGATTTCATCCTGTACGATACCCGGTGTGCAAGTCAAATGCCTTTGATTTTCAATTTTTAATTTTCCGTTTTCAACTTGAAATGCTCGGTCTGGCCGTCGATCAGCTCGCGGTCGTCGAAATAGTTGATTTTCATGGCCGCACGGACGTCCGCCAGGGTTTCGGCGGCCGCTGCGCGGGCCTTGGCCGAGCCTTCGCGGAGGATGTCGTACACCTCGCCGATGCGCGTCTCGTAGTGGCGGCGGCGTTCGCGGATCGGGTCGAGCATCTCGTTGAGAATGGCGATCAGCAGGCGTTTCACCTTCACGTCGCCCAGCCCGCCCCGGCGGTAGTGGGCCTTCAGCTCGTCGAGCGAAGCGTATTCGGGCAAATATTTCGAAAAATGCTCGGGGCGGCTGAAAGCGTCGAGGTAGGTGAACACCGTGTTGCCTTCGACCTTGCCCGGGTCCTCCACGCGCAGGTGGTCGGGGTCGGTATACATGCCCATCACCTTCTTCTTGACCTCCTCGGCCGTGTCCGACAGGTAGATGCAGTTATTCAGCGACTTGGACATCTTGGCCTTGCCGTCGGTTCCCGGCAGGCGCATGCAGGCCGCGTTCTCGGGCAGCAGGATTTCCGGCTCGACGAGCGTTTCGCCGTACACCGCGTTGAATTTGTGGACGATTTCGCGCGTCTGCTCGATCATCGGCTCCTGGTCCTCGCCCACGGGCACGGTCGTGGCCCTGAAGGCCGTGATGTCCGACGCCTGGCTGATGGGGTAGGTGAAGAATCCGACGGGAATGCCCTGACGCTGGGTCGTGTCGCCTTCGGCGGCGCCCTCGGCGAATCCGCGCAGGGCGATCTCGGCCTTCACGGTCGGGTTGCGCTGCAATCGCTGCACGGTGACCAGGTTCATGTAGTAGAACGCCAGTTCGCACAGTTCCGCCACCTGCGACTGGATGAAGAGCGTCGATTTCGCGGGGTCGAGACCCACCGAGAGGTAGTCCAGCGCCACTTCGATGATATTCTGACGCACCTTTTCCGGGTTGTCGGCATTGTCGGTGAGCGCCTGCGCATCGGCGATCATAATGAATATTTCGTCGAACTCGCCCGAGTTCTGCAGCTCGACGCGGCGGCGGAGCGAACCCACGAAGTGGCCCAGATGGAGCCGGCCCGTGGGACGGTCGCCGGTAAGGATGATTTTTGCCATATTTTTAGAGAAAGTACATTTTGCAGGCGAAGATACGAAAAACTATGCGGCAATGCGAAAAAATTGTCCGATATAGATTTTTTTTATATCTTCGCTTTCTCAAATAGACGCCTGTTATGACAATCATCCAACTCGAATATCTGCTGGCCGTGGCCAACTGCGGGAGTTTCTCGCTTGCGGCCGAACACTGTTTTGTGACGCAACCTTCTTTGAGCATGCAGGTTAAGGCGCTTGAAGAGGAGCTTGGCGTGGTGCTTCTGGACCGTTCGAAAAAGCCCGTAATTCCCACCGAGGCGGGCGAGGTGGTGCTGGAGCAGGCGCGCGAGACGATCAAGGCGTACAATTACATCAAGGAGGCCGTTTCGGAGCTCAAGGGCGAAACCGCGGGCAAACTGCGGCTGGGCGTCATCCCGACCATTGCGCCCTACCTGCTGCACAAATTCATCCCGGCCTTCGTGCGCGATTACCCGAAGGTCGAGCTGGAAATATCCGAGATGATCACTTCGGACATCGTCGAGGCGCTCAAGCGCGACCGGATCGACGCGGCGCTGGTCGCCAGCGGCACCTGCGGCGAGGGCATCCTCGAGCAGGAGCTTTTCAACGACCGCTTCTACGCTTACGTGTCGCCCGAAAATCCGCTCTATGAACGGCAGAATATCCGTATCGAGGAGATCGACCTCAAGGACCTGGTGATCTTGAGCCCCGGCAACTGCATGCGCGACCAGATCATCGAACTCTGCCAGGCCCGGCGTTCGATGCCGTCGCACTATTCGTTCGAATCGGGTTCGCTGGATACGCTCATGCGGATCGTCGACTGCACGTCGTGTCTGACGATCATTCCCGAAATGGCCGTCGAATACATCCCCTCGGACCGCCGCGACCGGCTGAAAACCCTTTCGAAAGGGGCTACCTCGCGCAAGATCGCCGTCGCCGTGCGCCGCACCTACGTCAAGAACTCGATCATCCGGGCCTTGACCGAGACCATTCTGGCCAATGTCCCGGGTGCGAAGGCGTAGCTTCCGCTCTTTGAAAGAATGCGCCCGGCCTGCAAAACGCAGGCCGGGCGCATGTCGATTATCCGGTCGGTTATTCCGGAATCGTTGCTTTGGTCGCTTTTCCCGTCCAGTCGGCGAAGATTGATTTGCCGTCGGAAAGTTCGACGGAGAGTTTGACGGAAAAGTCCCCGCCGTTTTTGGTCACTTTCAGGGTTCCCGACGTAACGGTGAGCGATGTGTCGGCCTCCCCGACGGATATGTCGATCGACCCTTCGGAGTTGTCGATCTCGAACGATTGGCCCTCGTTCGCCGCGACGATGTCGAGGTAGGGCGCAAGCGTTCCGCTCTTTACGATGGGTTTGGTCAGGTCGACGGTCTTGCCGTAGAGCGATTCCGACAACTCGATCCCGACGTAGAAAGAGGGTTCGCCTGTCGGAGGTTGCGAAAAAACGTCGTTGAGCAAAATGAGGTTGAACGAGGCTTCGTCGCCGTATTCGGACGGGTTGTCGGTGTAAAAGGCGCTTTTGACCTCGCAAATCCGACCATTGACGGTGATCGTCTGCATGGTGGTTACTTTTTCGTCCTTGCAGGACGTCGTGGCCAGCGCGAGTGCGCCGGTCAGGCAGAGCATGAAGATTTTTCGCATAAATTGAACTTGGGTTAGTTGGAGTGTTCCCAAAAGTAGTGATAAAAAACGAATCCGGCGACAAAAAGGGCGAAATAATGAATCGCTTCCGGAACAATATGCCCGCTTGCGGCGCGATTTTTACCGCGTTGCTTTCAAATCTCATTCTCTTTTCATACCTTTGCAAGGTTATAGATACCTATTGAACATTTATGGATAAACTGATCGAAACGATCGTCAGCGCGATTGAAGATAAAAAAGGTAAGAATATTGTATCGTTGGACCTCTCGGGATTCGATGGAGCGATCTGTTCGCATTTCGTGGTCTGCAACGCCGATTCCACGACGCAGGTGTGCGCCATAGCCGCCGAAATCGAGGAGAAGGTGTTCGAGAAATTGGGCGAGAAGGTGTGGCGCATCGAAGGCCAGCAGAACGGCGTGTGGGTCGCCATGGACTATGTGGACGTCGTGGTGCACATTTTCCAGACCGAGCTTCGGAGCTTCTACAAGCTCGAGGAGCTGTGGGCCGACGCACCGCTGGTGAAATATGAATACGAAGAGTAATCCGGATTATGGCACAGAAAAGCAAGAACAACAATAAAATGAATATGAACATGCCGCGGCCTTCGATGCTGTGGATCTACGGCCTGATCGGTTTGTTCATCATCGGCTGGTATCTGTTCGACGGCAGCAATGAAGCGCCGCTGCCCAGCGACTGGACCACCGTGCAGGAGATGGTCGAGAAGGGCGACGTGGAGAAGATCCAGGTCGTGAACCGCGACCAGGCGCAGGTGTTCCTGAAAAAGGAGGCCGGCGAGAAGTACCGTAACGACTCGGTGGACAAGCGTTTCCGCCGCCTGCCCGAGTCGGGCGTGCAGCTGACTTTCACCATCGGTTCGGTAGATTCGTTTCGCGAGGATTTGAAGGCCGCCGAGGAGAAGTCGGGGCAGACCGTTCCGGTGATCTATGAAAACAAGGCCAACGACTGGACCTCGATTCTGATCAACCTGCTGCCGTGGGTGGTGATCATCGGAGCGTGGTTCTTCATCATGCGCTCCATGTCGCGCGGCGCGGGCGCCGGAGGCGGCGGTGGCATTATGAACGTCGGCAAAGCCAAGGCGCAGGTCTTCGACAAGGACAACTCCAAGCGCGTGACGTTCAAGGATGTGGCCGGCCTGGAGGAGGCGAAGGTCGAGATCATGGAGATCGTCGATTTCCTCAAGAAGGCCGACAAATACAAGGAGCTGGGCGCCAAGATTCCAAAGGGCGCGCTGCTCGTAGGCCCTCCGGGAACGGGCAAGACCCTGCTGGCCAAGGCCGTCGCAGGGGAGGCCAACGTGCCGTTCCTCTCGATTTCGGGTTCCGATTTCGTCGAGATGTTCGTCGGCGTGGGCGCCTCGCGTGTCCGCGACCTGTTCGAGCAGGCCAAGCAGAAGGCTCCCTGCATCGTCTTCATCGACGAGATCGACGCCATCGGCCGCGCCCGCGGCAAGAACGCCGGATTCTCGGGCAACGACGAGCGCGAAAATACGCTGAACCAGCTTCTGACGGAGATGGACGGCTTCCAGACCAATACGGGCGTCATCGTTTTGGCCGCCACCAACCGGGCCGACATCCTCGACAAGGCGCTGATGCGCGCCGGGCGTTTCGACCGCCAGATCGAGGTGGGACTTCCCGACGTGAAGGAGCGCGAGGAGATTTTCAACGTCCACCTGCGTCCGCTGAAGCTCGATCCGCAGCTGGACCGTTCGTTCCTGGCGCGCCAGACCCCCGGTTTCTCGGGCGCCGACATCGCCAACGTCTGCAACGAGGCCGCGCTGATCGCCGCGCGCCACAACAAGAAATTCATTTCGAAAGAGGACTTCCTCGCCGCCATCGACCGCATCGTGGGCGGCCTGGAGCGCAAGAACAAGATCATCACCGACGAGGAGAAGCGCGTGATCGCCTTCCACGAGGCGGGACACGCCACGGTGAGCTGGATTCTCGAAAACGCCAGCCCGCTGATCAAGGTGACGATCATCCCGCGCGGCAAGGCGCTGGGCGCCGCCTGGTATCTGCCCGAGGAGCGTCAGATCACCACGCGCGAGCAGATGATGGACGAGCTGGCCGCTACGCTCGGAGGCCGCGTTTCCGAGCAGCTGACCTTCGGCGAGATTTCGACCGGGGCGCTCAACGATCTGGAGCGCGTCACCAAGCAGGCTTATGCCATGGTGGCCTACTACGGCATGAGCGAGAACGTCGGCACGCTCTCCTTCTACGACTCCACGGGCCAGAGCGACATGGCCTTCACGAAGCCCTATTCGGAACTGACGGCCCAGCAGATCGACGCCGAGGTCAAGCAGGTGATCGAGAAGGCCTACAAGATGGCCGAGAAGGTGCTCCGCGAACATGCCGACGGTCTGAAAGAGCTGGCCGAACTGCTGCTCTCCCGCGAGGTGGTCTTCACCGAGGACGTCGAGCGCATCTTCGGCCGCCGCAAGAAGGACATCGAACGCGAACGCCGCGAGGCCGAGGCGAAAGCCAAGGCCGAGGGCGGCAAACCCGCCGGAGAGGAGCCGCAGGCCGGCAAGCAGGCCGCCGCGGTCGCCGATCCTTCGGCCAAATCGGATAAGTCCGAAACGGCCGAACCGGCTCCCGTAGCTCCGGCCGTTGCCGCGCCCGAAACCGAATGACCCCGTTGAAACCCAACTACACCCTTAAAAAACAATGAGTGAAAAAATGAAGAACCTCTGGGTGCGCACTGTGAGCGGGGCCGTCCTCGCCGTGGTAATGCTGGGGGCTATCGCATGGTCGCAATGGAGTTTCGGCCTGCTGCTGGCGGCGTTGCTGGTCGTCGGCATGACGGAGTTCTATTCCCTGGCCGGGGAGCAGGGCAGCAATCCCCAGCGGATCGTCGGACTGGCTGCGGGACTCGTGCTTTTCGCGCTGAATTTCGCATTCGTGTCGGACGACATCCAGATACTCGGCAGCGCCCGGCAGGCTTTCGCCTGCGGAATGGCCCTTCTGCTGTTGCTGCTGCCCGCCATGTTCATCTGCGAACTTTACCGCCGTCGGGAGAATCCCGCCGCCAATATCGGCATCACTTTCATGGGCGTCGTCTACGTGGCGCTGCCGTTCTCGCTGATGTGTTACATTCCGATCATCGGCAGCGAGGCGTGGAGTCCGTGGATGATGATTTTCTACGTTTTCATCATCTGGGCCAACGACGTTTTCGCCTATCTGGTGGGCATGTCCGTCGGCAGGCACCGCCTGTGCGAACGCCTTTCGCCCAAGAAGTCGTGGGAAGGGTTCTTCGGCGGCATCGCCGGAGCTGTGGCAATGGGGCTGGTAGCCGCCCGCGTGATGGACGGCAGCTGTTGGGTGTGGGCCGGGCTGGCGCTCGTCGCGGCCGCTACGGGGGTTCTGGGCGACCTGGTGGAGTCGATGTTCAAGCGCGCCGCCGGGGTCAAGGATTCGGGAACGCTGATTCCCGGTCACGGCGGAGTGCTGGACCGCTTCGACGCCATGCTGCTTTCGGCGCCGTTCGTCTTCGTCTATATGCTTTTTGTGATGTAACTGCAAACTTAACCGTGTTATGAGAATCAATAAGGAAGGATACAAAATCATCGGCATCTCGGGCGCTGTCTGCCTGCTTCTGTGGTGGCTGTTTTACCATTTGCTGGTCCACGATGCGAACGTCTCGCTGCTGTGGTTCAGCACCCTCGTGCTGCTGCTGTTCTGGTTCTTCATCGTAGCCTTCTTCCGCGAACCCCGCCGGGTGCGCATCCACGATGCCGATCTGGTCTTCGCTCCCTGCGACGGCCGCGTGGTCGTGACGGAGGTCGTCTCCGAGGACGAGTACCTCAAGGAGGAGATGTTGCAGATTTCGATCTTCATGTCCATTACGAACGTCCACATGAACTGGGTTCCCGTGGGCGGCGAGGTGGAGTATTTCAAATACCATCCGGGGCGTTTCCTGGTGGCCTGGCACCCCAAATCCTCGACCGAGAACGAACGCACGACGACCGTGGTGCGGATGCCCTCGGGCCAAAAGGTGCTCTTCCGCCAGATCGCGGGACTGATCGCCCGGCGCATCATCTCGTATATGACCGTCGGTCATCAGGTCGAGCAGAACAGCGTCTGCGGATTCATCAAGTTCGGCTCGCGCGTCGACGTGCTCGTCCCCAAGGACAGCGAACTGCTGGTGGAGATCGGCGATCCCACGGTGGGTTCGCAGACTCCGATCGCCCGGCTGCGCAAGAAACTCGAAAACGAATAACGCCATGAAGGCGACGTCCCAGACCTTCCTGCGGTTCATCGCGGGCGCGGCGGTTGCCGCGGCCGTGCTCTTTCTGGTCTGGTATTTCTCCTCGATCGTCGTCTACATCCTCGTTTCGGCCGTGCTGGCCGTCATGGGCAATCCGCTCGTGAAGTTTCTTTCGGGGCTTCACTTCAAGGGCTGGCAGGTTCCCCGCTGGCTGGCCGCGCTGGCGACCCTCGTGGTGATCTGGGTTGTCCTGGCTACGCTGTGTTCGTTGTTCGTGCCGCTGGTCTTCAACAAGATAAACCAGTTCGCGCACGTCGACTTCGCGGCGGTCGTGGGGAGCATCGGCGAGCCGATCGCCCGGATGCAGCACGATTTGCAGGCGCTTTTCTCCCTGCCCGAGAGCACTTTCTCGCTCTCCGACGAACTGACGGCCGCCCTCCGGCAGATCATCGACATCAATTCGCTCAACACGATTTTCTCGTCGGTCATCAACCTCGTGCTTTCGTCGGTGATCGCCATTTTCTCCGTTTCGTTCATCACCTTCTTCTTCCTCAAGGAGGAGGGCCTGTTCTACGCGATGGTCACCTCCGTTTTCCCGGAACATTATCATGGCAACATCACCCGTGCGCTGGATTCGGTGACGGTCCTGCTGGCGCGCTACTTTACGGGTATCCTTTCGGAAAGCCTGCTGCTCACGATCGCCGTGACGCTGGTGATGATGGCCTTCGGGATGAAGGCCGCCGACGCGGGGTTCATCGGCCTTATCATGGGTGTGATGAACGTCGTGCCTTACGCCGGGCCGCTGATCGGCGGCGTGGTCTCGGTCTTCGTGGGCATCGTCTCGCCGATCGAGGGCATGAGCGTGGGGCATACGGCTTTCGTGATCGCCGGGTCGCTGCTGATCCTCAAGGGCATGGACGATTTCATCCTCCAGCCGACGCTCTATTCCGAACGAGTGAAGGCGCATCCGCTCGAAATCTTCCTGGTGATTCTCATTGCCGGGTCGCTGGCCGGAATCCTGGGCATGCTGCTGGCGATACCTTCCTATACGGTACTGCGTGTCTTTGCCAAGGAGTTCTTCTCGCAGTTCCGGCTGGTGCGTAAACTGACCGAAAAAATCTGATGGAACGGATTCTGATCGAAGGCGTTGTGGAGCACGGACGCCGACTCGGACGTGAGTTGGGTTTTCCGACGGCCAATCTGGCCGTTCCGGAGGACGTCGCCGCTGCCGACGGGGTCTACCGTTCGCATGCGGAGGTCGGCGGGAAAGTCTATGACGCCATGTCGAACCTGGGCCGCAACCCTTCGGTCGGGGGTGTCGAGCGGCGTTTGGAGACGCATATTTTCGACTTCCGCGGCGAACTTTACGGCCGTTGGCTGCGGGTCGAACTGCTCGAAAAGATCCGCGACGAACGCAGGTTCGCTTCGGTGGAGGAACTGCGCGGGCAGATTGCCAGGGACAAGGAATATATTTTAGGATTGAAATAATGTGTCCGTATTTTGGTCAAAAACCCGGTTGCGTTGCGACACGCCCCTCCCGAGGGAGGGGTTTGTGGTGGGGTCAGACTTGTAAACGCGGCGGTACGCCGCGGGTCTCAACCAGGCAGATACGGACGAACGATGCGATAACTTAAAAACATACTGCTATGTATATTGACAACACTCTTCCCTATAAGGTTGCCGACATGTCGCTGGCCGAATGGGGCCGCAAGGAGATCGAGATTTCCGAGCATGAAATGCCCGGCCTGATGGCCGTGCGCCGCAAATACGGACCCGAAAAGCCGCTGAAAGGCGTACGCGTGATGGGTTCGCTGCACATGACCATCCAGACGGCCGTTCTGATCGAGACTCTCGTGGAGCTGGGCGCCGACGTGCGCTGGTGCTCGTGCAACATCTTCTCGACGCAGGACCATGCGGCCGCCGCGATTGCCGCCGCAGGCGTCCCGGTCTTCGCGTGGAAGGGCGAGACGCTGCCCGAATACTGGTGGTGCACCGCCATGGCCCTTTCGTTTCCCGGCGGCAAAGGCCCGCAGCTGATCGTCGACGACGGCGGCGACGCCACGCTGCTGATCCACAAGGGTTACAAGGCCGAGAACGACGCCTCGACGCTCGATTACGAACCTTCGTCCTACGAAGAGGAGGTGATCCTCGGCACGCTGAAAAGCATTTTGGCCGAGGACCCCGAAAAATGGCACCGCACGGTCGCCGAATGGAAGGGCGTGAGCGAGGAGACCACCACGGGCGTACACCGCCTCTACCAGATGCAGGAGGCCGGCGAACTCCTGGTTCCGGCCATCAACGTCAACGATTCGTGCACCAAGTCGAAGTTCGACAACCTCTACGGCTGCCGCGAGTCGCTGGCCGACGGCATCAAGCGCGCCACGGACGTGATGATCGCCGGCAAGGTGGTCGTCGTGTGCGGCTACGGCGACGTGGGCAAGGGCTGCGCCCGCTCGATGCGCTCCTACGGCGCCCGGGTGATCGTCACGGAAATCGACCCCATCTGCGCTTTGCAGGCCGCCATGGAGGGCTTCGAGGTGAAGACCGTCGAGAGTGCGCTCGCCGAGGGCAACATCTATGTCACCTGCACGGGCAACTGCGACATCATCACGCTGGAGCACATGGAGCGGATGCGCGACCAGGCCATCGTCTGCAACATCGGCCATTTCGACAACGAAATCCAGATGGCGCGCCTCGAAACGTCCGGGGCCGTGAAGTTGAACATCAAGCCGCAGGTCGACAAGTTCACTTTCCCCGACGGCCATTCGATCTTCATTCTGGCCGAAGGCCGTCTGGTGAACCTCGGCTGCGCCACGGGGCATCCTTCGTTCGTGATGTCGAACTCCTTCACCAATCAGTGCCTCGCGCAGATGGAGCTGTGGCAGAAGGAGCACGCGGTCGGCGTCTACCGCCTGCCGAAGCACCTCGACGAGGAGGTGGCGCGCCTGCACCTGGACAACCTCGGCGTCGAACTGACCCGTCTGACCCGGCGTCAGGCCGACTACATCGGCGTTCCGGAGGACGGTCCCTACAAGGCCGAGCACTACCGTTATTGATTTCAGGGGCTTGCCTCTTTCGTTTGTCCGGCCCGGATGGAACATATGCTCCTCCGGGCCGGACTGCGTTCGCATTCTTCTCCCGAAACCCTGTCAGCAGGGCGTTTTTTCCGGATTGTTTCCCGTTATTCGCATAAAAAACACCTCTCCGATTAAGAACTTTTGCGATTTTAGGGTACTTAATCAATAGAAAGCATGGACCCGACCGACATCCGTTACATCCTCGACGACCTGGCCTGCAATGCTTCCCAGGAGGCTTTGCAGGAACTTTATATGCTTTATTACAAGCGTATAGCCCGTTATATCGGATTGTATGTCCGCTATGACGGGGCTGTTATGGAACTGACTTCCGATGTGTTCTTCGCGGTCTGGGAGAACCGTCTTGAACTTCCCGAAATCCGGAATTTCAATGCTTATATCTACCGGATCGCCAAATTCAAGGCATTGAATTATCTCCGGAAACGCAACCTGCCCACCGTCAATCTGGACGAAATGCCGCTGGACCTTTTCGCCCGCACCAGCACGACTCCCGAGGACGACTGCATTTCCGCCGAGACCGTCCGCGAGATAAACCGTGCCATCGAGTCGCTGCCACCCAAATGCAAGCTGGCCTTCAAACTGGTGCGCGAGGACCGGATGTCGCACCGCGAAGCGGCCGAGACGCTCTATATCTCCGTCAAAACCCTTGAAGTGCACCTGGGCCATGCCGTGCAGAAGATCCGCGAGGCTCTGCGCAAGAAAAATATTTGCTGATCCGTTAAGAACATTCCGCCGTTTCCGGTACTTAATCCATAAGACATGAAATCAAAAACAGACATACGCACCTTTTCGGAAAAGGAACTCAACGCCCGGCTTGTCCGTGATCTCACGGAGGTTTGCCCGGCCGGTGAACGCGAAGCCCTCGCCGCCTGGCGGGCCGCCGATCCCGCGCATGAAGAGGAATACGCTCGGATCAGGAGCTATTGGAACGCCCGCGTGACGACGACCCGCAGCATTGACCCGGAGCGGGAGTTCCGGAAATTGCAGCGGCGGATCGCTGCCGGCTCCGAATCGCGCAGGAGCGGCATGCTGCGCCTGCTCGCCACTCGTATGGGGCGTTATGCGTCGATGGCCGTCATGCTGGCCGTGGGACTGTTCTGCGGATGGGCGCTGTCCGGTCCCCGTGCTGCCGAAAGGTTCGCCTTCATCACGGGCAGCAGCATTTCGTCGTTCGAGCTGCCCGATGGCAGCCGCATTACCCTCGATAAGGAGAGCCGTCTGGAATACGACGGTGATTTCGGCAGGGACGAGCGGAACGTGCGGCTTGTCGGCAAGGGCTTTTTCGAAGTCGAGAAGATGCCGGACAAACGATTCGTTGTCGAGATGGGCGATGTGCAGGTCTCCGTGCTGGGCACGACTTTCGATGCCAGCAACCGGACTGAAGAGGGCATTGTCAGCGCTTCGCTGGTCGAAGGGTCGGTCGCGTTCCGCGCCGGAAATCAGAATCTGCGGTTGACGCCTTCGCGCCGGGCCGTTTATCATGTCGGGAGCGGCGAAATCACCGTCAGTGAATTCGATCCCGAGATCACGACCGCCTGGAAGGACAATCTGTTCCGCTACAAATCGCTCACTCTGGAGGAGGTCCTCGAACAACTCTCCGCGCGTTACGACGTCCGCATCATCACCGATGCGGGAGACGTCGGCCGGACCCGCTTTTCAGGTGCGCTCGAAACACGGCTGTCCGTCGAGCAGGCGCTCGACATCGTGAGCCGCCAGACCGGTATGGAGTGGAGCAAACTCGACAATGTCTATTTCGTTACCAAACGCTGAAAATCCAACCCGATAATACCGAACTCCTAAATTTTCCGATGCCTATGAACTGACAAGATCCCTGTCTTCGCCTTTCCGATTTTTGCGGCTTCCGCCCGAACGGATGCCGTTCTGCTTCGGTCCGATGCCCCGATCGCGGCAACGTACCAATACCTTTAAACTTCCAACCCGGAAACAATGAAACCAAACTTTACCAACGCATTTTTTCAGAAGACACGCTGCTTGCGCACCGTCCTGCGCCGTGCGGTCGTGTGCATGCTGTTGCTGGGCACGACGGTCGTTCACGCCCAGGAACGGAAAATCACCGTGGATACCCGACAGGAGGTGACGCTCGTGCAGCTTTTCCGTCAGGTAGAAGCCTCCAGCGACTATCTGTTCAATTACAAGGACCAGGATGTGGCGGACATCCGTGTTTCGGTGAAGGTCGCCGACGCCTCGATCCAGGAGGTGATGGATCTGGCATTGGCGCGCACTTCGCTGACCTATACCGTCAAGGGCCGCCATGTCATCATCGGACAGTCCGCAGCGCGGTCTGCCGGAACCCCCCCCCGCACCGATTCCCGGCCGGTGGCCCTGACGGGGCGTGTTACCGATGAAAAGGGCATGCCGTTCGTCGGCGTCACGGTCATCCAGGAGGGAACCACCAACGGATGCGTCACCGATGCCGACGGCAACTACCGCATCAGCGTCCCGGTCGGGGCGTCCGTCTCGTTCAGTTATATCGGCTACAAGACCCAGCGGACGCATGTCGGCGTGCAGACCCGTGTGGACATCCGTCTCGAACCGTCGGACATCTCGCTGGAAACGGTCGTGGTCACGGCCCTCGGCATCAAGAAAGCCGAGAAGAGCCTGGGATATTCGCTCCAGCAGGTCAACTCCGACGCTTTCGACAAGGTGAAGACCGATAATCCGATCAACGCCCTGAACGGCAAGGTTGCCGGACTTACGGTCAATACCCGCGCCGGCATTCTGGAAGATCCTCCGATCAAGCTGCGTGGCGAGACCCCGATCTACGTCATCAACGGAACGCCCGTGACCTATTACCGCGGCGTTTCGTCGGACGACATCGAATCGATCACGGTCCTGAAAGGTCCGCAGGCGGCCGTGCTTTACGGTTCGCGCGGCGCCAACGGTGCGATCCTGATTACTACCAAGACAGGCGACGACATCGGCGAGAAGACCGAGATCACGCTCAACTCCTCGACGATGTTCACCGCCGGGTACCTCACCCTGCCCGAGCAGCAGAGCATCTACGGTACGGGCGATTTCGGCCAGTATTCCTACCTCGACGGCAAGGGCGGCGGCGTATACGACGGTCTGTGGACCTGGGGCCCGAAACTCGACCAGAAAGACCCCACCACGCCGAGCGGTTATTTCGAGACCGTACAGTACAACAGCCCGATCGACCCCAAGACGGGGAAGCGGATTCCGACGCCTTTCGTCTCCCACAAGGACAATTTCCGCAATTTTCTGCAACAGGGCCTCACCACGAGCAACAACGTCAGCATCTCCCATAAATTCAAGGAGGGGTCGTTCCGCATCAGTCTCAACCAGCTCTACCGCCGGGGGCAGACTCCCAACACCGATCTCAAGCGCTTCGGCGTCAATATGGCGGCCAACTACAACATCACCAGGAAGCTGCATATCAATGCCAGCATGATCTACAACTATACCTATTCCAAAAACCGTCCCTGGTCCGGTTACGGCAACTCGCATCCGTATTACAACATTCTGGTGTATATGGGCGCCAACAACGACATCCGCGATCTGCGCAATTACTGGGAGGAGGGGCAGGAAGGCTACGCCCAGCGTAACTGGAACCACGTGTGGTTCAACAATCCCTGGTTTGTGGCCGAGGAGTACACGCGTCCTTACAGCGAACCCGAGCTGATCGCTTCGGCGTCGCTGGACTACGACATCACCGACGACCTCAATTTCATGGTCAAGGCCGCCACCGACTCCAAACACCAGAACCAGGAGGAGTGCAAACCTTACGCCTGGGTGGGCAACGACCGCGGTCTCTATTCGGTCGGCAGCGACCGCCGCGTCGACGTCAACCTCGACGCCATGCTCTCGTACAAGAAACGGTTCGGGGAGTTCGACCTCGACGCCATGCTGGGTGTTTCGCTCTTCAACTACCAGCGCAATTACCTCTTTTCGACGACCGAGGGCGGACTCCAGCAGCCCGATCTCTACAACCTTTCCAACTCGCAGAACACCCCGTCGACCACTTCGAAGATCGAACGCCGCCGCATGGCCGGCGCTTACGGGTCCGTCACGCTGGGTTACCGCGATGCATTCTACCTTTCGTTCACCGGCCGCAACGACTGGTCGTCGACGCTCAACAAGAACAACCGCTCCTTTTTCTATCCGTCGGTGGCGTTCAGCGCACTGATCACCGAGGCGGTCAAGCTTCCGAAGGCTGTTTCCTTCTGGAAAGTCCGTGCCTCGTGGGCCAAGGTCGGGTTTGACCAGTCGACCGTCTACATGTTGCAGGACACCTATTCGTTCAATACCTACTGGGACGGCAATGCCGCGTTCACGCCTCCGACCACGATCATCGATCCCAATATCAAACCCTATTTCACGAGTTCGTTCGAGGTCGGCACGGACCTGCGCTTTTTCGGCAGCCGCCTGCGTTTCGACTTCAGCTATTACCGCACCTACGACGAGGGCCAGATCCAGAAGGTCGACATCAACCAGTCGAGCGGCTACGAGGAGATGCTCACCAACGGCAACGACTACCGCCGCGAAGGATACGAACTGATGGTCGGGGCCACGCCGATCAAAACCAAGGATTGGAAATGGGACATCAGCTTCAACTGGTTCCAGACCCGTAAGTACCTCGACAAGATTTACAACGGGGCCTATAACTACAACAACCTCAAGGTGGGCGACCGTGCCGATGCGCTCTACGAGAGTGTCTGGCAGCGTGATCCGCAGGGCAATTTCATCGTTTTCGAGAACAACGGGCGTCCCATCGAAGACCCCTTCAAGCGTGTGATCGGCTATGCCGGCGCCGATTGGGAGTTCGGCATCTCGTCGACGCTGCGTTACCGCAACTGGAGCCTGTCGTTCGACATCGCGGGCCGTGTCGGCGGTGTCATCCGTTCAGACCTCAACGCCCGTATGATCGAAGCCGGAACCCACAAGCTCACGGCCGCTCCCGAGCGGGAGCTGGACTGGACGAAAACTCCGTCGTACATCCCTTCGAACGCCGTGGTGGTGGTCGACGGCGACATCGAGTATGACGATCACGGCAACGTGCTCTACGATACGCGCGGCTACGCCCCTTCGACTACGCCCGTCTATTTCAAAAGCTGGATCGGCTACATGGGTAAGCTCAACGGTCCCTACACGATGGGTTACAACCTTTTCAAGGGCGATTTCATCAAACTCCGCACGATGTCCGTCGGCTACGATTTTTCGGATTTGCTCTCCGGCAGCCGGATTTTCAAGGGACTCGAACTCTCCGTTATCGGCACCAACCTGCTCATCTGGAAGAAGCTCGACAACGAAGACCCCGATGCGGCTTACAAGAATTTCTCCTATCCGACCGAACGCATGATCGGCTTCAATCTTACCCTCAAACTCTAATACGGATATGAATATGAAACGCTTTCTCTCGATATTTTTCGTCCTGCCGTTGGTGTTCGTTTCCTGCGACCTGACCATGGACGAGGTGAGCCAGGACGTGAACAAGCCGACGCAGGTGCATCCGAAAACCATCCTCACACAGCTCTGCATCACGACTTTCGGCATCGAATACTACGGTGTGCAGCCCTACCGGCTGGCCTGGCAGTGGGATCAGCGCGGTGGCGGCGGCCATTTCAACTTCCAGCGCCGCAATTTCATCAGCGAATACCGCCGTGTGACCTGGTGCTACGACATGGTCCGCGAAGCCGAACGCCTCAACGATCCCCGTTACATCCACCTTGCGGCATATTTCCGTGCCAGCTGGATTTTCGACACCACCCGACTGTTCGGCGACGTGCCTTACACCGAGGCTGCGCAGGGACGCTTCGACGATCCGAACTTTTCGCCCAAATACGATCCCCAGGAGGAGATCGTGGCCGGGTTGCTGCGGGAGCTTGCAGCGGCCAACGAGGCTCTGGGGGACTACGACAATACCAAAATCGACGGCGATGTGATCTTCGGCGGCGACATTCGCAAGTGGCGTCAGCTGATCAATCTTTACCGCCTGCGCATCCTGATCAACTGCTCGATGAAGCAGACCATCGCCGGGGAGCGTGTCGGCGAACTGTTCGCCGGCATCGTCGGCGATCCGGAGGGCAACCCGATCATGGGGACGTTGTCCGACAGCGCCATCCGCGACGAAAAGGGCAATATGGAGAATTACAAGTATTACAACGACAACAATTTCGTTTCGTCGTACCGGATCTCCAAGTTCGTCGTCGACTGGATGCGGGAGCGCGGGGACATGCGTCTGCCGAAACTGGCCGAAATGATGATCAAGCTGGACGGCAAGAATGCCGATCCCACGGACCTTGCGAATTACAAGGGCGTCATTCCCAATCCCGGCGCTACGGGCGACAACAACAATACCGACATGGAAGACGGGTCGCAGTCGCGCCTGAAGTCGAAATGGTATCTGGAGCCGGTCGGTCCTTCGGCCATGAACATCGGCTATCCCGAGCAGGAATTCATCCTCGCCGAAGCCGCCCTGCGGGGCTGGACCGACGACGATCCGGAGACCCATTACCTGAACGGCATCCGCGCTGCGCATGAGTTCCTGGGGGTGAGTTCTGCCGACACCCGGGCCTACCTGGGGCACGAAAAGGTGCAGTTCAAGGGCAGCGACACCGAAAAACTGGGTAAGATCATCACGGAAAAATACCTCAATTTCTTCATGCAGGGCGGCAACGAGGCCTATTTCGAACTGCGCCGTACGGGCTATCCCGATTTCTCGGCCTACCTGACGCACAACACCGACCAGATTTACAACGACGGCTACCTGCCTCTGCGCTACCGCTATCCGCAGTCGGAGATCGACAACAACAATGCGCAGGTTTCCGAGGCGATCAAGCGTCTGGACAAGGGCGACGACCGCAATTCACGGATGTGGCTGTTGCAGGGTTCCGATCCGCTCTTCAACCCCGCTCCGTTCCCGTTTCGATATAAAAACTGATAAAAGCAAAACACCATGAATACTTTCCATATTACGAACCGACTTCTGAAATCGACCCTTTTTTGCGGACTTCTGCTGTTCAGCTCCTCGGCCCTCTCGTGCAGTTCGGACGACGACGGCGGCGGCAACGGCGGCACACAGCTGGAATGGCTCGAACCCATCCGCGTGGCGAGCTACAACATCCAGTACGACAACCGCAACGAGGAGGCCGGACGCTGGGAGAACCGCAAGGAGATCGTCTGCCGGCTGCTCGAAGCCGAGGATTTCGACATCTTCGGTGCGCAGGAACCCTACAAGTTCCAGATCGAGGATATGGCCGCCGCCCTTCCCGGATACACCTGGATCGGCACGAGCGTGACGGGCGAAGACAATGTGGAGCGCCGTCATTTCAATCCGATATTCTACAAGACCGACAAATTCGAAGTGCTCGAAAGCGGTTCGTTCTGGTATTCGGAGACGCCCAACGTTCCCAATACGAAATTCTCCGACTCCTATTCCCCGCGCATGTGCAATTGGGCGCATTTCCGCGTGAAGGCCACGGGCAAGGAGTTCTTCCACTTCAACTCGCATTTCGACCATATCGGAACCGTTGCCCGGGCCGAGAGCGCCAAGCTGCTGATCGAGAAGGTCGCGGAGATCGCCGGAAAGACCCCGGCCTTCTGCACCGGTGACTTCAACTCGAACCAGCAGACCAACGTCTACAACACGATCGTTACCTCCGGGACGCTGGTGGACAGCTATGCCCGTACGACCGATAAGGTCAACGCCGACTGGCCCTCCTACAACGGTTACAAGTATATCTCCACACCTCCGGCCAAGGCTTCGCGCATCGACCATATTTTCGTGACCAAGGGCCGGACGAAGGTGCAGTCGTGGGCGATTGTCAACACCTCGTATTCGCAGAAGTACCCTTCGGACCATTTTCCGGTGGTCATCGAGTGGTCCTTTGCCAAATAACGTATATCCATGCCTAAAAGAAACTGAACAATGAACACATACTTCATCAAGCGGTTTATCGCCCGTACGGCGGTCGTGTTGAGCGCCGCGGCGCTCTTCTGCGGCTGTTCGGACGACGACGAGACCTCCACGCTGCATTTCGACAAGCCCGAGGTCGTCATCGGCCCCGAGAGCAGCACCGCCTCTTTCATCCTGCGTTCGGACACGTCGTGGAAACTTCACAGCGACGCGGACTGGTTCACACTCAACCTGACGAAGGGCGCCAAAAGCGCCTCGGTGATCATCACCTACTCGGAGAATACCTCGATGACCGAGAAGCGTACGGCCGTCATTACGGCCACGACGCTCTCGGGCGACGCCAGCGACTCGTTCATCCTTTCGCAAATGCCCGTCGAGTCGTATATCCGTCTCGAAACCGAAGCCCTGCCGATTTCCGCCACGGCAGCACACCATGAAATCGCCGTTGAAACGTCCGTCGATTCGGGCATCGACCTCTCGGTCAGCTACGGGGACGAGGAAGGCGGGGCATGGATCGAAAACCTGACCCTCGCCGACGGAAAACTCGCATTCGACGCCGGGGAGAACGGCTCGTCTGAACGGCGCATCGCGGTGATTTCGCTCCTCTATCAGGATGAGTTCGGCCGCACGACCGAAGCGGCCGTACGTATCACCCAGTCTTTCAGCATGAATCCCTCTGCCGCCACGGAAAAGGACTTCGCCTTTGCGGCAGCCCTCGGGACCGGCGACGTGGAGGAAAACGTCTACGTCACGGGGCAGATCGTGCTCGACGGACGCAATGCCAACTTCCCGAATCGGCGTTATTCGATTCAGGACGCCGAAGGCCGTGCGCTGCTCTTCGAGTCGACGATCGACCTGGGCGTCGCCCGCAACGACCGCGTAAGGCTCTGGCTGCTGGGCAGCACCGTGAAGGAGGTTGCCGAAGGGACGTTCACCTATAAAGTTTTCACGGGTATCGCCGCCGAACATATCATGCAGAAAGAGGCCGGTTCGCCCGTACAGCCCCGCGAGGTTTACATCCGCGATCTGACCGACGAGATGCTTTTCTCGCTGGTCCGGCTGCGCGACGTGGAGATCGCGATGCCTTACGGCGGTCTTGTCAACTACGACGAGTACTATGTATCCGGCGGCGGCGTCAATGTCTACGGCAAGAATCTCACCAAGTACTACGGCACGTGCCTGCGCGATATCAACGGCGACCATCTGTACATGTTGACCAATTTCGGCGTGGATTACCGCCGTCATTCGCTGCCGATGGGTTCGGGAACCGTCACGGGCATCCTGACCCGCGAGTACAACTCCAATTTCGGGGAGATGGGCGCTTTCCAGATCCGTCACCTCACCCAGGCGGAGATCGCCCTCGACCCTTCGCGCGAGAACAGCTTCAGCAAGGTGCTCGTCGAGTGGACCTGTGTCAAACCCGCCGGATTCAAGGAGGGCGTGACCCACGTCGCCCCGACGACCGGCCCGGCGTCCGCCTCGCTCTACAAGAGCAATGCCGACGGTTTCTACAACGCCTTCCTCGCCGGCAGCGGCCGCATTTATTTCGGCAACAAGCCGCGCGGCGACGTCGACTCGAACGGTCAGGGTACGGCCAATACGGTCAAGGGCGGCGGTATGTATTCGGCGCTGTGGGATACGGACACCTACTGGCTTATCAGCAACGTCTCGACCTCGGGAATCCGTTCGCAGCTGTCGTTGCAGATCGAGACCAATTCGCTGCTGGCTACCGGACCGCGCGATTTCGTAGTCGAATATTCGACCGACGGTACGTCGTGGACGGCCGTTCCGGGCGGCAGCTATACCGTCATCGGCCAGTGCGACTCGAAAAATGCGCTGCCTCATTACATGCCCGGCTTCAAGGTCTTCGACTTCGCCCTGCCCGCCGCTTTGCAGGACAAGGCGTCGGTCAGCATTCGTCTGCGCTGCGCCAGCCTGACCGGAACCGACGGCAAGTCGTCGGTCGTGCCCAACGCCACGAACCGGCTGGGCCACGTATCTATCAAGTATAACAAGTAAATGACGATTCCATGAAATTCCAGAATATCCTGTTGCTGCTCACGGCCTGCCTGCTGGCAGGTTCGTGCAGCGACGACGACAACGACGGCGCCTGGTTCCTGCCGCGCACGCTTCAGGTGATGGACGCCAAGACCGACGCCCCGCGTGCCAACGAGCCGCTCACGCTCAACTTCATCGGCGACGACGGAGAACTCTACTCCCACCGGCACACCACCGACGAGAACGGCTGCATCCATTTCAAGGGAAGCACCCGGGGGGAGTACCGCGCTGCGTTCAGCTACTTCCCCGGTACGGCCAGCGACTGTTTCCATTCGTTCCGCCTGGATTCCGGCGATGAGGCGCCCATCATTATGACGGTCGAGCCTTTGGCCAAGGAGTTCCGCAGCGCCATCGTCATTACGGGCATGCTGGCCGACGCCAAGGGTAGCGACACGAACAACGAATACATTCAGTTCATGGCCCTCGAGGAGATCGACTTTGCGCAGACGCCCTACTGCGTTATCGCCTGCCGCAACAACAAGGTCAACGCCAAGGGCTGGGTGCAGGGCAGTTACGTTACCTACAAGTTCAACCTCACCTCGGGCCGTGCGGCCAAGGGTACATTCTTCTATGTCGGCGGTGTCAACAAGCGGCTCAACGGCAATTCGAGTGCGGACATCAGCGGCGCCAACTGGATTTGCAGTGTCGACTACAATACGCAGGCCGGGGCCGACGGCATCGGCGACAAGACCACCGGATTCCTTCACAACTACAACAGCAACGGCAATAAAAATATCGCCGACGGCATCGCTGTTTTCAAGGGTACGGAGGTCGACGAAAAGAGTGTCCCGTGCGACGCGGTCTTCTACGGCGCCACCATTACCACGGACGTCTACAACCCGGCCGGTTACGGCTACCGGATTCCCGACAACGATCTTTACAGCACGAAGAACCTCCTGTCGGGCGTCGGTCAGCCCTTCTTCGGGCAGGGAACCAATACGTTCCTCTTTCCCGACGGCGGCAACGATGCCGGGGAGTTCGTTTTCTTCGGCGGCAGTTTTACGCAGGGCGGTTACTATCGCGGCCGTTCGGCTGTCTGCCGGAAGCTGGCCGCCGATGCTTCGGGATCGCTCGCCGACATCGAAAGCGGGGACGGCGTTACGACTTATCTCTGATTCCGGAAGGGGAGCGCGCTGCGCCTCCTCTTTGTCCGGACTGCCTGAAAAAAGCCCTTTCCGAAAGGAAAGGGCTTTTTGGAGCATCTTTTGCCGGTTTAATACCCGAATATCTCCTCCTGCGAGACGGTCCGGATCGGACCGAGCGTCTTGAGGTAGTTGAGGTCGAGATCCTGGATGTCGCCCAGGATGCCGTAGACGTATTTGCGGTTCTTGACCCACTTCTCCTGCGCGGCCTTCACGTCGGCGAGCGTCATCGCCTGCACCTTTTCGAAAATCTGCTTGTCGCGGTCCTCCTCAAGGCCCAGGTTGCGCAGTCCGATGAAACTCCACAGCACCTGTTCCTTCACCGTGCGGTCGGTGCGCAGGCGCGAGATCAGTCCCTCTTTGGCGATTTTGAACGCAGTCTCCGATTCGGGCATGTTGTTGATGATCTCGTCGAAAGCTTCGATCGCCATCTGCATCTTGTCGTTCTGCGTGGCGATGAAAGCCATGTAGCCGTACTTCGTGTCGGCGTAGTTCGGCTGCATGATGCTGGCCTGCGCGGTGTAGGCCAGGCCGCGTGCCTCGCGCATCTCCTGGAAGACGACCGAGTTCATGCCGCCGCCGAAATACTCGTTGTAGAGCGTGATTTCGGGGTCGGCCGCGACGTCGAACTGTTTGCCGAGGTTCGCATATTGCAGGTAGTAGAGCTGCTTGGCGTCGTATTGGGCCATCAGCACTTTGCTTTCGTCCGTGGGCAGTAGTTGCAGGTGCTTCTTGTCGAGCGGCTGAAGCTCCGCAGACGTTTTGTGGTGCATGGCCAGCGCCTCCGTCACCTCCTTCTCCGACTGCGGGCCGTAGTAGAGCACTTCGTGCTGTTTGCCCATCAGTTCGCCGATCTTCGCCAACAACATTTCGGAACTCATCGCTTCGAGCGCCGGGTTGGTGAGCGTCGTGCGGCGGATGAAGTCGGGACCGTAGAACACGTAGGTCCGCAGGGCGCCGAAGCAGCGGCTCTGGTTGAGTTTGGCGTCGGCGCGGCTCTTGATCATGTCGGCCTTGAGGTTGGCGAGAATCGCCTCGTCGGGCTTGGGCCTGTTCAGCAGTCCCTCGACGATTTCCATGGCTTCGGCCATATTCTCTCCCAGTCCCGTAATCGAGATGCGGCACGAGGTGGGGCCGGCCTGCATCGAGAACGAGCAGGCGATGCCGTACATCTTCGAGGCGATCTGCTCGGCCGTCAGCGACTCGGAACCGAGGTAGCCCAGGTAGTCGAACGCCAGATTGAGCGCCGGATCGTTCTCCGTGCCCGTGTCGAACACATAGGTCAGTGTGAAGATGTCGTTCGACTCGTTTTTCTTATAAAGTACGTCGATTCCCTTGCGGGCCTCGAACTGCGACATGTCCTTCTTGTAATCCACGAACGCCGGTTCGATGGGTTTCACCTCCGTGCTCTGGATTTCGGCCAGGAATGCGCTCTGCGCGTCGCGGTTGGTGGCGATGGGCGTGATTTTCGGGGCTGCGATCTTCTGCTCGCCGGGGTCCTTGCCTTCGCGTTTGTAGACGATGGCGTAACTTTCGGGACCGAGGTACTTGTTGGCCCAGTCCACCACATCCTGCTTGGTGATCTTTTCCATGCGTTCCAGTTGGCGGATGTCGTCGGCCCACTCCTTGCCGTAGATGAACGAGTAGACGTAGAACATGGTGCGCTGGTCGTATTTGTCGAACTCCTTCATCAGCTGCATCTTGTAGTTGTTGACCGAAGCCTCGATCAGCTCTTCGTCGAACTCTCCGGCGCGAATCTTCGCCGTTTCGGCCAGCAGCAGGTCGCGCACCTCGTCCAACGACTGCCCGGCTTTCGGATTGCCGGCCATGAGGAACGTTCCGTAGTCGGGCTGCGCAGAGGCGTAGGCATAGGCCGAGAGCACCTTCTGCTGCTGGTTCAGGTCGAGGTCGATCAGGCCTGCCTGCCCGTTGTAGAGGACCGAACCTACGATGTCCGCCACGTCGTTCGAGGGGTCCGTTGCGGCCGGCAGCCGCCATCCCAGCATGACGCGCGCGGCCTCGGGGCCATAGACCTCCTTCACCACGGGCGCGGTGATCGGCTCTTCGGGCTTGAATTCCAGTTTCGGCAGGTCGGGATTGGGCTGCATGCCGCCGAAGTACTTGTCGATCGTTGCGATCATCTGGTCGGGATCGAAGTCGCCCGAGACGCAGACGGCCATGTTGTTGGGCACGTAGTAGGTCTTGTGGTAGTTCTTGACGTTGGTGATCGACGGGTTCTTGAGGCTCTCCTGCGTTCCCAGCACGGTCTGCGTGCCGTAGGGATGGTTGGGGAAGAGCGCGGCGTCCATCGCCTCCCAGATTTTGCGGCCGTCCTGCGTCAGCGACATGTTTTTCTCTTCGTAGATGGTCTCCAGTTCGGTGTGGAAGCCACGGATCACGGGATTGCGGAAGCGGTCGGACTGGATTTTAGCCCAGTTGTCGATCTGGTTCGAAGGGATGTCCTCGACGTAAACGGTCATGTCCTGCGACGTGAAGGCGTTGGTCCCGTTGGCGCCGATGGCGGCCATCAGTTTGTCGTATTCGTTGGGAATGGCGATCTTCGAAGCTTCGTAGCTGATCGAGTCGATGCGGTGGTAGATCGCCGCGCGCTCGGCTTCGTCCGTGGTCTTGCGGTAGACCTCGAAGAGCCGTTCGATCTCGTCGAGCATGGGTTTCTCGGCGGCGTAGTCGGACGTTCCGAACTTTTCGGTTCCCTTGAACATCAGGTGTTCGAAGTAGTGTGCCAGACCGGTCGTCTCGGCGGGGTCGTTCTTGCCGCCGACCCGCACGGCGATGGCCGTTTGGATGCGGGGCTGCTCCTTCATAACGCTCATATAGACTTTCAGTCCGTTGGGAAGCGTGTAAATCCGGGTTTTCAGCGGATCGCCCGACACCGTTTCGTACTTGTATTTGCTGCAAGACGAAGCGAGCATCGCGAGGATGACCGCCGTTAGTAGTAGAAACCTTTTCATATGCGATATGTTTTAGAAAGTGGTTGCGAACCAGTCCCGGAGAGCGGGGTAGGTGTCGGCCGCGACATGGATCAGCATGCCTGCCGAGGCGGCCAGCTTGACGCCCGTGCCGACGACGAATGCGAGGAACGACCCGAATCCCACGAGGAAAGCCTTCGGAACGTCGCTCCGGTCGTTGAGCAGTTCGCCCAGCACGGCGCCCGCGAACGGGCCGAGGATGATCCCCACGGGCGGAAAGAGGAAGAACCCGGCGAAGACGCCTGCCGTGGCCCCGATGGCTCCCGAGCGCGATCCACCGAAACGCCTCGTCATCCATGCGGGCAGGAAATAGTCGGCGGCGCTCACGGCGACGGTCACGGCGAGCCACAGCCAGATCGCCCCGGAGGTCATCTGGGAGTAGGAGGTGAACCAGGCGCAGAGAAGTCCGGCGTAGCTCAACGCCACGCCCGGCAGAGCCGGTACGATGCAGCCGATGATGCCCAGTATCGAGAGCGCAAAGGCGGCTATGGAGAGGGTTATGTCCATCGAAGAGTGCTTGGCCCTGCGGCGGCGGAACTATCCGGTGAGCCGGGCGGATTCGTCCGGACCGGCCGGGGCGCGCGGCCGCCGCAGGGGTTATCTTCTGCAAAGATAACGGATTAAACGAAAAAACCTCCCTTTTCGGGGAGATTTTGTGTCGGGTCGGCCTGCCGCCGCGCCGGGGCGCGTTATTTCACGAGCCGGTTGGTCGCCGTGTCGGGGAAAACGATCCACGGGCGGAACTGCTTGGCGTCCTCGAAATCCATCAGCGCGTAGGATGCGATGATGATTACGTCGCCCACCTGCACCTTGCGTGCCGCGGCGCCGTTCAGGCACACGCAGCCGCTGTTGCGCTCGCCCTTGATCGTGTAGGTCTCGAAACGCTCTCCGTTGTTGATGTCCATGATCTGGACCTTCTCGCCTTCGATCACATTGGCGGCTTCCATGAGCGCCTCGTCGATGGTGATGCTCCCCACGTAGTTCAGGTCGGCCTGCGTGACCGTTACGCGGTGGATCTTCGATTTGATGACTTCAATCTGGAATTTCATGATCGGATACAGATATTATCAATTAAACGGATCTCCCCGGCCTGTACGGCGATGCAGCCCTGGATACGCTCCGAGTCGCTCCATGCGGCGACCTCCTGCATCGTCAGCGCGTCGACCGACTGGTAGTAGATGACCTTGAGCAGCGGGTTGCGCTCCACTTCTGCTGTGACCCATGCCTTCAGTTCGGCGGGCGTCATTTCGTGCGATTTCTCCACGGCTGCGCGCAGCGTGGCGTAGATGTGCGGCGCTGCGGCGCGGTGCGCCTCGTCGAGCAGCGTGTTGCGCGACGAGAGCGCCAGTCCGTCCTCTCCGCGGACGATGGGGCATTCGACGATCTCCACCGGCAGTTTCAACTGGGCCGTCATCGCCTTGATCACGGCGATCTGCTGGAAATCCTTCTCCCCGAAGTAGGCGCGTGCCGGGCGCACGATGTCGAACAGGCGGCTGACGACCTGCGCCACGCCGTTGAAGTGTCCGGGGCGCGTCGCACCCTCCATCACCTTGTCGATCTGCCCGAAATCGAAAATCCGGGTGTCTTCCTCGGGATATATCTCTTCGACCGAAGGCATCAGCACGAAATCCGCGCCGGCCTCTTCCAGCAGGCGCCGGTCGGCCTCCGGGGTGCGGGGGTAGTGCCGCAGGTCGTTCTTGTCGTTGAATTGCGTGGGGTTCACGAAGACGCTCACGACGACCGTGGCGTTCTCCCTGCGGGCGCGCTCCACGAGCGAGCGGTGGCCCGCATGCAGGGCGCCCATCGTGGGTACGAAGCCGATACCCGACTGTTCCGTCCGGTCCAGTTCGGCGCGAAGTTCCTTGACGCTTGTAAATACTTTCATCTCTTTCTTGAAACGAGTTGCGGGGCAAAGGTAGAAATTCCCGCAGACATAAAGAAGGAAAATCGCAGAAAAAGCATTACTTTTGTAGGAATACTAATTTCGAACGAGCATGAAAAAGCTTTTTACTATTGTATCTATGACACTCATCATTCCCGCACTGACCTCGTGCGGCGGTGGCCCCAAGGGCGATATGCCGTGGATCGTCGACCGTTTCGACGACATCAAGGTCATCCGTTACGAAGTTCCCGGTTTCGACGCCCTGCCGCTCGAAGAGAAGGAGCTGATCTATTACCTCTCCGAGGCTGCCAAATGCGGCCGCGACATTCTTTTCGACCAGAACTGCCCGGTGAACCTCCCCGTGCGCCGCACGCTGGAGACGGTTTACGAGAACTATAAGGGCGACCGCACGACGGCCGAGTGGAAGGCGTTGGAGAAATATCTCAAGAAGGTATGGTTCGCCAACGGCATCCACCACCACTATTCGAACGACAAGTTCGTGCCCGAATTCACCGAAGGCTACCTGCTCGACGCGATCGAGACCATCCCCGAGGAGAAGTTCGGCTCCCTGAACTCCCTGCGCGGCGAGGTCTGCCGGGCGATCTTCGATCCGGCGCTCTATCCGACGAAGCTCAACCAGAAGGCCGGCGACGACCTGCTGCTCACCTCGTCAAGCAACTACTACCACAACGTGAGCCAGGCCGAGGCCGAGGCGTTCTACGCCGACATGGCCGCCGCCGATGCGGGCAATCCCGAGCCGGTCTCCTACGGCCTGAACTCGCAGCTGACGAAGGATGACACGGGACGTATCTGCGAGCGTGTCTGGAAGCTGGGCGGCATGTATTCGCCGGCTATCGAGCGGATCGTCTACTGGCTCGAAAAGGCGCAGGCTGTGGCCAAAGAGCCGCAGAAGACCAACATCGCGGCGCTCGTCAGCTACTACAAGACGGGCGATCTGAAAGAGTTCGACCGCTACAACATCGGCTGGGTGAAGGACACCGTTTCGAACGTTGATTTCGTCAACGGCTTCATCGAGGACTACGGCGATCCGCTGGGCCGCAAGGCTTCGTGGGAGGCCAACGTCAACTTTATGGACACCGAGGCCTGCCACCGCACGGAGGTGATCTCCGACAACGCCCAGTGGTTCGAGGATCATTCGCCCGTGGCCGAGGCCTACCGCAAGCCGGTCGTGAGGGGCGTTTCGGCCAAGGTCATCACCGTGGCGATGCTCGGCGGCGACTGCTATCCCGCGACGCCCATCGGCATCAACCTGCCCAATGCCGACTGGATTCGCAAGGAGTACGGCTCGAAGTCGGTCACCATCGACAACATCACCTATGCCTACGACATGGCTGCTCACGGCAACGGTTTCAACGAGGAGTTCGTGCTCCGCGCCGAGGACCGCGAGCGGATGGAGCGGTACGGCAAGCTGGCCGACGACCTGCACACCGACCTGCACGAGTGCCTGGGGCACGGCTCGGGCCAGCTGGCTCCGGGTGTCAAGGGCGGCGAGCTGAAGAGCTACGGCTCGACGCTCGAAGAGACCCGCGCCGACCTGTTCGGGCTTTACTACCTGGGTGATCCGAAGCTGGTCGAACTGGGGCTGATTCCCTCGCTCGACGTCGCCAAGGCGGGTTATGCCAAGTATATCCTCAACGGCATGATGACCCAGCTGGCGCGCATCGAGCCGGGCAAGAACGTCGAGGAGTCGCATATGCGCAACCGCAAGCTGATCTGCGAGTGGTGCTACGAGCGCGGCAAGGCCGACAAGGTGATCGAGCTGGTGAAGGAGAACGGCAAGACCTACGCCGTGGTCAACGACTTCGGCAAACTGCGCGACCTGTTCGGCCAGATGCTCCGCGAGGTGCAGCGCATCAAGTCCGAGGGCGACTACGAAGCCGGCAAGGCGCTGGTCGAGCAGTATGCCGTCACGGTCGATCCCGAGCTGCACAAGGAGGTCCGCGACCGCTACTATGCGCTCGACATCGAGCCTTACGGCGGTTTCGTCAATCCCGAATACGAACTGGTGGAGAAGGACGGCAGGATCGTCGACGTGAAGATCTCCTACCCGGCCGACTACGTGGGACAGATGCTCGGCTACGCGAAGGATTATTCGTTCCTGCCCAACATCAATTAGTTTTCGATGATTGCGGCGCACCTGCCGCACATCCCTCGAATCCCCGAATGGGACGTCCGCCGAGGACTACCCATCCGGGGATTCTTCACGATGCACGACATCTGCACCGCACTGACCGGAAACGTTTCGATTCTCACGGGCTCTTTACCTGCTCCGCGATAAGCGAAAACGGTGCAGAATCGCTCTGCACCGTACTGTTCGGAACCGTGCGGTTCCGGCTTACTCTTTCGCCGCGGCTCCGCCGTCGATGGCGAACGCCGAGACGATCACCATCTTCTCGTCCACGTTGTTGGGGTTCGAGACGATGATGCCGTATTCGCCTGCGGGGCGTTCGTCGAAGGTCAGACGGTAGGAGCTTTCGCCGTATTTCTCGGCCGAAAACCGCAGGTAGTCCATCGTGTTGGAGTTCACCGAGAACGACCCGACGGCCGAGATCACCGCCGACCGGTTTTTCTTGGTGCTCTTCATGCGGAAGACGCGCACGATGGACATGGGGTCGGCCTTGTTGTCCTTGGCGCGGACGATGAGCGCGATCGGTTGCGCTGCGTCGAACCGCACGCTGGCCGAACCGCCTTCCACGAGTACTTTTGTTTTGGATTTGCTGGCTGCGAATCCGGCGATGTAGACGCCGGCGCCCGTTCGCATCCGCACGTTGTGTTTTTCGAGCTTCTTGGACGAGCCGTCGGGGAATACGCCGACGACCTCTCCCTCGAATTCGGGTTCGAGGGTCTGTGCCTTTACTGCATCACCCCCCCCCACATCATGGCCGTTGCAGCCATCAGGAATAGGATTTTTTTCATCATTGTATTGATTTGATTCTTAACCGCGCACCGTGCGCGACGGACAAAAATAGCAAAAATCGGCGAAGATTGTATACCCCCCCCGATTTTTTTGAAACGGCTCTCCGAAATGCCGCGGGGCGCTCCTTTTCGGGGCTGCGCCTCGCTTTCCGGGCTGCGCCTCGACCTCTTCGGAATTGCTCTTGCCGACGCCGCAAACCGGGCATGTCCGGTCGTCGGGAATCTCCTCGGACGGCGTTCCGGGCGCGGCGGAAATCCGGCCGACGTCCTATACCGATAATATATAGGCGAAATCATCCGTCCCCTCTTTTCGCAAAGCGGTTCCGGGGCCGTTTTTGTTGTCGTCCGGGCCGTTTCGGCCACTCCGTATCGAAAAACTATTTCACCGCAAACAGCTCAATTATCACTTTTATTGCTATCTTTGTCGATGATAGGAACCACCGACGGTTTCCTGTCCGACAAAAGCATCCGGTAAATTGAATGATTCGGTAAATACAACATTATCAAAGTCTTCCAATCCGATTTTTATCGGGGGGGGGAATTTTTGATGGGCGAATCTTGAATCGGGTTCGCCGGTATTTTCGTGTACCGGGCAGACGGGACTTCAAATGGCAGACGTCAAGACAGGCAGCATCTCCTCCACGGAATTCGGGAAGTTATTTTTCGAATTCAAGCCTCGTTTTATCGCCCTGGCATACCGCTATGTCCGCGATCGGGAGACCGCCGAAGACTTGGTGTCGGACAGTTTTATGACCTTTTGGGAAATGCATGAAACCCTGCCGGCGGACATCAATGTGCCGGCTTATATCCTCACTTCGGTCAAAAACCGCTGCCTGAACCACCTCAACGCCCAGATCCGCCACCGCAAGGCCGAACAGGACATGCATTCGACGCTGACGCGCCGGCTTCAGGCCGACGTGCGCTCGCTGTCGGCCTGCGATCCCGACCTGCTCTTCTCCGAAGAGATTCGCGCCATCCTGAAACAGGCAGTCCGCAAGATGCCGAAAATGACCCGCAGCGTATTCCTGTTAAGCCGGATCAGGAATATGACATACAGCGAGATCGCCGCCGAACTGGGAATTTCCGTCAGTCATGTCAATTTCGAAATCCGCCGGGCGCTCAACCTGATGCGCTTCGAACTGAAGGATTACCTCCCGGCCGTGCTGATCTCCCTGATACTTTCGTCCCGGTGGTGAAATAGCGCCCCGCAGGGCTGTCAGGAGTCCGTTCCGATCTTTTTTTCAAAAAAACTTGCATTTTTTACTACTTACCCCCTCCGTGTGTTTGTTATTACTATATAACACGAACACATGGACGATCTTTTATTGCAGAAATACTTGAGAAACGAGACCTCGGAGGAGGAACTCGTCGAGGTGCTCGACTGGCTGGACGCGTCAACGGAAAACCAGCGGTATCTCGATCGGCTCGATTATATTTCCAACCTCAATATTCTGGTCGGAGAGGCGCAGCCCCGTATCCGCAGACGCACCGTTTCGCTCTGGAAGAGAACGGCTCAATGGAGTGCCGCGGCTGCGGCCGTGCTGCTCGCATGCGCCGGGTTGGGCCACTATATGGCCGACCGGATTCTCGAACGCCGTACCCAGGACATGATGGCCATTACCGCGCCCAACGGGCAGAGCATGTCCGTCACCTTGAGCGACGGGACGACCGTATGGCTCAATTCGGGCGCCAAGTTGGAATACCCTTCGATCTTTTCCAGAAAGACACGCCGGGTCAAGATTTCGGGCGAGGCCATGTTCGAGGTGGAACATGACGCCAGCCGTCCGTTCATCGTGGAAACATTCGCCTGCGATGCCGAGGTGCTGGGTACGAAATTCAACATCCTGGCCGATGCCCGGACCGCCGATTTCTCGGCGGCGCTGCTCGAAGGACGGCTGAAAATCTCGAACCGCCTCGTCGGCGGCGAATCCTTCATTCTCTCGCCCAACGATCAGATCGACCTGGTCGACGGACATCTCAAACTCAACCGGATAACCGATCCGGACGACTTCCGCTGGGTCGACGGGCTGATGAACCTGAACACGCTGTCGTTCACGGAGGTGATCCGCAAATTCGAGAACTATTACGGAGTCCGGATCACGATCGACAATCCCGAGGATATGCCCGAACTCAAATACCACGGCAAAATCCGCGTGTCGGACGGTGTGGACCATGCGCTGAAGCTGCTCCAGATCACCAATAACTTCTCCTATACGCGCGACGACGAGACGAATACGATCCACATAAAAATAACTAAAATCTAAACCGACTCTATGGAATAAACCGCCTCTGCCTCAAGACACTTTTATGCTGCACCGCCGACGCGTCCGGACACGGTCGTGTCCGCCGGCGGGAGATAAACAGTGATTCGATTGCTAACCTATTGATCTTAAATCAGCAAACTTATGAAAAATTTAAGTATTAGGCAGATAAAATGCCTGATTACTCTAATTCTCGCCGTGTTCCTGTGCGGTGCGCCCGCCGTGGCCCAAACGCAGAAAATCGCGGTGAAGCTCGACATGACGAAGGTTCCGATGAAGGCCGTCATGAACGAAATCGAAAAGCAGACCAAGTATCTTTTCCTTTATACGGACGAAATCGACACGAAACGCATCGTCTCGATCAAGGCCGATTCGAAGCCTCTCAACGAGGTGCTGCCGCTGTTGTTCAAGGACACGGACATCACCTATGAGATCACGGTTCCCAACATCGTGCTGTCGAAGCGCGTCGCCGCAGCGCGGCCGACGGCCATCTCGGGCGTGGTGAAGGATTCCGGCGGCCTGGGCATTATCGGAGCCACCGTTCTGATCAAGGGCACGACCGTCGGAACGACCACCGGCATCGACGGAGACTTCGCCCTGACGGTCCCCGCCTCGGTCGACAACCCCGAACTGTCGGTCAGCTTCATCGGCTACGAAACCCGTGTCGTGCCCATCGGCTCGCGTACGACTTTCGACATCACGCTGGCCAATTCGTCCATCGAGGTCGAGCAGGTCGTCGTTACGGCCCTGGGCATCAAACGTGCCGAGAAAGCCCTGTCGTACAACGTGCAGCAGGTGAACTCCGATGCCATCACGGCCAACAAGGACGCCAACTTCATCAACTCGCTCAACGGTAAGGTGGCTGGTGTGAACATCAACGCCTCGTCGGCGGGCGTCGGCGGCGCTTCGAAGGTCATCATGCGCGGTATGAAGTCCATTTCGCAGACCTCCAATGCGCTTTACGTGATCGACGGCGTGCCGATGTTCACCAAAGCCCAGGAGGGCAGCACCGAATTCGGTTCGCAGGGAACGACCGACCCGATCGCCGACATCAACCCCGAGGACATCGAGTCGATCTCCGTACTGACGGGCGCTGCGGCGGCCGCACTGTACGGTTCGGACGCGGCCAACGGCGCCATCGTCGTGACGACCAAAAAGGGACAGGCGGGGCAGCTCTCCGTCACCGTGACGAGCGGCATCGAGATCATGACTCCGTTCGTTCTTCCCGAGTTCCAGAACCGGTACGGTACGGGCAACCTCCGCGTGCCGGACGGAGCCGAGCATCTGAGCTGGGGCAAAGCGCTCAACAGCGCCAATAAAATGGGTTACGATCCCCGTCAGGACTACTTCCGCACCAGCACGGCCAACAGCGAGAGTTTCTCGCTTTCGGCGGGTACGGAGCGCAATCAGACCTACTTTTCGGCCGCGGCGATCAACTCCCGCGGCATCGTGCCCAACAACAGCTACGACCGCTACAACTTCACGTTCCGCAACACCACCTCTTTTCTGAACGACAAGATGAGGCTGGACGTAGGGGCCAGCTACGTGCTGCAGGAAGACTGCAACATGATCAATCAGGGAACCTACAACAACCCCATCGTGGGCGCCTATCTTTTCCCCCGCGGCAACGACTGGGAGGAGATCAAGATGTACGAACGATACGATCCCGTGGACAAGATTTCCACGCAGTACTGGCCCATCGGCGCTGCCGGAATGACCATGCAGAACCCCTACTGGGTCAACTACCGCAACCTGCGCGAGAACCGCAAGGACCGTTACATGCTCAATGCGGCGCTCTCCTACGACATCCTCGACTGGCTGAATGTCTCGGGGCGTATCCGCGTCGACAATTCGCACAACACCTTCACCGAGAAAGCCTACGCTTCGACGAACACGCAGCTGACCGAATTGTCGGAGAACGGCCTCTTCGGCATTACGAAAAGCATGGACCGCCAGGTTTACGGCGACGCCCTGCTCAATATCAACAAGACGTTCGGCGACGACTGGTCGTTGCAGGCCAACGTCGGCGCCTCCTTCTCGGACATGAAGAACGACGCCATGAAGATCCGCGGCCCCATTTCCGACGGCAAGTCGGGCGAAAAGGCCGGACTGGCCAACGTGTTCAACATCCAGAACCTGAGCAATTCGACCCGGACCACCCGGTCGCAGGAGGGCTGGCGCGAACAGACCCAGTCGGTCTTCGCATCGGCCGAAATCGGTTACAAGGGTACGTATTACCTGACGCTGACGGGCCGTAACGACTGGCCTTCGCAGCTGGCGGGTCCGCACTCGAATGCCAAATCGTTCTTCTATCCCTCGATCGGCGCTTCGGTCGTGCTGTCGCAGATCATCGGCAACATGCCCGAGAACCTCTCCTACATCAAACTCCGCGGCTCGTTCGCTTCGGTCGGCGTATCGTTCGCGCGTTACATCGCCAATCCGCTTTACGGATGGGACGAGAGCGGTCTGGGCTGGAACCTCCAGACGCAGTATCCGGCCTTCCACCTTCAGCCCGAGCGCACCAAGTCGTTCGAGGTCGGCCTCACCATGCGTTTTCTCAAACACTTCAACCTCGATCTGACCTACTACAATTCGCGCACGCAGAACCAGACCTTCGACCCGCAGATTCCGGGCGGTTCGGGTTACTCCTCGATCATCATCCAGTCGGGTAACGTCCGCAACCGCGGTATCGAGCTGGCGTTGGGTTACAAGAACACCTGGAGGGATTTCACCTGGGACACGAACTATACGTTCTCGACCAACAAGAACAAGATCACCTCGCTGGCCAACAACTGCATCAACCCGGCTACCGGCGAACAGTTCAGCATCGACCTGCTCGACATGGGCGGTCTGGGAGACGCCCGTTTCCTGCTGATGGAGGGCGGTACGCTGGGCGACCTCTACTCGCTGGTCGATCTGAAATACGACAACAACAACGCCATCTACGTCGACGAGGAGGGCAACATCCCCACCCAGTCGATCGAGGATGTGAAAAAGTTCATCAAACTGGGTTCCGTGCTGCCCGACGCCAACATGTCGTGGCGTAACGACTTCCGCTGGAAAAACCTCAATTTCGGATTCATGGTGTCGGCGCGTCTGGGCGGCGTCGTCTTCTCCCGCACGCAAGCCACGCTCGACTACTTCGGCGTGTCGGAAGCTACCGCCGCAGCCCGTGACAGGGGAGGGGTCATGATCAACGGCCGCGACATGGTAGACGCCAATCTCTGGTACTCGGCAATAGCCGGCGGCAACTCCCTGCCCCAGTTCTACACCTACTCGGCGACCAACGTGCGTCTGCAGGAGGCTTCGATCGGCTACACGATTCCCCGCAAATGGCTGCGCAACGTCTGCGAAATCACGGTTTCCGTCGTAGGCCGCAACCTTTGGATGATCTACAACAAAGCGCCGTTCGACCCCGAGTCGATCGCTACGACGGGCAACTACTATCAGGGAGTCGACTACTTCATGATGCCCTCGCTGCGAAACGTGGGATTCAACCTCAGACTCAAATTCTAAAGTTGCAACCGTTATGAAAAATACAATTATAAAATCGGTATTCGCCCTGGCCCTCGCATGCAGCGGGGCATCGTGCACCGGCAATTACCTCGAAATAAACAGCAATCCCTACGAGGTCACCGAGGATGAGATGCAGCGGAAAGGCTACGCCATCAGCTCCTACCTCAATGCCATCTTCGGAACGATCATCTCGCCCGACGTCAATACGACGCAGTTCACTGACGCCCTGCTGGGCGGCACGCAGGGCGGTTACTTCGCCGATTCGCAGAACGGTTGGAAGACGACCATCTCCAATTACAACCCGACGAACGACTGGACGCGCGTGTTCATGTACAGCGACCGGATCATCCCGGTGCTTTACAGCAACCTGATGAAGCTGAACGGCATTTCGGAGGACCCGATCGTGCTTTCCATCGCCAAAATCGCGAAAGTCTGCGCCATGAACCGCGTAACGGATGCTTATGGCCCGATTCCCTATTCGGAAATCGGCATCAGCGGCAAGATTCAGGTTCCCTACGACACGCAGGCCGATGTTTACCGGCAGATGTTCGACGAGCTGGACGAAGCGATCGAGATGCTGACGGCGCACAGCAGCGAGGCCATCACGGCTTCGACCGACCCGGTTTACGGAGGCAGCGCCGAGAAGTGGTGCAAATTCGCCAATTCGATGAAACTGCGCCTGGCGATGCGTGTCGTCTACACCGACTTCACCAGTTCGAAGGGCAGGACGCCCCGGCAGCTGGCCGAGGAGGCCGTCAGCAACAAGGTCGGCGTCTTCACGTCGAACGGCGACAACGCCAAACTGCCCTCCGTCGCCTTCGGCAAGGACGGCAATCCGCTGCGGGCCGCCTGTCTGTATAACCAGCCGGAAGGGTCGAATACGGGCGGCGACACCCACGCGGCAGCCGACATCGTCTGCTATATGAACGGCTACGAAGATCCGCGCCGCGACAAGTACTTCATCAAGTCCGAGTGGGAGGGCATCGACTATGTGGGCATACGCCGCGGCATCGAGATCCCCTCGCTGAACACGATCGGGCGCAAATATTCGGGCGTGAAGTTCGAGAACGACGCCGAGACGCCGCTCTACTGGATGAACGCCGCCGAAGTCGCATTCCTGAAGGCCGAGGCCAAAGCCGTCTTCGGCATGAACATGGGCCCCGGAACGGCCAAGGATTTCTACGAGGAGGGCGTTCGCCTCTCGTTCGAGCAGTGGGGCGTCACGGGCGCCGCCGAATACCTCGCCGGCACGACGCTCCCGCAGACCTACATCGACCCGAACGGCGGCGTGAACAGCGACAAGAACAACAGCCTCTCCCAGCTCGGCGTCGCCTGGGACGACAGCGCATCGAAAGCCCAGATGCAGGAGCGCATCATCACCCAGAAGTGGATCGCCAACTGGCAGCTGGGCAACGAGGCATGGGCCGACTACCGCCGCACGGGCTTCCCGCGTCTGCTGCCTGTCACGGCGAACAAGAGCAGCGTCGTCGACTCGAAACTCGGCGCCCGCCGCATGCCCTATCCCACCGAGGAGAGGACCAGCAATGCGGAGAACTACGCCAAGGCCGTGGAGATGCTGGGAGGCAGCGACAACATGGCGACCCGCATCTGGTGGGACTGCAATCCCGACGTCAAATAACCGCTCACGCAGTTTAAAACGCATAAAATGAAATTCGACATGAAAAACATACTCATTCCGGCTCTTGCCGCAGCGGCCCTTCTGGCCTCCTGCAGCGAGTGGACCGAGGCCGAAAACAAGGACTACCTGCCCCAGATACGGCAGGACGACCCGGCCTATCTGGCCGCGCTCCGGGACTTCAAGGCTGACGAAAGCGGACACAAGGTGGTGATGATGACTGTTCAGGGAACCTCCGCGACGCCGAACCGGCAGAATCAGCATCCGACGGCCATGCCCGACAGCGTCGACTACCTGCTGATGACCGATGTCGACGACCTGCATCCGGTGATTGCGGCCGAGATCGCCGAAGTCCGCTCGACGAAAGGCACGCGTTCGCTCAATGTCGTGGACTACACGACGATCCTGAATGCCTGGAACGCTCTGAAAGAGGCCGCCGCCGACACGGAGCACGAGGGCGATTACACCGACGAGAAATTCCCGGCCTATTGCAAGGCACAGACCGAAACGCAGCTCTCGAACTGCAACCGGTACGGCTTCGACGGCATCGTGGTCTCCTATACGACCTCTCCCAAGGACGAGATCGCCGACGGGCAGGCAACCTTCATGGCGTGCGTCAAGACGTGGCGCCAGAGCAATCCGGAGCTGTTGCTGTTCACGCGTACCGCCTATATCCCCAACCTGCTGAATCCGGAGCTGCTGCCCGACAGCAAATTCATCATCCTCGTCGCCGATGCGAGCCGGAAGACCGCTTCGGACCTGACGCTGTGGGCCCGCAACCACCTGCGCGACACCAGGGACAAACTCGGAGAGGAGAAGTTCAGCGAATTCTCCGACCGTTTCGTCATGGAAGCGTCCGTTCCGTCGCTTGAGACCGGCGAACAGACCGGCGCATCGGTTCAGGTTGCGGCGGCATGGGTCGCAGATCCGACCAAAGACACGAAAGTCGACTACGACAAGGTGGGTCTCTGCGTGCTGGACGCTGCGAGCGACTACTTCAACAACCTGACGAATTACAAAAACATCCGCGAGGCCATCGGTATTCTGAACCCCGAAAACGACAACGACAATGAAAACGACCATGAATAAATCCGGATTTGCCTGGTGCATCCTTCTGGCTCTGGCCTTTACCGGCTGCCAGGGCGACCAGGAGGGCAAACACCACTTCGATAACAAAGTATTCATTTCGGCCGCGAGCTATACCCCCGAGGTGCGTGTCATGCGCGATGCGCTCGACGTAACCGAAGAGCACACCTGCGAGATCACCGTCGCCATGGCGCAGCCCGTCGCCCAGGACATCACCGTTTCGTTCGCCGAGGCTCCCGAACTGCTCGACCGCTACCGGACGTTCTACGACGATCCGACGGCGCAGCTGCTTCCTTCGGACGGGGGATATTACGACTTTTCGCAGGTTTCGGCCGTCATCCGGTCGGGACTGGTCCAAAGCGAGCCGCTCGCCTTTACGTTCAAAAAGCTTGACAAACTGCCTATCGAAAACAAGGAGCGTTACGTGCTTCCGATGACGATCGTTTCGGCCGATGGCATGGAGGTCCTCGCAAGTGCGCGCACCGTCTATTTCGTCTTTATGAAAGCGGCCCTGGTCAACGTCGTGGCCGACATGAACGAAAACTGCGCATGGCCCAACTGGACGAGCGAGACCGAAGCGGTCAAGGACATGGAACGCTTCTCGTTCGAAGCGCTCGTTTACGGCAACTCGTTCAAAAAGGAGATTTCGACGATCATGGGCATCGAGGATGTTTTTCTGCTGCGCGTGGGTGACGCCGACATCCCCATGAACCAGCTCCAGGTCGCCTTCTGCACCAAGGACGAGGGGTCGACCTACCGCGGTTACGTAACTTCTTCCTCGCTCAAGTTGCAGCCTTACCGCTGGTATCATATCGCCGTGACGTTCGACAAGGGCGATATATGCGTCTACCTCGACGGCAAGCTGAAGGCATCGGGACAGACCGTCACGGACAAGAAGGACGAGCATGACAAGCCCGTGCTGATCGACAAGATCAACTTTGCGGTTCCCCACTCCGACGAGAGCGACGGCAAGCCCCGCTGCTTCTGGATCGGCTACTCCTACGACGACAAGCGGAGCTTCGACGGTATGATGGGCGAGATCCGCGTCTGGAACAAGGTGCTCACCGCCGAGGAGGTCAATGCGAAGGATCACTTCTACAAGATCGACCCCGCATCCGAGGGTCTGGTTTCGTACTGGAAATTCAACGACAACAACACCAAGGACAAGGTCGTCAAGGACTATTCGGGCAACGGCTTCCACCTGGAAACGAAGAACAACGCCAACTGGCAGAACGTATCGGTTCCCGCGGAGGATTAGACAATCACGACAACACAAATACTATTCACTAACCTTTTAATTACTAAAACATGAAAAAAAGATCATTTTTGATGTTTCTTGCAGGGATGTTCGCCATCTCCGGGGCATTCGTCTCCTGCGACGACTCTGACGACACGGACGGCGTAAATAAATTGGAAGTTACGCCCTCGACCGACATTTCGTTCAAGGCCGACGGAAACGAGGACGTAGTCCTGACCGTCGTCACCGATGCCGATAAATGGAGTGTCGAGAAAACCGACTGGATCACGGTCAAGCAGAATGGCAACAAGCTGACGGTGAACGCCGAAGCCAATACGACGGAATCGGAGCGTCCCGGACGCATCACGATTTCGGCAGGAAACGCCGAGCCTGTCAAGATCAACGTGCTGCAGGAAGCCGTCGAAGTCGGTGAAATCGTTTTGAGCGTAACGCCTTCGGATCCCATTGCTTTCGAGGCCAAGGGCAACGAAGCCGTCGTGCTGACCGTTACGACCAACGCTTCCGAGTGGACCTACACCTTCCCGGAGGAGTGGATGACCGCTTCGAAGGAGGGCGACAAGCTGACGGTCAACGCCAAGGATAACACGGGCGAAGCCCATGTGGGCCAGATCGTCATCACCGCCGAGCAGAAGACGGTGAAGATCGCCGTGACGCAGAAGGCCGCTTCGACCGATCCCGAACCGACCGAGAAGATCGCCGGTTCGCTGAAGACCGAGGATGCGCTGTCCCACATGTTCCCCTTCAAGGAGCCTGAAGCGGTCAAAAAGACCCTCACGTTCGAACTGGAGAAAGCCGCCGAGGCAGAGACCCGGGTCAAGATCAACTTCGACGAGGCTTATGTCGCCGAGTACAACTACCTCAACAAAACCAAGTTCGTCGCATTCCCCGAAGCGAGCGTCGCCATCGCCAACGACGGCATTCTGACGATCGCCGCCGGTGCCACGAGCGGCTCGATCGAGGTCACGCTCTCGCCGAATCCGACCCTCTCCACCACCGAGGCCTACATGGTTCCCCTGCAGGCTGTGGCCCAGTCGGCCAACGTCACCGTGAAAACCGACGCCTCCCGCGTGAACTTCACCATCAGGCAGCAAGGCTCGAAAACGGTCAAGAACTTCCTCTATTTCGAGGTGAACGACACCAACCCGCTCAACGCGCTGGAATATGTGCTGGAGGACGGCCAGTTGTTCTTCGATGCCGTCGTGCTCTTCTCGGGCAACATCCGCTGGGATACGCAGAGCGGCAAACCCTACATGCACTATAACGACAACGTCACGGCGCTGCTCAAGGACAAGGACAAATACATCCAGCCGCTGCGCGACCGGGGCATCAAGGTGCTGATGGGCGTTCTGGGCGACCACGACGGCAGCGGTCCGGGTAACCTGACGGAAAAGGGCGCCGAAGTGTTCGCCGAGCACCTCGCCGAGATGTGCGTCGAATACGGTCTCGACGGTATCTGCATGGACGACGAGTATTCGGAGTACTACAAGGCTCCCACGAACGAGTATTTCACGGGCTACAACACCTCGCTGCAGCAGGCGACCTACTTCCTGGAGCGTGTGAACTATTACATGAAGAAGGAGGTGCCTTGGGAGACGATGACCGCAGTGTTCTACTGGGGCCTTTACAACTCAAGCATGCCGGCGATCAACGGCCGCCAGCCGGCGGAGTTCGTCGATATGGTCAATGCCAACTACGGCAGCAGCGCTTCGCCGGTAGCCGGAGGCGACAAGTCGATGTGCTCGTTCATGTCCGTCGAGTGTAACCTCGGAAGCGGTTGGATCAGCGAAGATTCGGCCCGTCAGGCCAAAGAGGCCGGTTACGGCTGGTGCATGTGGTTCGCGCTCGATCCCGTACTGCGCCGCGAGCCGTGGAGCAAGCTGTCGGCAGCGGCCAAAGGCCTCTACGATCAGGATCTCAAACCGCGCACGGGTTATTACAAAAAGCTCGGCGCAGGCCGCTACGATCCTACCCGTTACGAAAATTAATCTGTAATCCGATCAGTTTACGGCGGCGGCATGAAAAACGCCATGCGCTTGCATGCCGCCGCTTTTTTCCAAAAAACAAAACCAACCGATCCCATGAAAAAATTCGCTAAATGGTTTCTTTTCGCTGCAACCGCGCTCGTAGTCTGCGGTGCCTGCGACGATAAAGACAATGAAGAGCCGGCTCCGGCTCCGGACAAGATCTCCATCACCCCGAAAACGGCCAACGTCAGCAGCAAGGGCGGCGAGGCGTCCGTAATGGTCTCCAGTTCGGGTCAGTGGACGCTCTCCGACAATACGAACGACTATGTGACGCCTTCGGCCCTGAAGGGCAAGGACGGCGACATCGTGAAGTTCACGGTGAAACCCAACGACAAGGAGGAGGACCAGACCTTCAGCTATACGTTCACCTGCGGCAAGGCGACGGCTTCCTATGCGATCACCCTCAAGAAGAGAGCCTCGCAGACCGAGGAGCAGCTCGAAATCACTTTCGTGCCCGAATCGAACATCCTGCCCCGCGAGGGCGGCAACGTCTCGGTACTGGTAACCAGTTCGGACGAATGGACGCTCGAAGGCTCCCATACCTTCGTGCACCCGTCGGCCACCAGTGGCAGCGACGGCGCCGAGGTGACCTTCGCGGTCGATCCCAACGAGACCGAGGAGGACAAGGTCGCCGACTACGTCTTCAAGATGGGCAGCAAGAACGTACCTTTCCGGATCACGGTGAAGGGCGGCGTCATCTACACCCTGGAGATCGTCGGCGAGAAGGAGCTGAAGTTCGCCTATACGAAGCAGGAAAAAATCGCCGTGACGCTCAACACGAACGTTCCCTACCGCGATCTGGCTGCCGAGATCACCTCGACCGAGGAGGGCTGGCTGACCAAAGGCGTGACGGTTCAGGGCGCGACCGAGACCGAAGTCATCATGTATTTCGACCTGACGCAGAACGACGGGTTTGACCCGCGCGAGGCGTCGGTGAAGATCACCGGTCCCAAGGGCGGTGAAGATGTTTTGAAAATCAAGCAGATGCCCCAGTCGCAGATCAGCGTGGAGGAACTGTCCTACTACCTGGAGACAACGGGTGCGGTGCTTGAAATTCCCGTGAAGGCCAACGTCGCTTTCGACGTGAAGCTTTCCGAATCGGCAGGAACCTGGTTCGCATATAATGGCTTTACGGACAGCAAACTGAAATTCACGTACCAGGATCTGCCCGAAGGAACCATCCGCTCCTGCACGGCGACCCTCACCGAGAAGGAACCCGCCGCAGGCGCGCAGCCGCTGACCGTGGTTCTGATGTTCTCGCAGAAACCTAAAGGCATGATCACCACGGCTGTCAACATGACGGGAACCCGCGCATGGCCCGCATGGAACGATCCCACGCCTGTTACCAATATGACGGCGTTCACGCTCGAAGCGCTGGTTAATCCGGCAGCGAAAAAAAACAATTCCATCCTGTCGACGATCATGGGTATCGAGGGCAAGTTCCTTGTCCGTCTGGGAGATGATTATCTATCTTGGAATCAGATTCAGGTCGTATGGGATTCTGGAAGCTATGATTATTACGGTAGGCCTGTCGAGGGCAAATTGAGCAACATCAACATGACGATCAATGCTAATGAATGGTCGCATATCGCCGTCACCTTCGGAGAAAAAACGATCAAAGTCTATGTCAATGGCGTAGAAAAAGGCTCCTCGACCACTAACGTTCCCTCATCGGTAAACTTTGGCATCGCGCACAACGACGAGCAGGGAACGAGAATCACCCGCTGCTTCTGGGTGGGTTACTCGTATGAGCATGCACGTTACTTTCCAGGTATGATGTCCGAACTTCGCATCTGGAACCGGGTGCTGACCGCCGACGAACTCGCAAACGCGACCCGTCGTTATGGCGTAGATCCCAAATCGGAGGGTCTGGTCACCTACTGGAAGTGCGACGAAGGTCAGGGCGATGTCATCAAGGACCACACCTCCTACCGCAACGATCTGGCATCCGACGGCCTGAAATGGGAACCCGTCAGCCTGCCTTAACGCACAACGACACTAATCGAGCAGAACAGCTCCGAATCGGCTGGTTCGGGGCTGTTCTTTTTTCCGGCGGACGCATTGTTCCGGCCGGCCGGGAAAATCATCCTACAACTCAAACCAACACTTGAAATGAAATTTATCACCCGTTTTCTCATACCGGTCTGCACGCTGCTTGCAGGCCTGATGTGCGGAGCCTGCTCCGACGACGACAAGCAGATCGAGGATTTGCCGGAGGCTCCCTACCTCACCGTTTCCGAGACCGTGTTCGGCGACGTCGGTGTCGACGACGTAACGCTTTACACGACGGTTGCTTCCAGCAGGACCGTAACGGTCCGCTCTTCCGACGAATGGTGCGAGGCGGAACTGCTTGCCGACACCGAAAAAGAGAACCTCCGGCTGACCGTCATGGCCAATCCCGACGAGAAGGAACGCACGGCGACCGTCACGGTGAGCGCTCCGGAGTGCGAATCGGTGGCAATCACCGTGACGCAGGCCGCACGCACGCCGGAACCGTTCCTCACGGTCTCCGTGACCGAGTTTCCCGAAGTCGGCAGTGCGGGCGAAAAACTCGCTGCGACGGTCACGACCAACCAGTCGGGCGTTCAGGTCGCGTCGAGCGAAAAATGGTGCGAGGTTTCCTACAACCCCTCGGTCTCCAAAGACAACCTCGCGCTGACCGTCGCCGCCAACACCGGCGCGCAGCGCACGGCGACGGTTACGGTGAGCGTTCCGGCATGCGAACCGAAGCAGATCGTCGTCACGCAGCTCAAAAGGCTCAATGCCGCCTGCGAACTGCTGACCTTCGGCGTCACGAAAGCGAAGAATCCCGCGCTGACGGGCGACCTCGCGTTCACGTTCGACAAAAACGCGCGCACGCTCAAGGCCATGTATCTGAAATGGATCAAGGGCGCCAATCCGGAGATGATGATTCCGACGTTCACCCACAACGGCGAGAAAGTGCTCGTCAACGGTGCGCCGGTCGTTTCCGGCGAGACGAAGATTTCGCTGGCCGAAGACGTGGAGTTGGAGGTGGTGGCCGAAAACGGAGATAAGAAAGTCTACACCGTGACGCTGAACTGCCCGCAGATCAACACCGAACTGGCGGTGCTCCACATGCAGCCCGCCTCCGAGATCGTCGGCAAGGAGAACTACGTGGACACCCGGATCGAACTTTTCGACAAAACGCCCGGAGCGACCGGAAGCGGATGGTGGAATACGGACGAAAACGGCAAGACGATCCAGATGCGCGGACGCGGCAACTCGACGTGGGGGCTTCCGAAAAAGCCTTTCCGCATGAAGTTCCCCGAAAAGTTCAGCCCGATCGGACTGAACCATGCCAAGGAAAAAAGCTGGGTGCTGCTGGCGCAGGATATGGACAAATCGCTGATCCGGACGCATATCGCCTTCTCCTATTCGCGCATTCTCTACAACAAGGCGGACAATTACCACGACGATGCCGCCGTGCTGTTCACCGCCAGCTCGAAGTATGTCAACGTCTATTTCACGGGCACGTATTACGACAGTTCGACGGGCCGTCGCGAACAGAAGGACGGCGACTATCTGGGCGTTTACCAGATGAGCGACCAGATGGAGCGCGCCAAAGGCCGCATCGAGGTCGACAAACTCGACGACCAGTCGCCCTCCGAGGACATCGAGGGCGGTTACATCATCGAAACCGACATCCACGAAGGCAATTTCTATTCGGCCCTCAAGCGGGTCAAGATGAGTTACAAATACCCCAAGGACGACGAATGCAAGCCCGAACAGTACACGTATATCACCAATTTCATCAACCGGGCCGAGCAGGCGCTTTACGCCTCCGATTACAAGGACCGCGAGAACGGCTGGCGCAAATACTTCGACGAGAAGACCCTCGCGGACTTCGTGATCATCAAGGAGCTGGCGGGCGATTTGGACGGTTATACGAGTACCTACATGTACAAACGCCGCGGAGTCGACAAACTTTTCTTCGGTCCGATCTGGGATTGCGACAAGGGCTGGAACAACGACAAGCGCATACCTCATCCGAGCTATCAGCCGCTGTCGAGCCTGATGATCCATGCCGGATTCTGGATGCCTTCCTATGTCGAGAACGACTGGTTCTGGCGTCTGTGGGAGGATGAGAGCTTCCGGGCCTTCGTCGCGAAGCGCTGGGCGGACAAGAAGGCCGAACTGATCGCCGTGACCAACCGGATTCTGGACGAAGCCCCCGTCGACATGGCCAAGGCCATCGAAGCGAACTTCTCGGTCTGGAGATTCTATTACCAGTACAGCGACGAGGCCAACATGCCGGCAAAGACCTATTCCGAAGAGATCGCACGCATCCGGACGCTGACCCAGCAGCGCGCCGCCCTGCTCGACAAACTCTTCAACAAATAGTCGGACTTCCGGGCATGAAAAAAATGTAAAACCCGATGACGGATAAATTACGTTCACCCCTTCGGTGGGTTCCGAGTTTGTACTTTGCGATGGGTCTTCCGTTTGTGGTCCTGAACATGGTTTCGGCGGTTTTGTACAAGGACCTGGGGATCTCGGATGCTCAGATCGCGTTCTGGACCTCTCTGATCATGTGGCCATGGACGATCAAGTTTCTGTGGAGCCCTTTTCTGGAGCTTTACCGGACGAAGAAGTTCTGGGTCGTGGGGAGCCAGTTGCTGAGCGGCGTTCTGTTCGGCGTCGCGGCCCTTTCGCTTCAACTTCCGCTGTTCTTCGCGGTCAGTGTTGCTGTCTTTGCGGTCGTTGCCTTCAGCGGGGCGACGCACGACATCGCGGCCGACGGAGTCTACATGTCGGAGCTATCGCCTGCGTCCCAGGCGAAATACATCGGCTGGCAGGGCGCGTTCTACAACCTTGCGAAACTGGTCGCCACGGGCGGTCTGGTGTGGCTTGCGGGGTGGCTTTACGAGGGTTTCTCGGCCGACGGCGCGTCTTCTTACGACGCCTCTGTGGGTTCGTGGACGGTCGTTTTGCTGCTCCTGTGCGTCACGCTCGTCGCTTTGGGCCTTTATCATCTCCGCGCGCTTCCTTCAGGCGGCTCGGCTTCAGAAGGCCGCTCGCTGCGGGATGGCCTGTCGGGTCTGCGCGAGGTCATCGGCGCTTTTTTCACGAAGAGACACATCTGGTATTATATCGCCTTCATCATCCTGTACCGGTTGGGCGAGGGCTTCGTGATGAAGATCGTTCCTCTGTTCCTCAAGGCGGATACCGCATCCGGGGGCTTGGGTCTTACGAACCAGCAGATCGGCCTTTACTACGGGACTTTCGGCGCGGGGGCGTTTCTCATAGGCTCGCTTTTGGCGGGCTACTACATCGCCCGACGAGGTCTGCGGCGCACACTTTTCACGCTGTGCTGTATCTTCAACCTGCCGTTCGGGGTCTACGCCTTGCTTGCATGGTTCCAGCCGCAGTCGATGTGGCTCGTGGGCGGTGGCATCGTCGTGGAGTACTTCGGCTACGGCTTCGGATTCGTGGGCCTCACGCTGTTTATGATGCAGCAGGTCGCTCCGGGTCGTCACCAGATGGCGCACTACGCTTTCGCTTCGGGTATCATGAACCTCTCGGTGATGCTCACGGGCATGGCTTCGGGCTTTTTGAGCGATCTGATGAGCTACCGGATCTTCTTCCTCGCGGTGATGCTCGCCACCATTCCGGCTTTTGTGATCACCCGGCTGGTTCCCTTTACCTATGACGACAAACCAAACGACAAATAATTTATATGGATACACTGAAAATTGCGGGCTCGAATCAGCCCGATATGCCGTGGGAGGATCGTCCCGCCGGCTCCAAAGAGGTGATGTGGCGTTACAGCGCGAACCCGATCATCGGGCGTCATGCGCTTTCGACGTCGAATTCGATCTTCAACTCGGCGGTCGTTCCCTTCAAAAAAGGAAAATATAACTATGCGGGCGTTTTCCGGTGCGACGACACGAACCGCCGGATGCGCATCCACGTGGGCTTTTCGGTCGACGGCCTTCGGTGGGAGATCGAGGAGTCCGACTTCCGGCTGGAGGGTGCGGACGCCGAGATCGGCCAGTGGGTCTACGGCTACGATCCTCGCGTTGCGAAGATCGGCGACAAATACTACGTTACGTGGTGCAACGGCTACCACGGGCCGACGATCGGCATTGCGTGGACGGATGACTTCGAGACGTTCCACCAGCTTGAAAACGCATTTCTTCCCTATAACCGCAACGGGGTTCTGTTCCCGCGCAAGATCGGGGGCCGGTTCGCGATGCTGTCGCGTCCGAGCGACACGGGTCACACGCCCTTCGGGGACATCTTCTATTCGGAGAGTCCCGACATGGAGTTCTGGGGCCGCCACCGTCATGTGATGTCTCCCTCGGCGTTCGAGGTTTCGGCGTGGCAGTGCATGAAGATCGGCGCGGGCCCCGTTCCCATCGAGACCTCGGAGGGCTGGCTGCTGTTCTACCACGGGGTGCTTCGCTCGTGCAACGGCTATGTCTACGCCTTCGGCTCGGCATTGCTGGATTTGGAGGCGCCGTGGAAGGTCACGGCCCGCAGCGGTCCCTACCTGATCTCCCCGCGCGAAACGTACGAATGCATGGGCGACGTTCCGAACGTGACGTTCCCGTGCGCTGCGCTGCACGACCCCGCGACGGGACGCGTGGCCGTCTACTACGGATGCGCCGACACGGTTACGGGCCTTGCGTTCGGCTATATCCCCGAAATCATCGACTTCACGAAGCAAAACTCGATCCTCTGATGCGACTGCGACGAACGCTGTTTACCCTGGCGCTCGCCGCAGCCGTTTTCGGCGCTGCGGCTTCTGCGCAGACCCCTGCCGACCGGGTCGACCCGTTCATCGGGACTACGAACTTCGGGACCGCGAACCCCGGGGCGGTCACGCCGCACGGGATGATGTCGGTGGTTCCGTTCAACGTCATGGGGTCGGAGGAGAACGTCTACGACAAGGACGCCCGCTGGTGGTCCACGCCCTATGAATACCATAACAAATTCTTCACGGGCTTCGCGCACGGAGCCTTGAGCGGCGTGGGGTGCCCCGAGCTGGGCGCGTTGCTGACGATGGCGACGACGGGAGAGCTGACGGTGGATTACCACGACTACGGTACGTCGTACAGGGACGAAAAGGCCTCTCCGGGTTATTACTCGGTCTTTCTGGACAAGTACGGCGTCCTTGCCGAAGCCACGGCCACGGCGCGTAGCTCGGCCGAGAGGTACACCTTTCCGGAAGGCACAGGGCATATTCTGTTAAATCTGGGCGAGGGGCTTACGAACGAGAGCGGCGCGATGGTTCGCCGGGTGAGCGCCACGGAGATCGAGGGCACGAAGCTGCTGGGGACGTTCTGCTACAATGCGCAGAAGGTTTTCCCGGTGTACTTCGTGCTGCGCGTTTCGAAGACTCCGAGTGCCGGCGGCTATTGGAAGAAGCAACGGAAGATGACGGGAGTGGAGGCGGAGTGGACGCCGGACAACGGGAGGTATAAACTCTATACGGAGTACGGGCGCGAGCTTTCGGGCGACGACGTGGGCTACTGGTTCTCCTTCGACGGCCTTGCGGCGGGCGAGCAGGTGGAGGTGCGCATGGGCATTTCGTATGTCTCTACGGAGAACGCGCGCAAAAACCTCGATGCCGAGCAGGCCGCGGACGCGCCGTTCGACGCCATCCGGGAACAGGCCCGCAAGGGCTGGAACGAGGCTCTGGGCAGAATCCGGGTCGAGGGCGGGACCGAGGAGCAGCAGAGGGTGTTCTACACGGCGTTGTACCATGCGCTGCTGCACCCGAACCTCGTGAGCGACGTGAACGGCGAATACCCGCTGATGGAGCGTTCGGGCGAGACGGGCGTGACGGATGGCGAACGTTATACGGTCTTCTCGCTGTGGGACACCTGCCGCAACCTGCACCAGCTGCTGACGCTGGTCTACCCGGATCGTCAGCGGGAGATGCTGCGCTCGATGACGGGGATGTACGAGGAGTGGGGTTGGCTTCCGAAATGGGAGCTTTACGGCCGCGAGACCTTCACGATGGAGGGGGACCCTGCGATCCCGGTGATCGTCGACAGCTGGATGAAGGGCCTTCGGGATTTCGATGTCGCCAAGGCCTACGAGGCGATGCGCAAGTCGGCCACGACGCCCGGTGCGCAGAACCGCATGCGGCCCGACATCGACCCCTATATCGAGAAAGGCTATATCCCGCTGGGATTCTATGCCAAGGACCTTGCGGGCGACACCTCCGTCTCGCACGCGCTGGAGTACTACATGGCCGACGCGGCCCTGTCGCTGCTGGCCGACTCGCTCGGACAGGGGGACGACGCGCGTCTGTTCCGCGCCCGCTCGTTGGGCTACAAACGCTATTACAGCCCGGAAAGCGGGACTTTGCGTCCGCTCCATCCCGACGGATCGTTCCTTGCGCCCTTCGACCCGAAGGCGGGCGAGAACTTCACGGCGGCCCCGGGCTTTCACGAGGGGAGTGCTTGGAACTATACGTTCTACGTTCCGCACGACGTGAAGGGGCTTGCGAAGCTGATGGGCGGACGACGCAAATTCATCGACAAACTGCAAATGGTCTTCGACGAGGGGTTGTACGACCCTGCGAACGAACCCGACATCGCCTATGCCTACCTGTTCAGCCGTTTCCGGGGCGAGGAGTGGCGCACGCAGCGGGAAACCCGGCGGCTGTTGGAGCGATACTTTACCACCGCCCCCGACGGCATCCCGGGCAACGACGACACGGGGACGATGTCTGCGTGGGCTGTCTTCACGATGCTGGGACTCTATCCCGACTGCCCGGGCGAACCATACTATACACTGACGTCCCCGACATTCGACCGGGCCGAAATCGACACGGAGCGGGGAACGCTGGTGATCGAAAAACACGGCGAGGGCTATATCGACCGGATGACGCTGGGCGATAAACCGCTGAAAAATTATCGTATCTTGCACGATGACTTGCTCAAGGGCGGCAAACTTACTTTCGAACTTCAAACTGGAAAATAGATGAAACTTACGGGATTATTATTCGCCGCGGCCCTGCTGGGCAGCTGCACGCAGCCTGCCGCGGAGGAGAATTACACGCGCCATGTCGATCCGAAGATCGGCACAGGCGGCCACGGGCACGTCTTCGTGGGAGCCAACGTCCCCTTCGGCCTGGTGCAGGTGGGTCCGACGAGCATTCCGCAGACGTGGGACTGGTGCTCGGGCTACCACGCGAGCGATTCGACCGTTATCGGCTTTTCGCACACGCACCTTTCGGGCACGGGCATCGGCGACCTGTTCGACATTACCGTCATGCCCGTCGTGGGTGAAGTGACCTATGCCCGCGGCGAGGAGAATGACCCGGCCTCGGGCCTGTGGTCTTACGCCGACCGTACGCGGGAGATCACGAAACCCGGTTATTACTCGGTTCCGCTTGTGCGCTACGGCATTACGGCCGAGCTGACGGCCACGGAGCGCGTGGGTCTGCACCGCTACACGTTCCCGGCGTCGGACGCCGCAGCCGTGGTCTTCGACCTGGAAAACGGCGGCTGCTGGGACAAGGCCACGGAGACGCATCTCGCAAAGGAGGGCGACCGGACGGTGACGGGCTGGCGTCACTCGACGGGCTGGGCCAAAGACCAGCGGGTCTACTTCGTCGCGGAGTTCTCGAAAGCCTTCGAAAAATTCGAAACCATCGGCGATAACTACGCCCGGGCATCGTTCCGGACAACCGACGGGGAACAAGTGTCGCTGAAAGTCGCTTTATCGCCCGTAAGCGTGGAGGGCGCTCGGGAAAACCTCGCGGCGGAGCTTCCGGGCTGGGATTTCGAAGAAACGGCGAAGGCCGCCGACAAGGCGTGGAACGCCGAGTTGTCGAAGGTGAAGATCGAGACCGCGGACGAGACGGCCCGCAGGATTTTCTATACGGCCCTTTACCATACGATGATCGCCCCGTCGCTCTTCTGCGACGTGAACGGCGACTACTACGGTTCGGACCATGCGATCCACCGCAACGCCGATTTCACGAACTATACGACCTTCTCGCTGTGGGACACCTACCGGGCCGCAATGCCGCTGATGACGGTGCTGCATCCCGAGAAGATGGCCGACATCGTGCAGACGATGCTGCATATCGCCGACGAGCAGGGGCGGCTTCCGGTGTGGCACCTGTGGGGCAACGAGACGGACTGCATGGTGGGCAACCCGGGCATTCCGGTTGTGGCCGACGCCATCGTGAAGGGCATCGGGGGCTTCGACCGCGAAAAGGCCTTCGAGGCGATCCGTAAGACGGCCATGAATCCCGACCGGGGCAACGGCCTGCGCATGGAGTACGGCTACATCCCGTGCGAGATGTTCAACGAGGCCGTGGCCTATGACATGGAGTACGCTTTGGCCGACGGCGCGGCGGCGCGTGCCGCCGAGACGCTGGGCAAGGCGGAGGATGCGAAGTATTTCGAGGAGCGCAGCCATAGCTACCGCAACTATTTCGACCCTGCGACGCGCTTTATGCGGGGCCGGGATTCGAAAAAAGGCTGGAGGACGCCCTTCAATGCGTTCGCCTCGACGCACCGCGCCGACGACTACTGCGAGGGCAACGCCTGGCAGTACACCTGGCTGGCTCCGCACGATGTCAAGGGCCTCGAAGGGCTGTTCGGCTCGCGTGCGAAGATGATTGAAAAGCTGGATTCGCTCTTTACGGTAAGTTCGGTCATCGAAGGCGGCGAGACCTCGCCCGACATCTCGGGGCTGATCGGCCAGTACGCCCACGGCAACGAACCGAGCCACCATATTTTGTACCTCTATACGATGCTGGGGCAGCCGTGGAAGACGGCCGGCAAGGTCCGCGAGGTGCTCACGACGCTCTACCACGCCGCTCCAGACGGCCTTTCGGGCAACGAGGACGTGGGTCAGATGTCGGCCTGGTACGTCCTCTCGTCGCTGGGAATGTACGAGGCCGAGCCTGCGGGCGGACGCTACTGGTTCGGATCGCCGCTCTTCGACCGGGCCGAAGTGAAGGTCCCGAGCGGTGTGTTCACGATCACGGCCGAGAACAACTCCGCTGCGAACAAGTATATCCAGCGGGTGTGGCTCAATGGCCAACCCTACACAAAGCCTTGGATCGGTCATGCCGACCTGATGAAGGGCGGGGAGCTGCGCTTCGAGATGGGGGCCGAAGAGAAGGTGTGGTACTGTCCGGACGAGCCGGAGGCGTACGCCGACCAGCGGCCCGCGGAGGAGCAGCGGCTTTTTAAGTCGGAAGCGGTAGAGGGGGAGATCGCCCGCGTGTGCGGTCTTCTGACCAACGAACGCCTGCGGTGGATGTTCGCCAACTGCTTCCCCAACACGCTCGACACCACGGTGCACTACGGCGAGGACGAGGCGGGCAATCCCGATACCTACGTCTACACGGGCGACATTCCGGCCATGTGGCTCCGCGACTCGGGGGCGCAGGTGTGGCCCTACGTGCAGCTGTGCAAGGAGGCCCCGGCGTTGCAGAAGATGATCGCGGGGGTGATCCGCCGCCAGCTGAAGCTGATCAACATCGACCCCTATGCCAACGCTTTCAACGTCGCGCCGACGGGGGCGCACAACAAGACGGATTTTCCGCAGGCCGACCCGATGGTCTTCGAGCGCAAGTGGGAGATCGACTCCCATTGTTATCCTCTGCGCCTTGCGCACCACTACTGGAAGACCACGGGCGACACGTCGGTCTTCGACGGGGAGTGGACCTCGGCGATGCGCAACATCGTGAAGACGCTGCGCGAACAGCAGATGAAGGAGGGTCCGGGCGACTATATCTTCCTGCGCACGACGGACCGTCAGCTGGACACCCGCTGCCACGTGGGGCGCGGCAACCCCGTGAAACCCGTGGGGCTGATCGTCTCGGCGTTCCGCCCTTCGGACGACGCCACGACCTTCGGATTCCTCGTGCCGTCGAACTTCATGGCCGTCACGTCGCTGCGCAAGGCCGCCGAGATCCTGACGGCGGTGAACGGCGAGCGGGAGCTTGCCGCCGAGTGCACGGCGCTGGCCGACGAGGTGGCCGGGGCATTGCAGCAATACGCTGTCGTGGAGCATCCGGAGTTCGGAAAAATCTACGCCTTCGAGGTCGACGGTTTCGGCAGCGCGCAGCTTATGGACGACGCCAATGTGCCGTCGCTCTTGGCCATGCCCTATCTGGGCGACGTGGAGCGCACGGACCCGATTTACGAAAACACCCGCCGGTTCGTCTGGAGCACGGAAAATCCCTATTTCTGGCGCGGAGCTGCCGGAGAGGGCATCGGAGGACCCCATATCGGCGTCGAAATGATCTGGCCCATGAGCATCATGATGCGGGCCTTCACTTCGACCGACGACGAAGAGATTCGCGACTGCATCTGCCAGCTGATCACCACCGACGCCGGAACGGGATTCATGCACGAAAGTTTTTCGCGCCACGATGCCGCGGATTTCACCCGCGCGTGGTTCGCCTGGCAGAACACACTCTTCGGGGAGCTGATTCTCAAACTCGTAAACGACGGGAAAACGGACCTGCTGAATTCCATCCGATAAGAAGAACCGCGCATCCATCGTCCGGAAGACCCTCTCCCCGGACTTGTTGCGCGGCTCCGAACGCCGAAATGTCGCTGCTCCCGTCTTTTTCCGGCCTTGCCGTCCCCTGGTGGATCGGTTATGAACCGGCCTGCCGGCGTCCGTGCGAAAGGCAGGGGGGTCGGGAAATAGCGGGTTTGTTAACGAAAAGATGCGCTCCCTTCCGGGGCGCATCTTCCGTTTCTCCAAAGCGGGCCTATTCCTCGACCTCTTCGAAATTGCTCTTGTCGACGCCGCAAACCGGGCATGCCCAGTCGTCGGGAATCTCCTCGAACGGCGTTCCGGGGGCGATGCCTCCGTCGGGATCGCCGACTGCGGGATCGTAGATCCACTCGCAGACTACACAACGATACTTTTTCATCTTTTACTCGTTTTATAAGGTGAATAATGGGTATGCAAATTGGCTGCCGCTTATGCCTCCTCCTCGGCATCTTCGTCGGGGCGGTTTCCGCCCGGCGGGGTGAGTTCGGCCACCAGCCGGTCGGCATCGGCGCACGAGACGTAGAGCCGGTCTTCGTAGATGTCCGTGATCTCGACGAAATTCCGCCACTCCGAGGCGTAGAGCCGCACGCGGTCCAGCCTCCGCAGGTCGATGAAGTGTCCGTAGTAGCCGAAGAACCCGCATCCGCCGAAGATCGGCAGAAACCATTTCATGCGTTTGGGGTCCACCCGGCGCACCGAGGCGATCTCGTCGCGGCGTATTTCGGTGATGTCCAGCAGACAGCGCACTTCGACCGTCTCGTCCGACACGACGATCTTGCGGGGAATCGACAGCGACATCAGGGCCACCAGCGCCACGATGAACGAGGTGAACCATGCCGAGAGGTAACCCCCTTCGTACAGGTGGTACAGCAGGCCGCCCAGCAGGACGAAGACGATGATGTAAATCAGCGTCCAGTAGATCGTGCTGTGATCGAAGCGGTATTTATACGTGCTCTGCATCGGTAGTCCCTTCTTCGTTTTCGGCCTCTTCGCGTGCGGCGATCAGCGCTTCGGCGATGACGAAATCCCCGGGGGTCGTGAGTTTGAGGTTTTCGCGCTCGCCCTCCGCCAGGCAGACCGCCTGCCCGACGGCCTCGACCACCGAGGCGTCGTCAGTGAACTCCGCGCGGTATTCGCTCTCGTAGGCGCGGCGCAGGACCTTTGCGCGGAAGATTTGCGGGGTCTGCACGATGCGCAGAAGCCGGCGGTCGACGATGTGCGACGCCGCGCGCCCTGCGGCGTCCGCCTCTCCGTCCGTTTCGCGGAACGAATCTACCGGCTCCACGACCGGAATCGCAGCCCCGTGTTTTGCGGCGGCTTCGGCCACACGGCGGATCATCGCGACGCTCCCCAGCGGGCGCACGCCGTCCTGCACGGCGATCAGCCCGGGGTCGGACGTCAGCGCGGCCAATCCGTTCCTCACCGAGTGGAACCGCTCCGCGCCTCCCGCGGCGATTTTGTGTTCGGCGACATCGAAACGCGCCGAGAGGTTTTTCCAGAACCCGATGTGCTGTTCGGGAAGTACCGCCACGATCTCGGCGCCGGGCAGCGCCGCGGCGAACGTGTTGATCGTGCGCGCCAGTACGGGCATGCCGCCCAGAAACCGGAACTGCTTGGGCCGTGCGCCGCCTGCGCGGCTTCCGCTGCCCCCTGCTACGATGATGACTCCCGTGCGTTCCATAGGCCTGTCGTTTTATTGTTTGTCGGGTGCTTGTACGGTTGCGGGCAGGACGAGCGAATCGAGCTGCGTGATCTGCTCCTCGGGGCTGACTTCGCCGTTGAGTTCAGCCGTGATGCGGTCGCGGACGAATTCGAACAGCGCGCGGTTCTCCCTGGCGATCGGCTCGGCGGGTTCCGACGGAATCTTCAGCGGGTCGATCGGCGTGCCGTTCTTCCAGACGCGGTAATCGAGGTGCGGGCCGGTCGATGCGCCCGTCGAACCGACGTAGCCGATCAGCTGACCCTGCGACACGCGCGAACCTTTGACGATGCCCTTGGCATAGCCGCTCAAGTGGAGATAACCCGTCATCAGGTTGCCGGCATGCTTGATCTTGAGTGTGTTGCCGCCTCCGCCGCCCCAGCCTTTGAAGGTCACCGTGCCGTCGGCCACGGCGTGTACGGGCGTACCTTTCGGCGCGGCGTAGTCGACGCCCGTGTGCGGGCGGTAGACCTTGTAGATCGGGTGTTTGCGGGCGTAGGAGAATTTCGAACTGATGCGCGAGTATTTCAGCGGGGCCTTGAGCATCTGCTTGCGCAGGCTCGCGCCGTCCGCCTCCCAGTACTGGATTTTGCCGCCCTGGCGGAACGGGATGGCGTAATACTCCTTGCCGCCCTGCGAGAACTTCGCGCCCCAGATGCGCCCGATGCCCACCGACACCGTGTCGTCGATGAACCGTTCGTCGTAGATCACCGTGAAGTCGTCGCCCTTCTGGATGCCGAAGAAATCCACCGTCCACTGGTAGATGTCCTCCAGTTCGGCGGCCAGAGCGTAGGGCAGCTGCTGCTCCATGATCGCGCCCCAGAGCGAGGAGTTGATCACGGCGCTTTTTTTCGTGCGGCGCAGCGTGTAGGCCTTGGCGTCCTTGCGCACGGAGACCGAGTCGTCGTGGAATCCGAAGACCACATAGTCGGTGACCGATATTTCATAGGCGAGGTAGTCGAGATGGGGTGCGTAGAGCGAATCCTCGTGGATAAAGGCCGTGTACTTGTGCCCGGCGCGGATGTTGCGCAGCGGGAACACCTCCTTCGAGGCTTTGTCCAGCCGGTCGACCGCGAGGGCCGACACGCCGAATCCGTTGAGTATTTTCCCCAGCGTTTCGCCGCTTCCGACCTCCCCGGTCTCGGTGCGGTAATCGTCGGCATTGATGCCGTAGAGCATGTTGTGAGGCTCCTCTGCGTCCTCCACTTCCACCGCCGGACCCTGGGTCCGGTTGCAGGCGCCTGCCGCTGCGAGCAGCAGGGCGCATATCGTTATTTTCAGACCGTTCATAAGATGAAGACAAAGATAGTGCAAGACGGGCGCAATGCCAAATTTTTTTTGCGGATCGCTTGTCGTCGTGCGGTGCGGACCGCAGGGACTGTCGGTGCTTTTTGACCGTCCGGGAGACAGAACCGCGGCGGTCGCCGCGGGGTATAGCTACCTTTTGGTGTCAAAAGGTAGCGCCAAAACCATCCGCATGTCGCTTTTCGCGGGAACAACCTCCGGCCCGCGTTGAGCGGGCGCAGTAAGATCAGGCCTT
>ERZ780218.207-NODE-207-length-64770-cov-6.158248_pt1 | contig 64770 bp, 3 predicted proteins | sample MGYA00510975_ERZ780218 | MGnify/ENA primary metagenome ERZ780218 (study PRJEB29588, sample SAMEA2152063) | human gut metagenome | biome: human gut; feature: human-associated habitat; material: faeces | place: Denmark | collected 2008/2010 ... | reverse complement strand
AATTTGATAAAAAACTGAAATTTTTGATTATTTTAAAACTTTTTAAAAAAGTTTTTTGTTCCGAAATAATCGGTTAACCAGCACTTTTCTAATGTTTTTCATTCGTTGACACTCAAACCAAAAAAATGCAATATTTACAAAGAATTAAATTGACTTTTTTTGTGTATTATATTATAATAAATGCGTAAGAAAAAATTGCGGAACAATTCTCAACAATTTTCTTGCAAGCCTTTACATAAATTTGAGTGAGTTCTCTCAAGAAAGTGATTTGAGAGGACTTTGTTGCAAGTTAAATCGGATTTTCTGCAATTGCTGTCCAAATGACAAACAAGGAGTTAAGTGACACTGTATGGGTAGTTTTAAACGCAAAATTTTGATTTATGTTTTGACAAGTTTTTGTCTGCTGACATCTTTTTTCGGTGTGGGCATTTCTTTGATTTCGAATTTTGTTCCAACAGAGCAAGCACAGGAGCTTGACGGAACTTATTCTGCCGACGAAGATGGAAACTTGATAAGAGCAAATGCAGACACAAGTTCAGACATGCCAAATGGCGGAGAAGTTGTCCTTCCAGATAAATGGGACACAATGGCTGAAACAGATGTGACAAACTTAACTTCAAACAACGCTTATGGTGGAGCATTTGATTTCAACAATCAAACAATCAATTTGTCGAGTTCAAGCAGTGTTGGAACGTCTTATTTTACAAGCACATTGTCAAACACTGTTTTGGTCGTAAAAAATGCCACAATTTCAGGTGCTTCTAAATATTTGTTTTCTAGCGTAGGGTCGACAACATCAGAAACTCGCATTGTGTTTTATAATTGCTCTTTTTCGGGGTTTAATTTCTCGTATTTAGCTAGAAGTAAAACTGGTGCGTATACATTTTCTTTTGTAGATTGTAACTTGAACATGATAACTGGCACTTTGTTTTATGGTTCTCCTGCGACATTTCAGTTTTTAAACTGCACAAGCATCTCTTTTTCTGCTTCTCCATTGATTGTTTCTGCTGAAACCAATCATGCGGAATTAAATTTAATTTTTGAAAACTGTGATGTGTCATTAGATGGTGCCAATTTAGGGACGGTTTCTAGCACCTATAATTTGACGACAAACATTGTTTTTAACAATTGTTACAATCCATGTATTAACGGCGCTGTTTTTACTGGAGATGCAGATACGAACATTTATTATGTTGATTGTTATCTTGATCCAGCCCAGACGGATAGAGGTAATATTTATTATGGATTGACAAATGACGGCCCTGGTTATTTAAATTTAGTTTTTGATGGATGTTATTTCGGGCCTCAAGATGTTTCAATGGTAATGGATACATGCAGCAATTATCGTTATCCTGAATTAGGGGTGCCATATTTCGACCAAATATATGCTTCATCCGACACAGACTATGGCGTGGTTCTCAAAAATTGTTATTTTGAATTGGGAAGCCGAGTTTATGGTGAAGAACCTTATGGGGTAATTTTTGCCGGGTATGGTTATAATAACGAAAACGAAAATGAAAATGAAATGGATGTTCTTCCTGGTTATGCAAATACAGAAATCTATAACACTATCTTTGATGGATCAGAATTTTATTTGTTTGGTTCGACTGTTGATTCGGAAAACAATGTTCATATTTTTAATGATGTGTTGTTTATGGGCGGTAGCAATGGCGGTGACGTTTATTATGAAAAAATTGACACTGGCGAAGACCAAGGGCTTGTATGGGGGGACATGGTTTCGATAGATGCTAAATATGTAAAAACTGATTCTCCAACGTTTGCGGATAGAGGATATGGAAGTTCTTATGGTAAGTCTTTTGTAACCATGTATAACGCAGATAATACTAATGAACCTATTGATATATATGATTATGAGTCAGAAATTTTTCAGTATTTCGATCCAAATTTATTTGACCCAATTACAGAATTAATGAAAGATATAAGATTTTTCTTGCCAATTACAGGGGAATATACTACAGATAATGACGGAGAGCTTTTAAGAGAATATAAATTGTATGCATGGACCGGGAACTGGGATTTCTCTGAAAAATGGGCTTACGCTGTTGCAGAAGAAAGTATATCTGAAGAAAGTATATCTGGTGGGATTATCAGTGGTGGAACTGTTGAACGATATGTTCCGATGCCGATGGGTTATATAAATTATAAATTTGATGATGGCGACAGAGCAGGTTATAGAGTTTTCCTTTATGATAATTATACTTCAGAAACAGCGACTAATTCGGTCAGAGTTTACACAAACTCGACAAACACAATCAGCACTACAAGCCTTCATTTCTCCAGACCGGGTTATGACCACAGATGGTCGCAATATCCAACCACCGAATATGAAGATGCTGTCGAATCGGTCCAAATCAACGATGATGGCGCACTTTATGCGATTTGGGGGGCAGGTGTTTATACTATAACATTAAATAAAGATGGTGGATCTGGCGGACCAACTGCTATCTATTTAAAATATGGCGACGGGTTTTATTCTGACGAGGATTGCATTCAAAAAATCACTTCTCTCGCCGAGCCGACTAAAGCTAATTACAACTTTTTGGGCTATTATTCAAGCTCAGGAGCACAAATTATCGACGCGAACGGAAATATCGTTGGCTCAACAACTTTTACCACAGCAGACGCAAGCTTGACAGCAAGGTGGGAAGGTGCCGACAAAACTGTGACTGTCAATTTGCATTATGGTGTTTCCAATGCCGCAACTGTTTATGTGACAATTAATGGGGAAGCTCATTCATATACGGCGCAACCAGGCTCTGGCACAGCGACGACAATGACTTTTACTGTTCCTTTTAATACTGCCAATGTTCAACCTACGGCACGCCATGCTGGTGGATCGGGTTCTTATATGCTTACTTGGACTGCGCCGACAACCGTGTCTACGACAACTGCCAATACAAACGTAACAGGAACAAGCTTCACAATGGGCACTGATAGAACTATTGACCTTTATTTCTATCAGATTTTCACATTGACTGTGACGAGAGATACCAATCAAATGGCTTCTGCAACCACAAATTATACAAACATATTATATAGTTCTGCGACGCCAACAAACAATTATCCATTTGCAGCAACTGTCTCTGCAACAGCTGCAACAGGATATGGATTCAGTTCTTGGTCAGTTGTGTCTGGAAGTGCAAAGATAGCTTCGACGACTTCCGCTCAAACTTATGTCACACTGACTTCGAATGCAACAATCAGGGCAAATGCCACGGCTCTTTCATATCGAGTGATATTCAATTCAAACAAGCCGTCGACGGCAAGTGGAAGCATAGGTGGAAGCATGTCTCCTCAAACGTTGTATTGGGACTCTTCTGACAACTTAAATTCAAATGCCTTTACTTTGACGGGTTGGTCATTCCAGGGCTGGGCAACTTCTTCGACTGGCTCTGTGGTTTATAACAATAATGCTTCAGTCATGAACATGATCAGCAATCCAGCGGCAGACGGCTCTTCTACCGTAAATTTATATGCCGTTTGGCAGGCGACAACAGCCACTGTGACCTTCGATCCAAATGGAGGTTCAGTTTCAACAACATCCAAAACAGTCACATATGACACGGCTTATGGAACTCTTCCTACGCCAACTTACACGGGCTGGGCTTTTGACGGATGGTACACAAGTGAGTCTGGCGGAAACTTGATCACTTCAACATCTATGGTAAACACAGTGGGCAATCATACACTTTTTGCTCATTGGTCGGCAGGTGGCTACACTGCACATTTCAATGCAAATTATGTCGATGTTGACACAATTCATGGTTCTCCAACAATCAACGGCTCACTTGTCAGTGGGCTTAGCAACACAAATTATCTTAGTGAAAGCGCAGTTGGCAGCGACGGCGTAAACTATTTCAGCGGAGATAATTGGGAATTTGTTATAAAAGTGACAAGATCCGATGAATCCACTCACTATATTGTGAACAGCAGAGGACCAAGTTCAAAATTTGGCTTTATGATTGGAAAAACGGGTTCTGGCTTCAGTTTGTGGTATTCGACAAGTGGCACTGCATGGACCACAACTGGACAAATTTGCCCATTCTCAAGCGTTGGCGCGTTCACTTGGATAAAAATTTATTGCACAAACGGAACGACAAGAGCGGCTTATTCTTATGACGGTGTAAACTTCACAAATTCTTCTCTGAGTTTGTCTGGAAAGCCTTACACAACCACAAGCGACAATATGACTTTTGGTTATGCTTGGGGAGATAATTATACTGGTTCGACAATCATCGATTTTAGCGATACCTATGTGACTGTTGATGGCGAAGTTGTTTGGGGAAACAAAGCTCAGACAAAAAATGTCACATTTGATGGTCAATATGGCTCTCTTCCGACACTCACAAGAGAAGGCTACACATTTGAAGGCTGGAACAAAAACTTCTTTGACGCAGATTCATTTATTGAATATTACACAAGTTTTACGGATGTTGCTTCTGGAAATCTAGTAAGACTCGAAGATGATGGCTCAATTTCATGGGGTGGAAACTCAGGTTATCAATGGCAACCTGTCGCAGGTTATAGAGTTTGGACTCCACCAGAAGATATGCCAAATGGAACTTATAGAGTTTCTTACATGGCAAGAACTTCAAGGACGGACAGCAACTCCACAACGAGCTTGGCACCAGCGTCATTGAATTCTAATGGTCTTGGCGAATATATGGGTGTTAGCAGCGGCGATTATATGGTTTCAGGCAATGAATGGAAATTTTATACATACACATTCAATGTTACCGACAGCTTTGCAGGATTTTTGTTGTCATATAATTATGGCGATAGGACTTACTTTAAAGATATTAAAATTGAAAGGATTGACCAGCCGGTTGTTCTTGAGACGGATGACATTGTAAATTATCCAGGCGACCACTCTTTCAGCGCTTTCTGGACGGCTGAAAGATATGCTGTGACAATCAACGCAAACGGCGGAAGCGCTCCAACTGGAATTCAAAACAACACAATCTATGTCGAATTTGACAGCGGAAATTTCTTTAGCTCTCTTACTTCAACCACACCTTTGACAAACATCAAATCGTCATGGACGGGTCATACATTTGCGGGTTACACCTTGAACGGCACAGCAGTTGTTGATGCCGACGGAAATTTTGTGACATCGACAAACAGCTATACTTCTGGCGGAAAGTGGGCTTACGATGCTGGGGCTCACAATGCTTCTGCTGGCACTTTTGTTGCTCAATGGACGACAAACAGCTACACACTCACAGTCAATGTGACTGGTCATACAACAAAAGGAACAACAGTGACAGTCAATGCTGGTGGAAGAACTGGGAACGTTGCAATAGCTGCTGGTGATGGTTCAACTGGAAGAATAACAATTCAAGTTCCATATGGCACGAGCTTCAATCCAACCATAACCGCAACAGCTCAATCTGGCATGAAATACAACTTGGTTTGGGGCAGCAATTCTACCAACACTCAAACCACAGGCGCGGTTGCTTATGGAAATGTCACAATGGGCACAAGTGGACTCACACTCACAGCCACATTGACACAACTTTACACTTTGACAATCAATCCAGCTTCGGGCACTTACAATGGCGCCAGCGGCACGCAAACGGTTCTCGTGAAATATGGCGATGACTATGACCTTCTTTTGCCACAAAGAGCGGGTTACTCATATAATGGTTGGTCTGACACTGGCGAAAACACTGTCAATTTGATGGGAGACAGACTGGCGACTTATTCTGGAACAGAAAGACATTTCTATATTGATTCTCCAAATGCAGCTAGACCAAATGTTTACAACAATTCTGGTGGCGGTGCTGTCACTCACACAATCATTTCAGACAGCACATCTGAAACTGGCTATTCTCTTCAAATAAGAACAAACGGCACGGCATCTCCTGGTGCTGGTGGTTTTTACAATATCTTTAATGGTGAAGCATACGGGGTTTTCTATCATAAAATTGTTGCTAAGATACCTGAGGGCTACAATATACAAGCTGCTTCAAACGATTTGGGATTAAACTATAGATTGACATGGTTGACTTCAAGAGCAGGAACTGGCGACTGGGAAACATATATCCTTGCAATTTATTGCGGACATGTTTCAAAAGGTTGGTCAAGTGACGGACATATTTATATTTCAGGCTCAAACAACACAAATGTGACATGGTATTTGCTTGAAACAACAGTTTATCAGAGAGTGGCGACAAGCGACAATCCAAGAATAACTGCAACGGTTGAAAACGTGAAAGCTGATCAAGAGTTTACGGCTTCTTGGGCAAATTCTGGTTCCGTGGTTTATTTCAATGCCAATGGCGGAACGATTACCGCAGGAAATGGCGTGACTGTAAGCAATAATGTAGGAAGTAGATATGTTTTCTATACTAATGGCAGTTATACGACTTCAGCTGTTCTTGCGCCAACCACGGCATATGCAAAACGAACAGGCTATACACTCACTGGCTGGTATACAGCCGCGAGTGGTGGCACCAAGATTTTTGATGCCGACGGAACTTTGGAACCAAATGTTTCCGGCTATTCAAATGCAACGTATTGGACCAGATATGATGACACAGTTCAGCTTTACGCTCAGTGGGAAATAAATAGAAACGCCTTAAATTTAAATCAAGATGGTGGCACAGGCGCACCAAGTGCTGTTTATGCTGAATATAACAGCGCATCTCTTTACACGACTTCAACAGGCACCGCAACGGCTGCACCAGTTTCTTCGAAAACAGGACACACATTCTTGGGCTGGTATTTGTCAACAAATGACAGCCTTCAAATCATTGATGCAAATGGAGCTTTGGTGGCAAATGTAAGTGGCTACACAAATGCAAGCAGACAATGGATTTACACCGGAACAGGCGCTGTCGAGCTGATCGCAAGGTGGCAAGCACGAACATATCGAGTCATCTTCAACAAAAATAACAGTGCGGCTACTGGGACTATGGCAAATCAAACTTTAACTTATGGAGTTTCTGCAAATTTGAGCTCCAATGGTTTTGCTTTGTCTGGTTATAACTTTTTGGGCTGGGCAACATCTTCAACTGGCGATGTTGTCTATGGAAACGGCGCTTCTGTGACAAACTTGGTTTCAAATCCAGCGGCTGACGGCTCTTCAACCATCACTCTGTATGCAAAATGGGGAGCAAACACGTATAACATTACCTACAATGCAAACAAACCTGCAGGTGCATCTAATGCTGTGGGTGGAACAATGGCTGCGACGAATTATACTTTTGGCGGCTCAGCCACTTTGAGAACAAATGCCTTCACTTTGACTGGTTGGACATTCCAAGGTTGGGCAACTTCAGCAAGTGGTGCAAAAGTGTACGACAATGGTCAAACAATCACGCCCTCAACGCCTGGAAATATAGCTTTGTATGCAGTTTGGGCTGCAAATTCTTACACTGTGACATATTACAGAAATTATAACAGCAGCGACAACACGGTGGTTGGCACAACAACAGTTTATTATGACAGCAACTATGTTCTTCCAACGCAACCATCACGAACGGGTTATAATTTTGTTGGTTGGTACACTGCAAGAAGTGGTGGAACACAAGTGACAAGCTCAACAAGAGTTGCTTTGAGCGCAAATCAAAGTCTTTACGCACAGTGGGATGCAATTGAATATCAAATAACCCTCGACTTGAATGGCGGAACAGGTGGCAGTGGTTATGTGTCGACTGCTTATGTAAGATATGGCGATGCAAACATCTACAGCAATGCTAACCGAACTCAGACAACAAAACCAACCGCAACAATGACAGGTTATACTTTTGCCGGATGGTTTACTGCTGCAAGTGGCGGTGTTGAAGTTATTGATGAAAATGGAAACTTTGTCACAAATGCAAGTGGCTACACAAGTGGTGGGGCCTATGCTTATGCTGGCAATCTCGCACTTTATGCTCAATTTACGGCGATTGGTGGAATCACAAAAACGCTTTCAACTGGCTATGATTCTGCCACTATTGGCGCAGAAAACTTGAATGGTTGGACAAGAACAAACAACAACACCTCTGCCACAAAGTCTTTTACATTCGGAAATGCTTATGGCAATTTGCCTGGCGTGACGCTCAGTGGAAGCACAATCACAGTCGACCATGACGCGGTCACAAGACCAGGCTATAAATTCTGGGGCTGGTCATCTAGCGAAAATGTTACAGTCACACAAGGCAGCAAGACCGAAGCTCAAGTTATTGATGGAATTGAAGGCTTCTTAAAACCAAGCGATTTGGTTGACAGTGTAGACAGCACGCAGACCTTCTATGCGGTTTGGGAACTTTTGGGTTACACCATCACATATGCGGCAAACGGCGGAACGCTTTCTTCTTCTGCGACAGTTTCTTACAATGTGTCAGCACCTGTTTCATTGTATACTTCAGACAACATTTCAAGAACAGGTCATACATTGACAGGCTGGGCTGTGACTTCAAACGGCGGAAACTGGAATGCGTCTTCTTATGGTGTCGGCGCTTCTCTCAATGGAATGTATGGCAATGTTACCTTGACAGCTCAATGGTCGGTAAACACCTATGAAGTGAGATTGACGGCTGGAAGCACTCCAAACGCAACGGTCACTCTTCCAAACAATGGAAAAATTTACATAACTTACGGAACAAAAAGCGTTTATTCTGGACTTTCCGGCACGAGCAATCCTGTTGGTCCGATGAAAGCTTCACAATTGATTCCAACGGTTTCGCCAGCTGGATACACTTTTGCAGGCTATTATTTGGGGAAGACCAAAATAATCGACGCTAGCGGTGCATTGATAAACAACTGGAGTTATACTGGCGGAATTCAACTGACCGCACATTGGAATGCAAATCCTTATACGGTGACATTCGATCCAAACGGTGGCACTGTTTCTCCAACGTCAAAATCGGTGACTTTCGGCTCAACTTATGGCACACTTCCAACACCAACAAGAACGGGTTACACGTTTGACGGCTGGTATAAAGGTGTTACGATTCCAGAATATGAAGGATCGTTCTGGGCGAATCAACTTGCAGACAATGCTTTTGTGACGGCAAATTTAAAAGCTTCAACAAGATATCTTCTTAAATATGATGTGATTTTGCTGGAAGAGATCCCAGACGGCTACACAGAAAGCCAAACGACACAATGGGGAAATTTTGTGTTTAGAACTGGCACTTCGGGAAATTATGTATATCATGGAAGTGGTGGAGCAATTTATAGTCAAACTGGTTCAGATTATGAAGTTGGACGAGCCTACCATGTTGAAACCTATTGCACGACACCTTCTGATATAAGTTCAATGATAATGTGTATTTATACAGCTCGTTGTGAAAATTCGGCAGGAGAAGGCTATATCATCAGAGGCTTGTTTACTAATATTGAAATGTATGAAGTAGACGGCATGAGTGATAGTTATGAAATTGAGTCGACAACAACTGTGACGACCAATTATGATCACACTCTTTATGCTCAATGGACACCAAATCCTTACACTGTCAACATCAACTTGAATTATGGTGGCAACGAATCTACAATGAATGCAACCTTTGACACAGCATTTTCTGTTTCAGACCCAACAAGAACGGGTTACACATTCACTGGTTGGACCGTGACAAGCGGGCTCAACACGACCTACGCAAGATATGGCGCATCGGCGACAACTTGCACAAGCACAATCGCAAGCAGCTCGACGCTTATCAATCTTGCAAGCCAAAACACGACTTATTTCTTGAATTTGACAACGGGCTCAAGCGTGACATTGACGGCAAATTGGTCTGCAAACAGATATCAAATCACACTCAATGCAAATGATGACGGAGATGTTTTGTTGGACGAAAATGGCGATGCGTCTCCAGACACTGACAAGATTATAAGTGGTGCAACTTTCACCGCATTTATTGGCAAGGATGATTATGTTGTGACATCTGTTTATGCAGAATATGGCACTCAAAATCTTTACATTTTGCAGAGCGGAAGCTATTTGCAAATCGATTGGCTTGTTGCAACTTGCGACGGGTATGTTTTTGACGGCTTCTATTCAAATGTAACGGGCGGAACACAATATGTAGACTCTTCGGGGGCTATGTCAACGGCTTGGAACACAAATGGTGCTGGCACTTGGTATGCTCATTGGAAATTGGCCGTTTATCAGATTCAATACACAGGTTCAAACATCACTCAAAGAACGGAAACCTATACGGTTGCTGAACCTTTCACATTGGCAACTTTCTCTAGAACGGGTTATTCTTTGACTTGGGAATATGTTAGACAAATTGCTGATGGAAGGACACCTTCTAGGCAATGGACATATGCTGCAAGCAATCGTCTGTCAGCTGGTGCAACAATAAATCAAGAGTTGAGCAATCTCTTTTATGGAGATGTTGTTTTGCAATCATATTGGACGGCAAACAGCACTAAAGTTACACTTAGTCTTGTTATCAACACTGATGGCGGCCCAACAATCATAAAAGAAATTGTTTATGATGGCAATGTTAGCGCTTTGGATTTGACTTCTGAAGAGCTTGCTCTTTGCACGAAAACTGGCTACACATTTGCTGGTTTCTACACAGAATCAGAAGGCATTGGCAATGACGATTCAAATGTTATGGTCATTGACGAAAATGGACAGGCGCGCAGAGCCAAGGTGACCAGCACAGATGCTTCTGGCGCAAAAACTTGGATTGACCAGTCTGGCTCTAGCTGGGTATGGAAAAATCCAGCAGGAAAAGAGACACTTTATGCTCACTGGACACCGCTTAACTACAATCTCAACATTTCACGTAAGACAGGTGTTTCAACCGTCAGAGTTTCAGTTGACGGAACAGTTGTCAATGCAAATGCAAGTGGAACTATTTCTGTTGCTTATGGCTCAACTGTCACCATCACTCAAACTGCAAGTGCAGGTTACACGGCAGCGGGCTTCAGCGCAGGCACTGCAAGCAACAACTTGACAAAAGTGCAAAACACGACAACTTCTTATACTTTCACTTACGACTCTAGTCTTTTTGGTGGAAGCATACAAAATGGCGCAACATATTTTGTTCGCGCTGACGCTACGGCACTTGGCGGAATTGAATATCACGTGTTCTACAGCACTGAGCAATACAATCCAAATGGAGAATCCACCTATTCTCAAGCGACGGCAATCACAAACTCTTCATTCAGAGGCGTCACGGGCAACACAGTGGCATTGAGTGACATTCTCAACACTGTCAATGGCATGAACATCAAAGCTTTGCAGGGCTATCGTTTTGTGAGAAGTTATTGGGGAACGGGAAGTGTTTCGGATGAAGACAACAGCGGTGCACAAGAATTTGTGATCACGGCGGGTGTTGACAGCAACCAAAATGTCGTGGGTACTTTGTACATTTTGCTCCAATATGACTATGAAGTTTACACCATCAATTACGACACAAACGGTGGATCGTTCACTGGAAGCGGAAGTTATACATCAACTTATTATAAATACACGCAAATCGTTTTGCCTGGCGCAAGCAGCGTGACCAGAACGGGTTACACGCTCACAGGTTGGCGAGTGGCAACTGCGGTTGGAAACTGGCCATCAAATTACCAATACGCTTTGACTGACAGGCCGACTAGCATGTATGGTCAATATTCTTCCAGCGGAATCGAAGATGACAACAACAAAGTCAGATTGCAGGCGGTTTGGACGGAAAACACCTATCAAATCACCTTCAACGGCGTTTATGAAAGCTTCAACGTGAAAGTTTACGCATCAAACGGCACAACACTTAAACAAGATGTGACAGTCACAAGCGGAAACAATGTTGTTTCAAACATTGCATTCACAGACATTGTTGTCACTTCAACAAACACCGTGACACACACTGTCGCTGGTGCAACAATCGCGGCAATTTCTGCGACAAATGACCCAACTCGTGTGGGCTACACTTGGGGAAGGTCAAGCGCTTCTGCAGGCGGCGGCTGGGCATATTTTGACATCACGACAAACTACGCTCAAGGCTGGAGATATAACGCTGGCTGGAACGCAAACACGAGCAGCATAGAAACAAATTGCTATGCATTCTCTCAACTTTCTGCAACAGCTGGCTATAATGTGACTATTGAAGTTTTGTGGACAGCGAATGAATATACAGCCACATTCAATGCCAACTATGTTGACGTTGACTCTATCCACGGCTCGCCAACAATCAACGGTTCACTTGTCAGTGGCTTGAGCAACACAAATTATCTGCAAACAAGTGCGGTTGATGAAAACGGAACTCCATTCTTCAGCAATGACAACTGGGAATTTGTGATTAAAATGAGAGCGGGAGATTTTTCTGTTCAACAACATGTTTTCAACAGTAGAGGGACTCGTTATACTAGAGGGATTTTGCTTGGATTCAGCAATGCAAGCACAGTTTATTTCTATTTGGAAAATGATTCCGATTCCGATTGGGAAAAAGCTGGCACAGTTTGTGCGGCTGAAGAAAATCAATTTGTTTGGGTCAAAGTGACTTATGATGAAACAGGCTTGAAAGTTTATTATTCTTATGATGGTTCTACATACACTCACAATTCAAATTTGGATGTAACAGATGGACCAATCACGGCGGCAAGTGACTTGTTTACATTTGGTTATGCATGGGGAGACCACTACTCACAAGATAATGTTGTGGTAGACTTCAGCGACACTTATGTGGCTGTGGACGGCGAAGTCGTTTGGGGAAACAAGGCTCAGAGAAAAACTGTGACCTATGACGCTCAATATGGCACGCTTCCGACAGCAACCCGCCCTGGCTACACCTTCCAAGGCTGGAGCAAAAACTATTTCGACATGGAAGACTTCAGAGACTTCTTCAACACAAACAATCCTTCACGAGTGTATTATAATGGTGTTAGAATTGATGAAGAAGGCACAATGTCTTACAGTGCGGGGATTGGACATCTCGGAAATGATGAATATTTGATCTGGAACCCAAACGGCGAAAAATTGCCAAATGGAACTTACAGAATCAGCTATATGGGCATGGCAGAATCAGCTTTATCAACAGGCGACACTGGAATTTATCCAAGAAATTATGACACTGCGCTTTATGAAAAGATAGGTACTGGAAAACTTAATGTCGGCAGTGTGGATTATTATGACTATTATTCTTGCGTTTTTGAAGTCACTGACAATTTTGAAGGCTTTTATCTTTTCTATAATTCGGGCGCAAGAACCTACTTCAAAGATATCAGAATTGAAAGAATCGACGGGGAAGATTTGTTGAGCGCAACAGATGTTGTGAATTATCCTGGCGATCACTCTTTCAACGCTTATTGGACGCCAAATACTTACACAATCAATTTGAACGGCAACGGCGGAGATGTTTCAAATGTTCGCGCTGTCAGCGGTGCAACCGTGAGCGGAGAAAGTGTGATTGCCACTTACGACACAACTGCAGTGTTCACGGCGTCGATTGAAAGACCGGGCTACACATTCCAAGGTTGGAACACTGCCGCAGACGGCACAGGAACAATGTATACCGGAACAATTTCACTTCAAAATGGCGTTTACACATCTTCAAACGTTTCTGTTTTGAACTTGGCTGAAAGTGGAACAACAAACTTGTATGCAATTTGGCAGGCAAACTATGTTGAAATTTCACTTTTCACAAACAAAGGTGCTGGTTCGACAACTCCAACCGTGACATACGACACAATGTATGCAAGATATGACACAACTTACAGCACAGCGGTTTCAAACACAACAAATCCAGGCACAGGAATTGGTCTTCCAGACGCATCACGCACGGGTTATACTTTTGACGGCTGGTGGATTGGCGAAGACTTCACGGATAGATATAGCTTCAGCATTTTGACAACAGCCGAAGATTATGGTTTCGACTCTTACAGAATTGATTTGACAGACAGAACTGTTTTCAAAATTGGAAAAACAGTTGTGTTTGATATCATTATCGATGGAACAGTTCACTACATTGATATAAACGATGATATTGTTGAAACTTCAAACTACACAACCACACAACTCAGCGACGGAAGAACGCGATTTGTTGGGTCTTTTGTGATTGTTGAAGACAATTATTTAGAGTCTAGTGACACCTCTACCCCTCGCAGCTTTATCGATTTCAACTTCAACGCTGGCGATATGAACAGCTATGACTACACCGTAAACTACATCGGCGTGTTTGACAAGAACAATGGAAAAATGAGAGTTACGGGCGACACAAAAGTTTCGGTTGACAACGGCGTGAGATATGACGCGGCAAATGATGAATATTCAATCACTCTTTGCGCAATGTGGTCGCCAAGAACTTACACTGTGACCTATTATGTAAACAACGACGATGCAGCAGATTATCACACAGACACTGAGACAGCGACATTTGACGGGTCGTATACTGTTTTGTCGCCTTCTGCGTGCGGATTTTCAAGAAATGGCTACACTTTCCAAAATTGGTTTGCGACCATAAACGGTCAAAGAGTGACATTCAATGCCGGCTCTTCGATAAATCCTTTCACTTACACATCAGATCTTCAACTTTATGGAAACTGGACGGGCAACACATATACCGTTCACTTCGACTCAAACAAACCAGCTGCAGGCGCAGGAACTGTGACTGGCTCAATGGCTGACCAAACGTTGACCTACGGCACTTCGGCAGCTTTGAGAGCAAATGCATTTGCTTTGACAGGCTGGACATTCGCTGGCTGGAACACCGAAGCCAACGGAAGCGGCACGTCTTACGCAAACAACGCAACAGTTTTGAACTTGGTTTCAAGCCCAGCGGCTGACGGCAGCTCGAGCATCACACTTTATGCTCAATGGACGCCAAATCAGGTAAATTATTATGTTCATCACTATCTGCAGACGATTGAAGCGGCTTTGGACAACGATTTGACAATCACAAACAACTTCGGAGATGGCGGCGTTGACACTTACACTGCGGCTGCTGGCTCAACAGTGACGATTGACGATGATTTCTACAAGACCTTTACGGGCTTCACGAAGAATGATAAGATTGTGACAAGCACAGGCAGTTTTGTTGTCACAGGCGCTGGCGATTTGCACATCTATCTGCTTTACACGAGAAATTCTCACAGCGTTTCGGTTTCAATCGGAACAGGTGTTTCTGCGGTTTCAGCTTCGGCAACAAACACAGAAGAAAGCACAAGCAGAACTCTTTCTGGCACATCGTCAAATGGTGTGACAACCTTTGCAAATGTTTTCTATGGCGAAAGCGTGACAATGAACGCCACACTTTTGGCAGGCTATCGAAACGCAACTTTCACAGCAACAAGTGGACTTACAAGCTTTACAAATCCATTCTCCATGCCTGACGCAAATGTTGGGCTGAGTGTGCAAGCTTCTGCTCAAACTGACGTGGAATACACTGTTGAATATTGGCTTGAAGACCTGAACGCAAGCACTTACACAAGAGATGACAGCAGAACAAGAGTTTACACAGGCACAACAAATTCCACTGTTTCAACGGCTGCTTATCAAGTGGCAATCAATGGCTTCACTTACGGCAGAACACAAAATGTTATCAGAACAGGCACATCTGAACAAGAAATTTCAAGCGCAGTGATTGACGGACAGGGCAGACTTGTGATCAAGCTTTATTACACAAGAAATTCTTACACCCTGACAATCAATCCAAGCGGAGGAACTTACAATGGTTCTTCTTCAAATGCGACCTACACAAGAGAATATGGCGACAGCTTTGACTTCTCAAACGACATCGAACGCGATGGCTATGTCTTCACAGGTTGGACGGGCTCTCCAAGCTTGACAACGCTTGACATTGACTGGACCTATGGGCTTGATGACGAAGATGCTTGGTCAATGTTTACGGCAAACTCTGCAAGCAGCTCTATTTTTGTAGGACGCATTTCGTCTTATGCAGGTTCAACGCTCACGGCAATTGCAGACAGCACATCTTCCACAGGTTATTCTGTTCAAATTTCAGGTGGGGAAAGCTCTCGCGGCGGCGGATTTGCTCAAAATCGCATTACAAATCCAGGTGAAGTGAATTATTTTGTGTTTGTGGCAAAACTTCCTGTAGGATACACATTCGCAGTAAATTTCAATCAAAATGGAATTGGAAACAGCTATGAGTGGCTGACATCAAATGCAGGAACTGGCGATTGGGCAACCTATGCTTATGCATTCTACAATGGCTATAATGATTTGGCATACACTGCAAACACTCGCACAACTTCTATTGGATACCTTTCAACCATGGGTCCAAGCGGAACAAACTATGCTGATTTGACTTGGTATTTGATGTCTTCAAATGCTTATTTGAAAGCTTCAAGCCAAGAAAACTTTTTGACAACAACCACTCATTTCAACTTCTCTTTGGCTCAAGATGTGACTTTGACGGCAAGATACAGCGAATCAGGCTCAGCTGTTACTCTTGACGCAAATGGTGGCGAAATTGAAACGCACGACAGCTTCTGGACATGGACTTCTTATGGCTATTATGCACCAGAAGCTACAACGGCTTACACAAATTTAACTTATTTGACTACTTATACTGGCAGGCGAGCTCCATATTACAACTCTGAAAGCGACAACACTATTTCACGCACAGGCTACACGTTTGGCGGCTGGGAAGACGCTGACGGCACGCTTGTTATCGGCGCGAACGGAATTTTGATCCCTGGCACTGAATATGCAAGTTCGAGCCGCGTTTGGCAGAAATATGAAGACATCACGCTCTACGCTCGCTGGACGGAAAACACTTATTCAATCAAATTTACGCAGGTTTACAACGATTTTGAAGTTGTTTTGGCTGATGCAAACGGAAATATTTATGCCGACGGAGTCAAAACAATCTCCGACAGCGGCGACCACACCTTCACTCTGACCGGAATTAAGTATTCGGATATGGTGATTATTGCTACTGCTGTTCCAATAGAAACAACAGTTGATGGAACATCTATTGATAATCCTATTACGAAAGAGGAAGGACTTCCTACACGTGAAGGATATTCATTTGGTTCTTATGAAAGAGATGTAGGTGGGGGAGAAGATCTTTCTTCTTATATCTTAAATCTTGAAATTTCTGGCACCGACAATGGTTTTGGTTATATTTGGGGTGGCTGGAGTGAAGGCAATTTCTGGAATGATTATACAAATCAACCAAACACAGCAAGAAGACTTGGCTCTTTGACTTACACGAGGCTGGCAAAAACTGACGGCATAAGTGTCAACTTCGAACTCTTGTGGACGGCAAACAGATATCAAATCACGCTCGACAAAAACGACGTGACTGTTTCGGGTGGGGTTGGCTCGACTGTTGCCACAATTTCTCCGACACTTTCTGGAAACAGCGTTTATGTGGAATATGACAGCAATCGCATTTTTGCTTCAAACGACCGTGTAAATGACACAACTCAAATCTATCCAACCGCAAGCCGTGAGGGCTACACATTTGAGGGCTGGTATTCTTCTCGCACGGGCGGAACGCAAATCATCGACCGAAATGGCGCGCTTGTGGCTTCGAGCTGGACAAGCACGGCGTCAAACACCACACTTTACGCGCGTTGGACGCCAAACACAATCACGGTGACGTTTGATCCAAACGGCGGCAGCGTGACACCAACGACCAAAACGGTGCAATTCGACAGCACTTATGGCACTCTTCCAACTCCAACCCGCACGGGCTACACATTCAATGGCTGGACGCTGGATGTCAATCTGTTTGACATGAGCATTTATGGAACTCACGGAGCTGGTCTTGGCTTTGACATCAGCAATCTTGAAATCGGAAAGAGCTATACATTCACTTCAAATCTTCCAATTGGTTGGTTGAAGATTTCAAACAGCTCAGACGGATATAATTCAATTCATAATCGTGGAACTTTCACAACTTACACATTTACAATGACAAGAAATGAAAATATTCCAGAAAGTGACACGCAATATATTTTCTTTGCATTCTCTTCTTCTGGACCATTTGTCACAAGCATTGACCAATTGGACGGCTATGAGTTTTCTATCAAATTGGCAGATGAAATCACGTCTGACACAACTGTTTTTGTGGCACAAAATCACACTCTTGTCGCAAACTGGACGCCAAATGTTTACTCAATGGTTCTCAACAACGAAAACAACTTGATTTCAAACAACGGCTTTGAAAGCGACAGCGGCTGGTATCTTGCAAATAGTTCTTATGTTTATGCTGATGACGAACATGGCAGAGTTGTTGAAATGCCGCTTGATGTCACAGGACAATCTCAGGGTGTTACACGCATCGGATATGCAGGCTTGTATCTTGAAGCTGGAAAATCTTACACAATCATGTTTGATGTCTATGGCTTGGAAGCTGGCGGAAGATTGAACGCAAGAATTATTCAAGCAAACGCAGACGGATCGGGCTATATCAATTTTGGTTTGTTCTATATCAATCCAACAGAAGGCGAATGGACGACAGTTTCTCACACATTCGCTTTGGATAGCACTTTTGTAAACTCAAATTCTTGTGAATTGACGATTTACGGTCACCAAAGCACTGCCGAAAGCTCTTGCTATATCGACAATGTTTACTTGTTTGAAACTCCTGTTTCAATCTCAACTTCTGGCACTCAAACAATCTATGAAAAATATGAAACGGGCTTCTTTAGCGACCCTGACTGCACAACTTCAATTTCAAGAGTGTCGGTTCCAACCAAGGCTGGATACATTTTTGACGGCTATTACACTCAAACACAAGGCGCTGGCACAAAAGTTATCGACGAAAACGGAAACATCTTGGTGGGCAACACATTCTTGACAAGCCACATCATGGTTTACGCAAATTGGATTGCCGACACCAACACCCAATACAAGGTGGAATATTATCAACAAAACTTGGGCGACACAAGTTCGACATTGAACGAAAGCAACTCCACACTTGTCGAAACTGAAACGTTCTATGGTGAAACAGGCACTTCGGTCAACCCAGAACCAAAAACCTACACTGGTTTTGCCTTTGCTTCAAACAGAACAGAACACACAATTTTGGGTGACGGAAGTTTGGTCATCAAATATTTCTACGCTCGTCAAAGTTATGTTGTCACACTCAGTGCTGGCACTGGCGTCGACGCAAGCTCAGTTTCGGTGAGCGCAGGCACGGGAATTATTGTCAATTCAAACGGCGCAACCGTTCAATATGGCGCAACAGTCGTTTTGAATGCGTCAGCTGAATATGGCTACCGTCTTACAGGCTGGACGGTAAATTCTGGCAGCGCAGAGCTCACGCAAAATGCTGACGGAAGATATCAATTTGTGATGACTGCCGGCGCAGTGAACTTGACTGCAAACGCAACTTCAAAAACGGTGCATGTGGTTATTCAAAACTATAATGATTACAGCAATGATGGAAGCGGCTCAAATTATTGGGCAATCAAACCGACAGACGCAACTCTTGCTCAATCAAACAAGTCTTATTCAATCGGCGATCAAATCACACTTTCTTCAGAACTTTTGATTGAAAATGTTGACTTCTATAGATGGCTTAGATTTGGAAATGGAGAAGATGTTTTTGCTCACGACTCAGATATAGACAACTTCACTTACACAATCACGGCAGACGATGTTGAAAGATTTACCACAATTCGTTTCTGGATTTTGGGTTCATTTAATGTTATTCACTATGCAATGACAAACTTTGTTTCAAGAGACACAACAGGTGGTTATGTTTCGGATCCAGCACAGCTTACACAACCTGGTTGGGATGATTGGACGGATGCTGGCTACACAGAAGGCATGAGCACTGCAGGCCAAGATACCCCAGCCATGTATGCCAAAGCAAACCCGGGCTATACATTTATTGGCTGGTATTTGAGAGAAATTCCGACCGCTGAAAATTATCTCACCACAATGGTGGCAAGCGCAGATGATTGCACACTTGTGACAAGTGGCGACCTTTATGACCAATATGGACCATATTATTCTTACACGCACAACATGCTGACAGTCAATCCGGCTGACGGCGAGCGCGGCGGTGGATATTTCTATGCTCTCTTCTTGCCGAATGAATACACTGTCACAATTGACGCAAACGGCGGAAACATAAGCACTTCAACCGTGAACGCAACCTACGACACTTCGTTCAGTGTTGCGGCTCCAACGCGTGACGGCTACACATTTGCGGGCTGGAAACTCTCTGGCGCAGACGCTGACCTTGAAACCGCTGTTTGGGGAACGGCAAGCGCAAGCGTGACAAACCCAATCGGCACACTTGACACAATTTGCTTCAATGGCCCACAAGGCGAAGTTTATTTCAACAACCTGACCACAACGGCAGGCGGGAACGTCACTCTGACCGCTCAATGGACGGCGACAGGCTACACAGTGACTTACAATGCAAACGGCGGCAGCTTTGCAAGTGGCGTTTCAAGCACAGATGACTTCACAATTCTTGACACAATCACACTTCTTTCGGGCACACAAGTGACACGAAATGGCTACACACTTGTCGGCTGGAAGACTTCAAGCGCAAACGGCAGCTGGACTTTCTCTTACACCGAATGGGATGAAGAAACTTTTGCCGCAGGAAACACTCTTTCTGGAATGTGGGGAAACATCACTCTCAACGCAATTTGGGAAGGCACAGAATATTCTCTCACACTCGACGCAAACGGTGGTGAGTTTGGCTCTGGCAGCGAAACCGAAACGCAGTCGGTGGTTTATGGCGACAGCTATTATGGCAAATATCTGCCAAAAGCGGGCTTTGCTGTGAACACCGAAGCCGGAAACTTCACAACCGACGACTATGGCTGGTATACTTTTGAAAATGTGACCGGCAATCAATATCCTTACTCATCTTACATGATGACAAACTATAGAAATGGAGCAATTGTTCCAGGCAGAACCTACACTGTTTTTATTGAAATGGAAGATGTGAACATAAGCGACCCACAAAGTGCAAAATTTATTTTGATTTCAAGCACTGACGGTTCAAGTTTTGGAGCAAATCAACTTTGGGGAGAAATTCATTCAACGAATTTGGCTGACGGTGTATTTAGATATGATTTCACTCTTAAAGGTCAAGACTTGATCAATGTTTCAGGAAACAGATATTTCTTGCGTTCGTATATCATTCTGGATGATCCAAATGCCATTGTTTACAGCGCCAAGATCAGAATTTCTGTTTTTGAAGGCGATGTGGCTCTTGAAGATTTTGAAAGCCCTTATGAAGCTTGGGAAATTCCAACGCGCGATGGCTATGAATTTGCTGGCTGGTATACCGGCACGGGCGACAACGCAACAAGAATCTTGGCGACAACACAATATTTGACCGCTGGAGATAGCACAATCTATGCAAAATGGCGCCCAATCACTTCAAAAGTGACCTACAACACAAATGGCGGCAGCTCAATCGCTGACGACTATGTGGCTTACGGCGACACCTATGGCAAACAAAACTTGTTGGGAACAAGCGAAAGTGATTTTGATCGTTTAGATTTTGTTGGCACTGTATCTGAAGACAGCACAATTTCAATTGATGAAAATACTGGGATTATAACTGTTGAAGCTACAAATGGAAATATAAATGCAGGAAGTGGCCCTTGGGCATGTTCTTATCCTGTAACTGCTATTGAAAAGATAACTCCAGGAACAAAATATACTGTTGTTTTGGAAGTGTTTGATTTGGAATATACACAATCAGAATATGTGCCTATAATAACAATCGGACAAAGTTCTCTTCATGCAAGGACGCAATTGATCAGTGAAAACGTATTTGTGCATCAAGTTGTTCCTCAAGCTAACACCGTTTATGCGCTTGAGATGATTGGACAAGATCTTGATTATTATAGTCAGTTATTTGAATTGTCAATTACTTTCAGAGGTATCGCTCAGCTTTCAATCTCTTATCGAATTTCACTTTTTGTCGGCACAAACATCAACACTCAAAACTTTGCATACGCGGGCGAAGGCGAAATGCCGACTTCAAACGACTTGCCTGTTCCGACCAAGGAAGGCTACACCTTCGACGGCTGGTATCTCGACAGCGCTCTTTCAAACAGAGTGACAAAAGACACCGTTGTCACTCAAACCGCTGACCACACGCTCTATGCAAAATGGACGGCAAACACTTATTCAATCACATTTGAAAATGTTTACAACGACTTTGACGTGGTTGTGACAGACGCAAATGGTGCAAATCCAGTGCACCATACTATCTCTACGTCAAACAATGTGCTTTCAGGCATAAACTTCGACGACATTGTGACCACTACAACAAGCGGTGTGACACAAACTGTTGGTGGAACGCCAATCGCTTCAATCTCGGCAAACAACAATCCGACAAGAACGGGCTACACTTTTGGACAAATTAGAGAAAGTGACGGCGAAAGAGCGCTTTATAATCTTCATATCGACGGTGGCTGGAGATATACGGGTGCAAATGTTTGGTGGGAAAACACTGACACAGAATTCTTGTCTGGTGCGTATGCATTCTCTCAGCTTACACCAGCGGACAACGGAAATGTGACTTTTGAAATTTTGTGGACTGCAAACACTTACAGCGTTATCTTTGACAAAAACAAACCAGCTGACGCATCAAACGATGTGGCTGGCTCAATGGCAAATCAAACTCACACATTTGATCAAGAACAAAAACTTTCTGACAATGCTTACACTTTGGCTGGCTGGACGTTCACGGGCTGGAACACCGACCCAAACGGCAACGGCACAGCTTATGCAAACGGCGCAGAAGTGACAAACTTGGTGGCAAATCCAAACAGTGCCGGCACTTCAACTGTGACGCTTTACGCTCAGTGGAGAAAAAATCCTTACACTGTCACATTCGATGCAAACGGCGGAACGTTCACTTCTGTTCCGAGCGACTTCACACTGGCTTCGGACAATTTAACCGCAACAAAAACGGTCAGCCAAGACAGCGCTTATGGCACACTTCCAACGGCGGACAATGTTTCATACGCTGGCTACACCTTTGGCGGCTGGTACACAGCTCGCTCGGGCGGAACTCAGATCAATGACACAACCAAATTCACCAACGCAAACAATATGACGGTTTACGCAAGGTGGGTGGGCAGGTCTGTTCAAGTGAACATTGTCAACGCGCACGACTATGCGACCGAACTCGCAGCGGATTGCTCAACGTCAGGAATTTACACAATCGGCGACCAACTGAGATTGCATTATATCGTAAAAGACAATTATAATGGCTCTCCATGGTCTTGGATGAAACGAACTTTGAAAGACGGCGTTTGGACTTATACATACGCTGACGGCAGTCAATATCCTTCAGATTCTGGGGATGGGAATCCTTTAGGTGGCAATTATGTTGTGACCTTGACTGCTGAAGATGTGGAGTGTGAACAAGTTACATTCTACACAGTCGAAGCTTGGGGTGGCACGCTTTATGCAAACACAGAATTTGCAAACAACAACTCAGCCGGCGGCGAAGTTAGATATGAAAGAGTTGGAAATGACGGAGTTGTTGGTGAAACGAATTGGGGAACGTATCAAAGCATTTCGATTGCTGGCATTGGCGATGTTTATGATTTCCACAACAGCACAGGATTGTTGCAAGTTTATGTAAGACCAAAAGCTGGCTATCATTTCTATGGATTGTATCTGAGAACGGCTCCAACATCTGCAAATTATGAAACTGTTTTATTGGCTTCTGCAAGCGAATTTGATGTCGCTGAAGACGGGTCGTATCACTATGAATATAACCCAGGCACACTTCACTTGGGCGAATATGGTGGTGGAGACTTCTACGCTCTATTCTTGCCGGATGATTACACACTCAACTTCGAGGCAAACGGCGGAACTGTTTCGCCGACAAGCAAGACAGCAACTCTCACTCACGCAATCGGCGCTCTTCCAACGCCAACTCGCAGCGGCTACACATTCCAAGGCTGGTTTGAAGAAGATTTGGCAGACAACGCAAGCGTGACTGGAAAGCCTCCTGTCACAGCAGCCACAATCTTCAATCTTGACGACATCTCTGACGGCAGCAAGACAATCTACGCCGCTTGGACGTCTAACACCTACACAATCACTCTCGACGGCAACGGCGCAACAACCGCTGGCACCGCAAGTGTAAGCGCTCGCTTTGGCGTGACAACCGCGTTCTCAATCAACAACCCTTCAAAGAGCGGTTCAACGTTCCTTGGCTGGTTCACAGCGGCTCAGGGTGGACAATGCGTCATTGGCACAGACGGTTCACTTCAAAATGTGGCTGGCTATGCTGATGCAAACGGAGCTTGGGCTTACGCTGACGACACAACGCTCTATGCTCACTTCTCGACAAACAGCTACACGCTTTCAGTTTCAGCGCAAAATGCTGCACACATCGACAGCATCACTGTTTCTGGCTCTGGCGTGACAAACAACAACGACGGAACATGGACGGTTGTGTTTGGCTCGACAAACATCGAAATTCAAGTGACGGCAAATGAAGGATATTTCATCACAAACTTCTTTGGCGGCACTTCTGCAAACCCAACAAGCACAATCGATGCAAGCGTTTCGCTTGTCGGAGATGTCTATGTTGGCACTTACACAATTGCTTCTTACACATTTGAAAGCGATTACTTTATCTCTGTCGCAAGCAGAGAGACCCAATATTCAATCGTCTTCGACGGCAACACCGCAACAAGTGGTTCGACCGCAAGCATGACAAATGTTGGCTATTTTGACACTCCAAACTTGACCGCAAACGGCTTTGCAAAAACTGGTTACGCTTTCGCGGGCTGGGCTAGAAGCGCAAACGGCGCAGTTGAATTTGGCGACGGCGATCAAGTGACACAACTTACAAAGACAGACGGCGAAAACGTCACTCTTTATGCAGTTTGGACTGTCAACTCTTACACACTCACGCTCAATCCAAATGGCGGAACAATCGACGGCTCAACAGCCAACAAGGTTTATGAAGGCGACTTTGGCACTTCAATTGACTTCACAAACAACATCGAGCGCGAGGGCTATGTCTTCACTGGCTGGACGGCAAGCCCAACAGCTCTTTCAGACCTTGACATTGATTGGCTTTATGGTTTGGAAGCGGAGGAAGCAAACCATATCTATATTGACTCTGAAGATGCAACACTTCCAGATGTTTACAACAATAATAGCGGTGGCGCCGTGACTCATGAAATTGTTGCGGACGACACAAGCGGAACAGGCTTTTCACTTCAAATCACAACAAATGGAGATGCTGAGCCTGGCGCTGGCGGTTTTTTTACATCTCAACTAATGGAAAGAGGACATGTATATTATCACACATTTGTTGCTAAGCTTCCTGTTGGTTATTGGTTTGTTGCGGCTGCAAATGTAGATACTTCTCAATCAAGCCAATATCAATGGCTGACATCAAATGCCGGAACAGGCAATTGGGAAACATATACATATGCTTGGTATATTGCTTACAACTCATTCTGCTTTGACAGAACTCCTTTTGATCTTAACATTGGTTATGTTTTCGCAACAGGATCAGACAACCAACACGTGACATGGAACTTGCTTTCAAGTGATATTTACATCAAAGCCACAAGTTTGGAAGATTTCCAAGCTTCGACAACACGTTACATCATCACTTCGCCACAAAATGTCACTCTGACAGCTCAATGGACTCCAGCAGCTTCAGTTATCACTTATGATGCAAACGGCGGCTCGATTGTTGAACATTCAAGCAGAATTGGCACATATTATTCAGTTAACCCTGACATCGCTTATCGCGATTTGCAATACACAACGACTTACTCAAGCCCTGTGGCTCCTTACTATAGTTCAGCGGACGACTTCACTATTTCAAGAACAGGCTACACGTTTGACGGCTGGTGGACAAAAGACGGGTCTGACGGCGACTGGGGCGTTCAGGTTATCGGCGCAAACGGCATTTTGGTCGCAAACACTGAGTTTGCAAACGCAAGCCGCGCTTGGCAGAAATTTGACGACTTCACTTTCTATGCAAAGTGGACCGCAAACCGCTACACCGTTCAGTTCGACGCAGAGAACAAGGTTTCTTATCCATATAATGTAAGTCTAAATCAAATTTCTGCTTCTGTATCAGACCATTATGAAGGTAATGAATATATGGTTGATGTTCAGTTCGATGAAAATGGCGATATAAACAGTGCTGGACCTTATGTTCACTTTACCGACATTGTGGTTGGGCAAGAATATGTTTGGACAGTTGACGTAAAAAGCGATATTTCACACAAAATTTCTATTGTTATCGAAATACTAGATCATGGTGATATAAGTAGAACATACGTAGACTTATCTCCAGATTGGCAAACAATCACAGGTTCTTTTGAAGCACCAAAAACAGGTAGAGGAACTGTTGATTTTTACTGTTATGATGCAGATCTATGGACTGCTGGTGAGACATTCTCATTTAAAAACTTGTCTGTTCAGGCTAAAAATGAGATTGAAGCTGACCACGCAATTGGAAACAAGTCTGTGACTTACGGAGAAACTTTTGCAACTTCTGTCTCAACCGGCACTGACGGACTTGTCACATATGAAGGTTTGCCAAACCCAACAAAAGTGGGCTATATCTTCAACGGCTGGTGGACAAAAGACGGTTCGGTTGACGGCGATTGGGGCGAAATGATCGACGCAGACACCATTGTGACCACAACCACAAACATCATGCTCTATTCTCGCTGGACAGCCCGCACTGACACGGCTTACACAGTAAATCACTGGCTCGAAAACATCGGCGTGGACGGAACGGTTCATGACGCTGAACACTACACACTTCTCGACGAAAACATCGAAATCAGCCATGGCACTTCAAATTCTGAAGTGACGCCTGCGGTCAAGTCTTTTGTCGGCTTCACTGCTCCGTCAACTCAAACGGTTGTCATCATGCCAGACGGCTCGACCGTGGTCAACTATTATTACACGAGAAATCAATATCGATTCGACTTGAATGGTTGGTTTGAACTTGAAAATGGTGGCGGAATTGTTGAAAACATCATTCCAGGAAAAGTCGACATCACTGTTCAAGGTGGAGAAACAAGAACTCAAGTTTCTGACCTTGTGACACAAGTTGACTATGGCGCACAAATCACTGTTTCAAACTTGACTGTTCCAGACGGAAGCTATACATATTATGGCTATTCAATTGGATTATATGGCATAGCAAGCACTCCACAACATCCAAGCGAAACATTTTCGACAATTTCATTTACAATGAGTGATGAACAAACAAAACTCTTCTTGCACTTTGAAACCGTCGGACACGCAATCAACTATGAACTCGACGGCGGAGAGCTCACTTCGGGCAGCCCAACAACTTATTACACATCTAAAAACTCTCAAAACATCACAATTTCAAGCCCAACAAAGACGGGTTATGATTTTGGTCAAGAAGTTGACGGCGAAATGGTTTATTGGACTGTCGGCTGGGGAACTGGAAACCACAGCGCAACACTTCCAACCATTTCAAACGGCGTGTTGACAATCGGACCTGACACTTACGGCAATCTCGTTTTGACCGCTCATTGGACGGCAAGTGACTACACACTCACTCTCGACGGAAACGGCGCAACAATCGACAGCAATCCAACAAGTGTTTCGGTCGTTTACGACACAACAACTTCAATCTCTGTGACAAATCCACAGAAGACTGGCTCAACTTTCCTTGGCTGGTTCACAGCGGCTGAAGGCGGCGCAAAAGTGATCAACACCGACGGCAGCTTGGTTGCGGGCGTTGAAAATTACACCGACAGCCAGGGCAGATGGCACAGAGCGGCTGACACAAGACTTTATGCTCAATGGTCGACAAATGGCTACGTTTTGAGAATAACTCCAGACAATGCCGACCAGATCGAAGAAGTTTATGTCGCAGGCTCTCGCTTGACACTTTCAGGCGGCCATTTTGAAACAACCCTTGAATATGGCGCAACAAACGTCGCAATTTCAATCAAGACAAACACGGGCTATATCGTCAGAGCACTCAAGGGCGGAACTTCGGCAAACCCTGCAGACACTCTCTCTTCAAACACAACCTTTGCCGATGACCAATACACGACAACTTACACAATTTCAAACTTCAACTACACAAGTGCAGACGGCAGCCCTGCATATTATATCGACGTCGAAAGTGATCAAATCACTTACACAATCGCGTTCAATGGAAACACTTCAACAAGCGGCTCGACCGCAAGCATGGTTGACGTTGGCTACACAGAAAGACCAAACTTGACAGCCAATGGCTTTGTCAAGACGGGCTTCACATTTGCTGGCTGGTCACTTGCGGCTGACACTGCGGTTGTTTTTGCAAACGGCGCAGCTTTGACCGAAGCTTTGACCGCAGAAGACGGCGCAACAGTCACACTTTACGCTCAGTGGACGGAAAACACATATTCAATCACTTTTGACGAGGTTTACAATCCGTTTGAAGTGAGAGTTTATGCAGCAGACGGCGTGACACTCAAACAAACTGTCACCGTTTCAAGCACAAACAATGTGATTTCGGGCATTGCTTTCACTGATCTTGTTATCACTTCGACAAATGAAGTTGGCGCAACCGTTGGCGGAACGGCAATCACACCAATCTCTGCAAGCAACAACCCAACTCGCACGGGCTACACTTGGGGTAATGGCGAAACGCCTGGTGGTGATGGACCAACAGTCTTCCATGTAGAAAAAGATGATCAGTCAGGTTATAGATATTGGCAAAAATGGAGTTCAAATTCTACCGCGCCTACATCGTTCTCTACACCAAGTTTTGCATTCTCACAATTGACCGCAACACAAGGCTACAATGTTACACTCACGCTGTTGTGGAAAGCAAACACCTACACTGTTCACTTTGACGCGAACAAGCCTGCTGACGCAACACATGACGTGGCTGGCACAATGGCAGACCAAGTTTTGACCTTCGACACACCTGCAAACCTTCGCGAAAACGCATTCTCACTTCAAGGGTGGCAATTTTCCCGTTGGAGCACGACTCCTGCCGGCGGATTGCACTATGAAAACGGTGCTGAGGTTTTGAACTTGATTGCAGACCCAGCTTCAGACGGCTCATCTGAAATCACTCTTTATGCACAGTGGCAAAGAAATGCTTATAACATCTTCTTCGACGCACAAGGCGGCACACTTGACGGCTGGCAAAACAATGCAAACAACTGGAGTTATGGAACTCGAGAATTCACATATGACGAAGAAACTGGCATGAGCACAATTACAACCAGTGGAAGCTATCAGGGAATTTCAATCTATGCTTTGGCTGGCACTTATGAAGTTTCATTTGACTATGAAATCAGCAATTACACTTCTGACAGCCCGATCAGTGTCAGAATTATAAATGAATATTCATCGATTGGCACAACTGTTTTGCAATTAGATTTAACAAGCGGAACAAGCGGAAGATTGACAGACACTGTTGAATTAAAATCAGATAGTGATGGATACTATCACTTTGCTTTGGAATCAAGAGATTCCTGGACTGGTGGACTTGGCGGCGATGTCACAATCTCAATTGGAAACATTTCAATCACAAATGTTGAAACCGGCGTTGAAATCTTCTATGGAAAAATGGTTTACAATGACCTTGCTTATGGCGAACTTCCAACTCCAACTCGTCAAGGTTATGATTTCGACGGTTGGTATACTCAAAGCGCGGGCGGTGACCTTGTCACTAGCGAATCCATGAACGCAAATACACTAAATCGCAGAATCTACGCTCACTGGACGGCGAGAAGCGACACGCCTTACACTGTCAAGTTCTGGCAAGAAAAAATCGGCGTTGACCCAAGCGCTTACTCTCTTGAAGACTTCGACTCAAACGAAACGCTCAGAAATCAATATTTTGAAGAAGTCACTGTCGACAGACTCAATCTTCAAGGCACAACTGACACCGAAGTGGCTCCTGGCGCAGACACTTATCAGCTCAAGACCTACACCGGCTTCTCAACTCCAGGCCCAAGAACCTTTGTTATCAAAGCCGACGGCTCAACTGTGGTAAATTATTATTACACGAGAAATAGTTATGAGTTCACGGTTGATGGATGGTATGAAGATAATGTCGGAACAAAAGCATGGTCTATGACTGGTACAAACTATTTTGATATTTCTGTTCAAGGTGGAACATCAGCAACAAATGTATCTGAATTTAATGCTGTTGTTGATTATAGTGCAGAAATTCATATTTCAAACATTGTTGAAGGTGGCGGCTATAATTATGAAGGGTATGCAATTGTTTTAGGACCATATCCAAGTGACCTTCCTCCACAAGGAAATTCTGCAGATTTCACTTTCACAATGCCTGTTCCTGCAAGTGGTTATTCTAGTTATAGAGTGGCTGTTGCACTTATCTTCAGTTCAGAAACATATACTGTTTCTTACGATATGGATGGTGGAGATCCTGTTGAAAGCTTTACTTACAAAACACAAAGTTTTGAACAGTCATTCGAATTGTATTCAAATCCAACTAAAAATGGCTATATGTTCACTGGTTGGTCAGTAAGTTGGTCAGGCACCGACCATGACACTGTTTCTCCAACTATTGATAATGGAGTTTTGAAACTTCGTGATCATGCTTACGGCGACATCACAATCACGGCAAATTGGTCGGTGGTTGAGTATTCCATCACCTATCATCTTGACGGCGGCGTTGTGACAGAAGAAAACCCAACAACTTACACAATCGAAACCGAAACTTTCACGCTCAACAATCCAAGCAAGACCGGCTATGTTTTCGCTGGTTGGACGCTGGGCGAAACTGGCACGCCAAACACGAATTATCAGATAGTGAAAGGCACAAGCGGAAATCTTGACCTTTATGCTCATTACACAGCAGAGAGCTACACTGTCACATTCAATGCAAACGGCGGCACATTCGACGAAGATCAACCGAGCGGTGTCATCACAACTGACGGTGTGACAACAAAACAAGTTTCTTACATGTCAGCTTACGGCGCTCTTGCTTCTGTGAGCAGAGTGGGCTACACATTTGACGGCTGGTTTGCTGACGAAAACTTCTCAACCGAAGTGACAAGCACAACGACCGTCACAACAACTTCAAACCACACACTTTATGCTAAGTGGACGGCTCGCACTGACACGGCTTACACAGTCAACAGCTATTATGCAGACATCACTGGCTCTTATGCTGGCGTGGCACCAGTTGTTGACAACAGAACCGGCACATCTGACAGCCAGCTCACTTTGGTTGTGACCGACACAAGCATCACAATCAATGGCACAAACTATGGTCAAACAGGCTTCACTTATGACCCAAGTCAGGGCAGCCAACTCACAAGCAGCTCGGTTGTGACAATCGCTCCTGACGGAAGCTTGGTGATCAATCTCTACTTTGCAAGAAATCAATATAATCTCGACTTCAACTCTCAACTCTTGTTTGAAGGCAATTTGGTTTACGACACGAGCATACGAGCTACAATGACGCTTGAAATTGAAGGTCAAGAAGATGTGACGGACTACACTGGCGGAAGATTGGCTGTTTATTATGACGCAGAAGTGATACTTAAAGACTTTGTTTTGAATCCTGCATACACATATTATGGCTATACAATCGGAGACAGTTTGAATGCAGAGATAACTGAGCCTGATGTTGAACAGACAACTTTTGTTCCATTCTCATTCAACATGCCAGTGACAAGTCATTGGTATGGCTTGATGATGTTCTTCCAGAGCAAGACGTTTGACATTGACTATGATTTGAACGACAGCACAGAAGCTCCAGCAAATGCTTACACTGAAAGCGTTTCAAGCTATGAGACTTACTATAGAGACAGACAACTTTCGACCGCGGTGACAATCCCGACACGCGACGGCTTTGTGTTTGACGGCTGGACAATCAGCTGGACGGATGAAGACCACGGAACAAGATTGCCAACAATCGACGCTAGCGGAATTTTGACAATCTACGGACATAATTATGGAAACATCACTCTCACGGCAAACTGGAGAGCAAATCCATACACAATCAGACTCAACCTAAACAGCGGCGACGGCTCTGACATCACTTCAGACATTTTGGCTGAATATGACGTGCCTGTTGAACTGACAACAATTGCCGAACTCGGCTGGTCAAAGACGGGCTATACATTCGCTGGCTGGGCAACAACTCCAACAGGCAGCCCTGTTTATGACGACGGCGAAACAGTTGTCAGACTGGCTGCAAGCGGCGTGTTCAATCTCTATGCAATCTGGACACCGAAGACAATTCACATCACTCTTGACAAACAAGGTGGCGACGCAGATGTCGGAGCAAATGAGTTCTGGTTCCTGTTTGACAACCGCTTAATTGATGACTTGCAAAGATTTACTTATTTTGCAGACGAAGATTTGACCATTGGATTGTATAACGAAGATCTTGTCACAACCAGAACGGGCTGGACATTCCAAGGTTACTTCGCACAACCAAACGGTCAAGGGCAGAAGTGGTTGAATGCAAATGGTGCTGACCTTTACAGTCAGGGCATGGGCATTTTCGATCACATCTCAGAAGACACAACAATCTATGCTTACTGGACAGAAAATTCTTACACTCTCACTTTGAGTGCCAATGATGCAAATTATCAGGGCACAGCGTCTCTTATTGACGGAAAGAGCGCAACGCAAACGCTTACTTACACACAAAACGCTGACCTTTCAGAAATTTATACACGCACGGGCTATGAGTTCAACTCTTGGAACACTGATCCGCTTGGAGAAGGTGACAGATATCTCTCGACCGACCAAGTGAGCGGACTTGTTGAAACAAACGGCGGCTCAATCACACTTTACGCAATTTGGGACGCGGTTGAAGTGGATGTGAGATTTACTGCAAGAACGCTTACAAGTTTGGACGAAGACAATCCAAGATATAGTGTCGCTAGAGATGACGAAATCTTGATGACAGGCTTCAAAACTGACGAAACTTTGACTCTTTCACTTGAAGTCAGAGAAGGTGACGGAATTTATTACGTCTTTACTTCAAATTCTGGCACAAGATTTGAATGGAGTCGTTGGACTTCTGACAGATCTGATTATGGAAAGATTGATTATATTATGGTTGGAGACACTTTGATTGACGAAAACAATCCAATCATTGTTTTGGCTGACGGATCTTTGTTTATAGATGTTTATGATTCAACAAAACCAAGCGTGATAACAATTGAAAAGACTGTTGGGTTTGAATCAGTTGAATTGAATTTCTCAAATTCTACTACATCTTGGTATCAATATCTTGGTCAAAACGAAGAAGGTTTTGATCAATATGAAGCTTTAGCCATTAGTTACACGGTAACAATTTCATATGAACTTAAACCAGGATATTCTTATGCAGGAATTGAAAGACAATTTGAATATGATGGAGTTCATTCTTCTCCAACATGGAGCCCTAGCACCTTAACATTTGGCGTGCCAAACTGCGACTACACAATCACAATCAAGGCGACGCCAAACACTGACACGCCTTACAGCGTGGAACACTATCGCGAAAACATTGCTGGCGGCTTTGACCTTTACGAAACTGAAAACTTGACCGGCACAACCGACACACTCGCGACTGCAACACCAAAAACTTACACAAACTACACATTTGACGCAGACAACGAAAACAACGTGCTTTCTGGCTACATCGCTGGAAACGGCGGACTTGTTTTGAGAGTTTATTACACACTTGACACGTTTGATTTGACTGTCAGCGCAGACGACTTGGGCAAAGTTTCAGGCGTGGCTGCTTCTGGCGTGGGCGTCAGCGGAAACAACGGCGCTTACACCGTCAAGTTTGGCGCAACTGTCACACTTTCTTATGGCAGCGTGGCAACGGGCTATTCATTCAACGGCTGGCAAGTTGTTTCTGGCGGCGTGACGATTTCAAACAATAGCTTCACAATGCCAGCAAACGCTGTTTCAATCAAAGCGCTTTCTGAAGCAAACACCTATCAAATCATATATTATGGAAACGACGGTCTTGTTAACGGCGAAGACGAATATGCTGTCGACATCAAGTTTGACGCAACCACAACTCTTCTCGACGGCACAACCGCAGCAAGTCGTCCGGGCTACACATTCACTGGCTGAAACACTGCCGCAGACGGCAACGGCACAGCCTATGCAGCAAATGCACCTTACACTCACACAACCGCTGGAAACTTTATGCTTTACGCTCAATGGAAACCAAATGTCTATAAGATTGTGCTTGACAAACAAGGCGGAACGGGCGGAATTTCAGAGTTCTATTATGAATATCAAGTGAACAATTCGCCTGCAGTTTCACTCTATGCAGACAAAGATTTGACCATAGGCTTGCTTAACGAAGATTTGATTGCTCCAACAAAAACTGGGTATACGTTTGATGGCTATTATTCTGAAGAAAATGGACAAGGGGAACAATATGCTTATGATTACGTAATTGAATATGGTGGTTTCCGTGTCAGAATACCAGTGATCGTCAACACTCTCGGCACAGAAGGCCCTGACGCTGACGGAATTTATTACACAACAATCTACGCAAACTGGAGAGCAAACACTTACACAATCGCTTATGACTCAAACGACGGACCATATTATGGCACGGCGACTGGCACAACCGCTTCAACAAGCGCGACCTATGACAGCCCTGTGACACTCGCTAAAAACACATTCAATTTCAATGGCTACACGTTTGTCGGCTGGGCAACAGAAGAAGGCGCAACCGAAGCGGAATTCACTCCAAGAGCTGACGGAACATTTGCTCCAATCGACCACAACTTCACTTCAACTCAAGGCGCAACAATCACGCTCTACGCTGTTTGGAAAGCAGTGGTTTATGAAACACCTATTATGAATTATGACAGAACTGAGACTGTTGAAACAATTTATCTTGAATATGGCAAGTCTTATGCTGACATTCAACTCATTGAAGATTTGTCACTTTATGACAGAACTGGCTATGTTTTGACCGGGTTTGTTGGACATGAAGCTTCTTCTATATTCTTTATTGACGAAGGAGGCTATGCAATTGCAAACACGGCATTCATAAACACAATCTTTGATGCAAACACCGTTTATGCAGCATCTTATAGTTGTACATTTGTCGCGACCTACACTCCAAAGACCTACACCGTAAACTTCGACGTCGACACAACCAAGCCAAGCGACGGCTCTGACATCACGCTTTCACATTCAAGCAAGACCGTTCGCTATGACGAAACGTTCGGCGAAGACGGCTTGTGGCCAAACCCAGGCCTTGCTGGATATTACTTTGACGGCTGGTCAACAAGCAGCATGTATCGTTCGGTGGCTCTGTCGGTTTACTTGACTCTTGACGGTGCTCTCACTGAAGAAGAAATTTTGGCACAAGAAGAAACTGACGGCGTTCAATATATCTTCGAACGCGGCGGCGGACAAATCACTGGCGACGATGGTCAACCAGTTCAGGTTGAACCAACAAAATATGTCTACGTTTTGAGAGACGAAGAAACAAACGAACCTACAGCTGAATTGGTGGCTTACGAAACCGTTCAAGCTTCTTACATCACTGGCGACGACGTTTTGAACGACACTCAACCTTACTTCGCTGAAATGGACGAAACAGGTTCACTCACGGTTTACGCAACCTGGATCGGAAGATCTGACATTTCTTACACGGTTTATTACTTGCAAGAAGATTTGACTGTTGACACTGGTGTGAAAGATTTCCTTCCACAAACAGATGAAAATCCTTATCCAGACAATGTGACTGAAGTGGGCGACAAGATCAACTACACAGGCGCTGACGGCGTTGAAAGAACTTACACTCTTCACATGTTGGAAACTTGGGACAACGGTCTTATCGCAGACAATGTGTTCAACTATATCCAACAATATCCTTTCGCGGGCTTTGGATATAAATATTACGAATATCAAGGCGACATCATTCAGGCGGAAGGCGATAATGTGGGCATCTCTAAGATTTACGCATTCTATCTGCGTCAAGAATACACTTTGACCTTGCAAGAAGGCACTGGCATCGCTGGCGTGGCTGCTTCTGGCACGGGCGTGACTGACAATTTGGACGGAACTTACACTGTCAGATATCAAGCTCCTGTCACAATCACAGCAACTCCAAGAGCTGGCTATGAGTTCACTTCTTGGTCAAATGTGACTGGCTACACAGAAGTTACGCTTGCAGACGCAACGCAAGCGACAACAACTTTCACAATGCCTGTAAGCACAATCGGCGTCACTCTGCTTGCAACTGCTCACGCAGTCAATGTAAATTACACGGTTGAATATTACAGACAGAATGCCGAAAACGACAATTACACACAATTTGGCGAAGCTGTCACACGTCAAGACTTGACCGACACACAAGTTGACATCAACACACTCAAATCAACTTGGGCAGGTTTTGAGTTTGCTTATTACACAGCAAAATCGACCACAATCGGCAGCGACTTTGTGACAAACGCTGCAAATCTCAACATCGACGGTGACGAATCTCTTGTCATCAGACTTTATTACAACCGAATTTCTTACAGCTTGACCTTGACAGCTGGTCAGGGCGTGGCAACAATCGGCGCAAGCGGCGCAGGCTTGAGCGGAACGACAAGTCCTTACACTGTGCGCTATGGTGCAGGCGTGACCTTGAGCGGAACAGCTGCATTGGGCTACACATGGTCGGGCTGGACTGTGGATGAAGGCTCAACAAATGTGGAAATCACAAACAACGCATTCACAATGCCTGCAGGCAATGTAAGCTTGACCGCAAACGCAACTGCAAACACAGACACGGCTTACAAGGTTTATTACATGCTTCAAAACATCGACGGAAGCTATGCTGAAGATGACGAGTTTAATGAATATGTAGTGACCTCGCAAGCTGACGACAGAACTGGCACAACTGATCAAGACGCTCCAATCAGCAATTTAATTGCTGTCACATACGCTGGTCAGACCTATGCTCGTTACACCGCACAATCGACGACAAACGGCGGCGTTGAAACAACCGCTGGCGACGTAAACATCGACGGCGACGGCAGCTTGGTTATCAGAATTTATTACACGAGAAACACTCTCAAACTCACTTTAAACACAAGCACTGGTGTGGCAACTGCAACCGCTCAAATCGGAAACGGTGTTGCAGCTGGCACTGAAGCAAACACTTATGATGTCAAATATGGCGCAAACGTTCAGCTTGGCCACACACTTGTTTCAAACGGCTATACATTCGCTGGCTGGAACATCGACGCAGGCTTGACCGCTGGACAAATTGACGAGCAGAGCCAGACATTCACAATGCCTGACAATGCTGTCACATTGACCGCAACAGCAACGCCAAATCCTTACACAATCACTTATTACGGAAACCAAGGTGCGACGGCTGACGGCGAGACCGAGCTTGAACAACCTGTCACATTCGACAGCGAAGTGACACTTCAAGCAAACTCATTTGAAAGAGAAGGCTATGACTTCCAAGGCTGGTCGACAGACCCAGAAGGAGAAGTTGAATATGTAAACAGCGAGACTTTCAAATATGAAATCATCGGCGACCTTGAGCTTTATGCTGTTTGGGCACCAGCTCAAGTGAAATTCACTGTTCAATTCTACAGAACGACTGACGTTTATCAGACACATTTTGTTGAATTCGGCAATTACGGCAATGGCGAAGTGACAGGCTTCAAGACGGGCGACGTTTTGAGCTTCAGTTTGACAAACAATTCAACTCATGAAAAATTGAGAATTACATCGGGTGAAACTGTTGTCGATCGCTCTTATCATGGTCTTTTAAACAATGTCTTCACTTTGGATCATGTGGAAGCAGTCAGAGACAATGGCGATGGCACAACAACGCCACTTGACCAAGCGATTGTTCAAGAAGACGGTTCACTTCTTGTGAACATCTATCTCAAAGCAGCCACATTCACTTTGACGGTGGAAATGGACGAAGGCTTTGAAGATATTGAAATTGCTCCAGCTGGCTTTGACGAAGGCGTGACATATGTTCTTGACAATGGCGACAACACTTACACAATTTCGTTCAATCAAGGCTTCATTCCAACGCCACAACTCAAAGACGGCTATGAATTCGACGAATGGTCAGCTGAAATTGACGAAAATTATAGATATCAATATTCAAGCTTGGAAGATTTTGTTGCTGGAACTCATTATTTCATCTCAATGCCAGACGGAAACTACACCTTGAGTGCGACTTCGACACCGATTGTCTATGACATCAACTTCGTTTTGAACGGCGCTCAATGGGCGGAAGGCTATGTCGCTCCAACAGACTACACTGTTGAAGAAAGCGTCACACTTCCAGTGGCTGAAAACCTTGTTCGCACGGGCTACACCTTTGCTGGCTGGTTTGAAGACGCTGACTTCTCTGGCGAAGCTGTGACCGAAATTTCAGTCGGCACAACAGGAAACAAAACTTTCTACGCAAAATGGAACGAAAACACATATTCGATCACATTTGAAAATGTTTACAACGACTTTGATGTTGTGATCGCAGACGCAAATGGTGCAAATGCAGTGCATCATACTGTCTCCGCGCAAAACAACACCATCAGCGGAATTAAGTTCACTGACCTTGTTATCACAAGCACAAATGGTGTTTCAAGAACTATAAGCGGAACAACAATTGACCCTGCAATCGCAGCAAACAACAATCCAACTCGTCAAGGTTATGACTGGGGTGTTTCTGACACATCAGTGACAGCTGGAACTGCATTCTATCGCACAACAACCGACTTTGATGGTGCTTATAGATATGTGACAACTTGGGTTAGCGAAGCTTATCTTGTTATGAACACTGCAGCTCACTCATTCTCAAGGTTTACACCAACAAATGGTGGAAATGTCACAATCGAACTTCTCTGGACCGCTCGCGACGACACGGCATTCAACATCACTTACATGTATGAAGGCTTGGACGGCGTTTATGTGGCAGATGACGATGTGACTTACGCAAAAGTTGGCCACGGCACAACAGACACCGCTGCAACTCTTCAACAAATTCTGGACGCAAACAACGCAACTGACGTGAGCGAAATCATTTTGGCTGGCTTCAGTTATGCAGGCTTTGGCGTGATGAGCGGAAACACATTCACAAGCGTTTCGATCGCTCCAGACGGCTCAAGCACAGTGTTTGTTTACTTCTCAAGAATGTCTTACACCTTGACCGTGAACTATTTCCACGCAGACACAACCACTTCAATCAGACCGACAGTTGTGGCAGACTATAAGTTTGAACAAGCTTATTCAATCGCTTCTCCAGAAGTGTTTGGCTACACCGTTGAAGCTGGAAAAGAAACCGTTTCTGGAAATATGCCAGCAAGCGACCTTGTGATCAATGTTTATTACACAGCAAACACTCACACAGTGACATTTGACGCAAATCAAGGCACGTTTGACGCAGATCAACCAAGCGGCGTGACCGTGACCGACGGAACCGCAAGCAAACAAGTGACCTACGGCTCGACCTATGGCGCACTTGCAAATGTTTCTCGCGACGGCTACACATTCGACGGCTGGCTTCTCGACGAAAACTTGATTGATATGGCAAATTATCATATGGTTTCTGACAGAGTTCAGACAAGCGTAGGTTTCGACATCAGCAACCTTATAATTGGAGAGCAATATATCTTTACTTCTAATCTTCCAATTATTTATGCAAAAATCACGGATTATCCGTCTGGATATGGCTCTGTTGACAATGCAAATTACAACGGCTTTACAACATTTACCTTTACAATGGCAAGAAATGAAAACATTTCAGAAACTGCAACACAATATTTGTTTATTGAATTGGAAAGAAATGTTTTTGTAGGCGACATTTCAGAACTCGACGGCTATGAATTTGCAATCAGATTGGCAAACTTTGTCACAGCAGACACAATGGTTTCTTTGGACGAAGACCACACACTCATCGCTCAATGGACGGCTGAAAGCAACGATGTTTCTTACGACCTGACCAACACCACAAAACTCTCTGGCGTTGAAGGCGCAAACGCAATCGAAAGCGGCGCCGACTTCACAGCTTCGTTTGAAGCTTTTGCGGGCTACACTTTGAGTTCAATTGAAGTTTCAATCGGTGGCAGAGTTTTGGATGAAAGCGAATACACTTACTCAAACGGCGAACTCTTTGTCGCTGGTGAAAAAGTGGTTGGCGACATCGAAGTGACAGTCGTTTCGACGGCAAATTCTTATACAGCCACAATCACAACAATGAACACAACCGTAAGTTTGACAAACGGTCAAGACTACGCCACAAGCGTTTCTCAAACCGTTTCAACTGACACAACTTTGACGGTTTACGCAAAACCAAACGAAGGCTATGGCGAGTTGGGCGGAGTTACATTTGTTTTGACCGAAGGCTCGGCTGAAATCAGCGCTGTGACTGAAGAAAACGGAGTTTACAGCGTGACAATCAGCGGCTACACCGACGCGTTTACTGTTCAGGCTCAAGCCACAATCGACCAATACACCTTGACGGTTGATTTGAACGGCGGTCAATATGGCGCAAGCTCACAACAAATCTACACTTATTCAAGAAACTATGGCGAAACACTTTCAATCACAGTTCCGACACGCACCGGTCACACATTTGCTGGCTGGACACAAGTTGGACCTGGCTCGATTGAAAACAATGTCTTCACATTCGGCGCTGGAAACACAACTCTCACCGCTCAGTGGACAGAAAATGTTTACGCAATGGTTCTCAACAACGAAGACAACTTGCTTTCAAACAACGGCTTTGAAAGTGAGAGCGGCTGGAGATTGAACAACACAACTTACACAACCACAGACGACGCAAATCACAACAGTGTTGTTGAAATGCCAATGGAAGTTCTTAACGAAAATGAACATGTGATTTTTGTAGGTCAAGAGAGTTTGTATCTTGAAGCTGGAAAATCTTACACAATCATGTTTGATGTTTACGGCGTGCAAGAAGGTGGAAGATTGAACGCAAGAGTTATTCAATCACTGGGTGACAGCACACAAAGCTACAATTCTTATGGCACATTCTACATCAATCCAACACAAGGCGAATGGACAACAGTTTCTCACACATTCACTTTGGACGACACTTTTGTAAACTCAAGCCCTTGCCAACTCATGATTTACGGTCACCAAAGCGATGTCGAAAGCTTGTGTTACATCGACAATGTTTATTTGTTTGAAACACCTGTTTCAATTTCGACTTCACCGACGCAGACAATTTACGAAAAATATAACGTCGGCTTCTTTGAAGACCGCGATTGCACAGTCGCTTTGACCACTGTGGACATTCCAACCAAAGACGGCTATGACTTTGGCGGATATTACACAGGCGTGCAAGGCACTGGCACTCAAGTTATCGACGAAAACGGAACTGTTTTGGTCGACAACACATTCTTGACTTCAAACATCATGGTTTACGCAAGATGGACGGCTTCAACTGACACGGCTTACACTGTAAACCACTGGAAAGAAAACATCGGCGTTGACGGAAGCGTTCATGACAGCACAAATTACACTTTGGCTGACACCGACAACTTGACTGGCACAACAAACGCTGAAGTGACACCTGCTGTCAGACCAACCGCAAGCGCAACCGACGACTTCTATGGCTTTGACGCTCCATCAACTCAAACAGTCACAATCGCAGCAGACGGCTCAACTGTGGTAGATTATTATTACACAAGACGTCAATTTGCTGTTGACTTGAGCGCAATGTTTGTCGCATACGGTCAGACGACTTACCAACAAAACTTGGCTCCATTCCAAGCCAATGTCACCGTTGAAGGCGGCACTGGAATAACTTCTGGCTATGACCTCAACGAAATGGTTGACTATGAAGCTGAAGTTGTTGTCTCTGGCTTGACAACCTTTGCAGGTTATGACTATATTGGCTACACTCTTGGAACTTCAAGACCTGACGCTCCAACTGTTTCTGCCGACACATTCGAAAACATAACCTTCACAATGGGCGTTGAAAGCACAACTTATCAGATTTTGCTTTACTTTGAAGCAAACACCTATCAAATTTCTTATGATTTGGCTGGCGGAACGCTTGAAACCAAACCTGAAAGCTATCAGACATTTATTGGCGAAAGAGCATTCACGTTGAATGACCCATCGAGAGAAGGTTACAGCTTCACTGGTTGGACAATCGCTTGGGACGACACTCAAACAGACACCGCTCACAGCGAAACAATGCCTGAATATAGAGCTGACACAAAGACTTTAGTCGTTGGTGCAAATGTTTATGGACATATCAAATTGACGGCAAGCTGGGCACCAATCGGCTATATCATCAATCTCGACTCAAACAACGCTACAACTGCAGCAACTCCAGACCAAGTGACGGCTGTCTATGAGACAACCACAAGTTTTGAAATCACTGCTCCACAAAAGACAGGTTACATCTTTGGCGGTTGGTATTATAGACTTGCAGACAACTCTTGGGGCGAAAAAGTTATTGATATCCCAGCTGAAGACGGAAGATCATATCTTGTTGCAGACGTTGAAGACTACACAAATTCAAGTGGTGCTTGGGCAAGAGCTCAAACCACAACGCTCTATGCTTATTGGACGCCAATCACATACAGTGTTCACTTCAACGGCAATGGTGCAACAAGCGGCACAATGGACGACCAGACATTCACTTATGATGTCGAACAAGCTCTCTCTGCAAACGAGTTTGAAAGAGCGGGCTATGAATTCTTGGGCTGGGCAACTGACGCTGACGGCGAAGTTGAATACACAAATTCTCAGTCAGTCATCAACTTGGCAAACACTCAAGATGCTGTTGTTGAACTTTGGGCTGTTTGGAACGCAGTAAGCTCAAATTATAAAGTGGAATATTATCTTCAAGACATCGGCGGTCAGGGCTACACGCAAGACACAACAAGACTTGTTGAAACAAGCGGAATAACTGACACAGCTGTTGACATTTCACTTTACTCACAAGCAATCACAGGCTTCACTTTTGATGCAAATGCAACCGAATTTGTGCTTGTTTCTGGCACAGAAGAGCAAGAAACCACAAACAACATCGACGGAAGCGGCAATTTGGTTGTCAGACTTTATTACACAAGAGACACATATCAGTTGACTTTGGGAAGAAGCGCAACCGGAATTGAAACATTCACGTTTAACGACGAAGATGTTGTGTTCAACCCAAGCGCTGACAATCTCACTTCTTATGCAGACGCAATCACTCTCTATTATGATGAAGAGTTCAGTGTGGCTGTAACTGTTTCTGCGGGCTATGATTGGGCAAACTGGACGGCAACTGGCACTCCAATTTCAAACTTCGACGCAAGCGCAATGACGCAAACACTCAAGATGGGCGCTGGAAATGCAACAATTGTTGCTCGTGCAACAATCAATGTTTACAATTTGACAATCAATCCAAACGGCGGAACTTATCAAGGCTCAACAAGCACAATCACTGTCAGCCAAGACTTTGGCACACCATATGACTTGGAAGTTCCAACGCTCAAAGGTCACACTTTCGACGGCTGGACATTGACCAGAACAAATGTCGGCGAAGACGGCGTGACAACTCCTTATGGAACGCTCACACCGCTTGCAGACGGCACATATCAATATACATTTGGCGCTGGCAGCGACACAGTTGTGGCTCAGTGGAAAGTTAACAGATATCAAGTGACAATCAATCTCAACGATGCCGTTGTCGGAAACGGCACAACCACCGCTTCGACAACAGTTGAAAACGCAACCGTAAGCGAAGGCAAGATTGTGCTTTATGCAACTTACGGACAGAGCTTCTCAACTCTCTACACAGCGGCCGAAGGTGGCGAAGAAATCAACTTTAACGCATTCACAAGCGAAACACTCACTCGCGACGGCTATACATTTGCTGGCTTCTATGAAGACCAACACTTGCTTGGCGCAGATGTGTCGACAATTGACCCTGTGACAGCTGACTATGTTTTGAACGTGGACAACAATGAGACAGTCATTTGGGCATTCTGGACACGCAACACAAACACGCCTTACACAGTGAACTATTGGCTTGAAAACATTGGCGTTCAAACTCCAGACCCACAAAATCCAGCTCATTGGACGCAAGCTCAAGACGAAAACGGAGAACTTTTGGGCGAAATCCGTTATGGCACGACCGACAGCTCGGTCACTGTGGACATCACAAGAACATTTGAAGGCTTCACGGCTCCAGAAATGACCGAACAAGTCACAATCAATGCTGACGGCTCAACCGTTGTGAACTATTACTTCACAAGAAATCAAATCATGTTTGACTTGAATGGATATTTTAGAGCATATGGAGAACTTATTTTCCAAGACAATATTGCTCCAAACTTGGTTGACATCACGATTGAAGGACTTGGAACATTCAACAATGCACATGACTTTGCTTCAGCAACAAAAGGTGCGGTTGACTATGGTGCGACTGTAACATTTAGCAATTTGCAGACTTATCCAGGATATATTTATTATGCAAGAAATGGAGTGAATGAAACGATTCTTGGTGGCACTGGAACATATTCATTCACAATGCCAGCATTTGATGGAGCATTGTATACTCTTGCTCTTTACTTCAAAGGAAACGCCTACGATGTGACCTATGACATGAATGGTGCTGCAGCGGCAGACGGCTTTGAATATGACACTTCAATCAACGAACAACCATTTGAACTTGTTTCTCCAACACGCACCGGCTATATCTTTGCTGGTTGGGATGTGACCTGGACCGACACCGACAATGTTGACGGCACGGCAGGCACAACTCCAACAGGCGTGACAATTTCAAACAACCAGTTGATTTTGGCTGCAAACACTTATGGCAATCTCACTTTGACGGCAAGATGGACAGAAAACACCTATTCAATCACATTTGAAGATGTTCACGAACCATTTGAAGTGGTCATTGCAAACGCAGACGGCGTGATTTATGAGACAACTTATGACGAACAAGGTCAAATTCTCACTCAAGGGCGTTACACAATCACAGCCGAAAACAACACAATCAGCGGAATTAAGTTCACCGACATGGTTATCACAAGCACAAACGGCGTTTCGACAACCGTTGGCGGAACAGACATCACTCCAATTTCTGCTTCGACAAACCCAACTCGCACAGGCTACACTTGGGGAATTGATTTTGGAAATGATTATCCATGTCTTTACTATATTGAAGATATTGAAGGTTATAGATATACTCTTCAAAACTCTTCATGGGGACTTGCATCTCCTGACGAAATTGACATACGGACAACAGCTTATGCATTCTCTCAACTTACGGCGACTCCAGGCGGAAGCGTGACTCTCTCTGTTTTGTGGACAGCAAACACTTACACAGTGACGTTTGACTCAAACAAACCTGCAAATGCAACCGCAGAAGTTGAAGGCTCAATGCAAGATCAGACATTCACTTATGATGTCGCTCAAGCGCTTTCAACAAACGCTTACACGTTGGCTGGATATGAGTTCCAAGGCTGGGCAACTCAAGCTGACGGCGAAGTGGTTTATGACGACGAAGAACAAGCTTCAAACTTGACAGACGTTCAAGACGGAAATGTCACTCTCTATGCAGTTTGGACACCTTCAAATCAGACGAGATACACTGTAAACATCTATTCTATGGACACAACTGGTGCCTATGGCAGCCCTGTGCCTGATGTGAGAACAGACGGCTTGAGCGACACGAACCTTAGAATTTCGTTTGTCCAAAACGGAAATGTTGTCACTGGCGTGATCATAAACGACAAGACTTATGACTATGCTGGCATGACAATTGATTTGGCAATGTCTGGACTTGACGGCGAAACAATCGAAATCAACATCAATGCCGACGGCAGCACGGTTGTAAATCTCTACTTTGCAAGAAATCAATACGAACTTTCAATCACAAAACCTTTGGAAGGCGTGACATCTGTCAAAGTTGACGGCGTTGAATACACAACTCCAATCATGATGTATTATCAACAAGAATTTGACATTGAAGTCACTGTTCTTGACGGCTATGCTTGGGGAAGCTGGACTGTTTTGGGCGTTGCTCCAACAGGCTTTGACACAACTCTTCAAAATCAAACTGTTCAAATGGGGCTTGGCTCTGTTGAACTTTCAATCACGGTCAATGTCAAAGAATACACCTTGACAATCTTTGCAAACGGCGGAACTTACGCAGGGCAAGAAACCTATGAAATCAGCCACAACTTTGGCTCGGTTTACACACTGCTGGCTCCAGTGAGAGCGGGCTACAGACTTGTCGGCTGGACATTTGTTGACGCTGACGGAACCGAACTTGAAACCCAAGGCACAAACCTTGTTGAAAGCGTGATTGACGGCGTGACGGTTTACACTTACACCTATGTGGCAAGAGATGAATATTTGCGCGCAGATTGGCAAGCAGAAACTTACACAGTCACATTTGACGCGGCAAACGGAACATTTGACGAAACTCAGCCAGAAGGCGTTGTCGTGGGCGAAACTGTGACAAAACAAGTGACCTATGACCAAGCTTATGGTGCACTTGCAAATGTTTCTCGCGCGGGCTACACATTTGCTGGCTGGGCTCTTGCTGACGGAACAATTGTTGACGAAGAAACAATCGTCAAGACTGCAAGCAATCACACATTGACCGCACAATGGACGGCAAAATCTGTGACAGTCAGAGTTCAAAACTTGTCTGGTGGTGCTTACGAAGGCACTGTGATGGGTCAAGAAATCACTGACATCGACAACTATTATTTCGAAAACACCTATCAGACTGGCGACATCATCACTTTGACTCGTGAAGCTGACGAAGAAGCAGGATTTGAATTTGTTCAATGGGTTAAAGGCACATCTTATAGAGATGAAGTTATCTCAAGTGGTGTTTACACTGTGACTGCAGAAGACACTGAAGCAGGAACAACAATCATTATCTCAGCTTATTATAGCCACAGAGCAACACTCTATGCTGTGACAGATGGCGTGACAAACGATGCTACAGGCGGAACTGTTATGGTGCATGAAGACGCAACACCTGGAGCTATGTCGACAAACAGATGGGCATATTATGGACCTGGCAAAGGCATAAATCCAAATGGCGGAACATTCAACTTCTATGCAAATGCAAACGCTGGCTATGAATTCAAAGGCTGGTTTGACAATGCTGAATGCACTGGCACAGCTCTCAGCACAGATGCTCATTGGAACGCAGAAATCGGAGCAGTGGGACAATACACATATTACGCTCTCTTTGAAGCAATCAGTTACACAATCACATTTGAGAGAAACGGCGGCGAATGGGCAGAAGGTTTCGAAGTTCCAACGACATACAAAATCACCGACGAAATCACTCTTCCGACAAGAGAAAACATCTCAAAGACGGGCTACACATTTGCTGGCTGGCACAAAGAAGCAGATTTGTCTGACGAAGTTGTTTTGACAATTCCTGTCGGCACAACGGGAGCTCAGACATTCTATGCAGCGTGGACGCCAAATTCTTATGAAATCACTCTTGACGCAAACGGAACGACGTTCACTGACGGAAATGACACAAAAGTTGTCTCTGTCACATACGAAACTTCGACGGGCTTTGAAGTTGAACTTTCTGACTTTGTCGGACACACGCTTCTTGGCTGGTTCACAGAAGACGGCGTTCAAGTGGCTGACGCAGACGGAAACTTTGTCGAAAGCGTGGAAGGCTACACAGACGACCAGGGCAGATGGCAGAGAGCTGACGGCGCAACGCTCTATGCAAACTGGAAACTTCACACCTACACAATCACATTTGACAAGAATGACGCTCTCGCAACAGGCGAAATGCAGCCGATGACTGTAAGCTATGGTCAGTCGACAACATTGACGCCAAACGCATTCTTCAAACAAGGCTATTACTTTGCAGGCTGGGCAACTCAAGCTGACGGCGAAGTGGTTTACGCTGACGGCGCAACAGTTTACAACTGGACAACAGACGACGGCGTGACATTTGAACTCTTTGCTAAGTGGCTTCCAAACACAAACACAGAATATACAATTGAAATCTATAGACAAGATGTTGAAGGTGTCTATGGTTTGGTTGACACAATCACAAGAACTGACGGAACAACTGATGTTGACCTTCAAATTTCAAGTGACGCAAACAGCATAACAATCAATGGCACTCAATATTTCGCAGTTAAGGAAGACGAAACTTCAAGTGCTGAAGGATTTAGTTTTGACCACTACATCACAAACGTTCAAGACGGTGATGCATACTCTATCGCTGTCACTGCTGACGGAAACTTTGTCATCTCAGTTTACTTCACAAGAAACACTTACAGCTTGACGGTCGAATTTGACACCGGCATTGACAGCGCAACTGCAACAGTTGACGGAGAAGCTGCTCCACAAACACTTTATTACGAACAAGAATTCTCAGTCACAGCGGTTGTTTCAACGGGCTACAACTGGGCTTCTTGGAATGTTGAAGGCACAGCTCCAATCGGATTTGTGGCAACAACAATCTCGCAAACTGTTCAAATGGGCGCAGGAAATGTCGTTTTGACAGCTCAAGCGACAATCAATCAATACACTTTGACAATCAATCCAAACGGCGGAACTTATGAAAGCGATGTTTTGGAAATCGAAAGAGATTATGCCGACACATATGAAGTGCTTTCTGTTGAAAGAGACGGCTATTCGTTTGCTGGCTGGACACTTCAGAGAGACACAATTGACGAAGCTCTTCAAAATTCTCCATTTGGAAGCTTTGATCCACAAACAAACATCTACACATTCGGCGCAGGCAACGACGTTTTGATTGCAAACTGGACGCCAAATCGCTATCAAGTGACAATCAACTTGAACGACAGCAACTTTGGCAACGGCACAACTGCTGCTTCAAGTTCAGTCGCTGGCACAACTGTTTCAAACGGAACAATCACGCTTTATGCAAATTATGAAGAAACTTATGCAACGCTCTACACAGCGGAAGAAGACGGAACAGAAGTGGCATTCAGTGCATTCACAAGCGAAACACTCACTCGCGACGGTTACACCTTTGCTGGCTTCTACACAGCTGCTTACAAACTTGGAGACACGCTTGATGAAGCAACTCCAGTGACCGCAGACAGCGTGTTCAATTCACTCACCGGAACAACAATCTACGCGTTCTGGACTTACGACGAAGACACGAAGTATGTTGTAAATCACTATCTTGCAAACCTTGGCACTTACGACAACTTCAGCGCTGCAAACAGCACACTTGAAGAAAGCGAAACACTTTATGGCAGAACAGATTTGAAACTTACTGTTCCGACAAAGAACTATGAAGGCTTTATCGCTCCAACAGCTCAAGAAATCACAATTGCAGCTGACGGAAGCACAGTGCTCAACTATTTCTACGAAAGAGAAACTCATCTCTTGACTTTGAGCAGAGAAATTGGAATTGCTTCAGTTTCAGCTGTCGGCGTGACCGATGAAACTCCTGGAAATGCAGCAAATGCACTTATCAGACAACCTGATGTTGAAGGCTCGACAGATGTGGTTTACTCTGTTCAATATGGCGTTTTGGTTGAAGTTTCAGCCACAGCAGAAGATGGTTATTCAGTTGTTGGCTTCTCTGGAAATGTGACTCTTGTTGACAGCCAGTTTACAATGCCAAATGGCGATGTAAACTTGACAGCAACAGCAAGCGCAAACCGCTATAAAGTGACATTTGACGTAAACAGCACAAACACTGTTTCAAACGACCTTGGCTTAGAAATTGTTGACGGCAAGATTGAACTCTATGCGGTTTACAATTCAACTTATGCAACGCTCTACACAATGGCACAGGGCGGAGAAGAAGTTGACTTTGAAGAACTCATTTTAACTCAAACAGGTCATACTTTTGCAGGCTGGTTTGAAGAACCAATCGCAGCTGACGCAAGCACGAGTGGCAAGACACCTGTGACAGCTTCGACAATGTTCTTGGCTGCAGATGATGACACAGTTCTTTATGCTTATTGGACGATTGACACATATCAACTCACAATCAAATACACCTATGAAGATGGTTCTTCTGCACATGCAGACCACGTTCAAGATGTCAAATATGGCGCTTCTGTCAGCGTTGAAAGCCCAACAACTGTTTATGGCTACACACCTGACAGAGCAACTGTGACAATCGACTCAATGCCAGCACAAGACGTTGAAGAAACGGTTGTTTACAGCCCAACGCCATACACAATCACCTACGATCCAAACGGCGGAACAATCACAAGCACAAATCACACAACAACTTACACAATTGAAGACGAAATCACTTTGGCGACAGCTGAGTTTGTCGGCTGGACATTCGCAAATTGGGAAGTAGTCACAAATTTTGCAAGCGTTGAAGACGGAAACTGGACATTTGGAAACACCTACGCAAACGGAGTTATTTCAAGCGAAACAAGACTTTATGGAAATGTAACTTTGAGAGCAAATTGGAACATTCGAAACGACATTGCTTACAAAGTTAATATCTATCAGATGAACTTGTCTGGCGAATATGAACTTTTCGACACAGCTGACAGAACAGACGGAACAACAAATTCTGACCTTGCACTTGAATTCACAGAAAATGGCATCACGATAAACGGAACGCCATATTCTTACGACGGCTTCGAATATGACCACTACACAACAAATCAAGCAGACGAAGAAGCTGAAAGTGGCTATTCAATTGCAGTTGCTCCAGACGGTTCAACCGAAATCAACATCTACTTCACAAGAAATCAATACACATTGACTGTTTATAAAGACGCAGGAATTGAAACTGTTTCTGTAAATGGCGAAGAAATTGAGTTCATAGCTCCAGACGAAAGCTCTGAAACAGCGCTTTACACATCACAGCCATTCACATTCTATTATGGTGCAACTGTGACAATCAGCGCTCAAGAAAGAAACGGCTTCAACTGGGCAGGCTGGGCAGTTCAAGGCACAATCGACCCAACATTTGACAGCTCGCTTCGTTCTCAAAGCTTTGAAATGCAGCTTGACAACCTTGTTTTGATTGCTCAGACAACAATCAACAAATACACATTGTCAATTGACCCAAACGGCGGCGCTTATGAAGAACAAACTGGCATTGTTGAAATCGAAAGAGACTTTGGCTCAACAATCGAGCTTTCTGTTCCAATCAGAGACAATGGTGCTTACACCTTCATGGGTTGGGATTATGACAGCTTAAACGGAGAATTGACACCACTTGAAAATGGCAGATATTCTTACACATTTGGCGCGGGAGATGACTCAATCTCTGCAATTTGGCAGGCAAACCGTTATGCAGTGAACATCAACTTCAATGATGTCAACGCTTCAAACGGCTCGACAACTGCTTCAACCACAGTGACAACGGCAGAAGACAATCCATTGACTTTGACTGGCGGAATTTTGACACTCTATGTTGTCTATGGAGACGACTTCACAACGCTTTACACAACCGCAGACGGCACAGATTATGTGACATTTGCAAACTTCACAGCTGACACAGTTTTGAGAGATGGCTACACATTTGCTGGCTGGACAGTGGGCGAAGAAACCTTTGACCCAAGTCAAATTTGCCAGACGATGACGCCAAACACAATTTTTGCAAACTGGACAGCAAGAACTTACACATTGACAATCGAAAAACCTGTTGATAAAGTGAGCGTTTCTGTTTCAGTTGACGAAACAGACATCACTGCAAATGAAGACGGAACTTACACAATCGCATTTGACAGCATTTTGACCTTGTCAGCAACTCCAGACGCAGGCTATCACTTCGTTTCTTGGGCTGAAGGCGACAATGTGATTTCAACAAGCGACACACTTGAAGATTATGCTTACACAACTGTTGGAGATGTCACAATCACAGTCACAGTTGCAGCAAACACTTACACCATAAACTATGACCACACAGACGGCACAGGCACAATCGAACCAACAACTGCAACCTTTGACCAACCTGTCACTCTGTCAGACGGAACTGGCTTCAACAAAGTTGGCTACACACTGACTGGCTGGAGATTTGACGACGAAACAGTCTTCACACCGGGCGAAACAATCAATCAAAACTTGACGACCACAAACAACGGAACAGTCACACTTTATGCTGTTTGGTCAGCAAATGGCTATACCGTTGCATTTGACACCAAGGGCGGCACGCCTGTTGAAAACTTGCCAGCGACTTACGACGTGGCAGTTCTCATCACTGGCACAACCACACTTGAAGGCTATGACTTTGTGGCTTGGTCAACAGTTGATGAAAACACAAACACTTCAATTCTTGTTGAAGACTTGGGCGAATATTCAAGCTTGACAGAATATTTGGTAGGCACACAAGCTGCTGGCGGAATTTACAGATGGAACAACCAGTTCTATGTGTTCAACTTGACAACAGAAGCTGAAGCAGATGTCACTGTTTACGCAGTTTGGGTGGCAGGCTATGCAACGTATCGAATTGAATATTATCTTGAAGACTTAAATGGCGACTTTGTTTTGGATACTGCTCTCGTTGAAGAAGGTTTGACAATCGAGACACACACCAGACCAATCGACAGCATCACAGGCACACCTGTTGAAATTCCAGAAGTCGAATATTATGGCTTCACTCTTGACCTTTCAAATGAAGACACATTGACAAATGGAACTGTCTTGAGCGACTCTTCACTTGTTTTGAAACTTTATTACACAAGAAACACCTATGATGTGACATTCGACTTGCCAGAAAAAGGCGTTGAAGAAGCGACTGGCGACGGAACATTCAAGTTCAACAGCACTATAAACTTGAGCGTTCAAGAAGCGACAGGCTACACTTATGACAACATGACAATCACTGTCGAAGGCGCTGAGGAAGATGTTGTTGTCACAGAAAGGACATATTCATTCAGACTTCAAGCTGACACAACTGTCACTGTCAATGTGACGCCACAAAACTTCAACTATATTGTCAGATTCAACTTTGAAGAATTGAATGGCACTTACACACCTGACACGACAAAAGACCAGACTTTGAATGGACCTGTTGACAAAGAAATTGACGAAACAATGATTTCAAGTGTTCTTGAAGAGTTTGATGGTTTTGAATATTCTCACATGGAAGAAAACATCACAATCAGACCTGAAACAGAAAACTTGACAGTTGTCAATGTTTACTATTCAAGACTCAGCTTCAAACTGACCTTGCAGACAATGACCGGCGTTTTGAGTTTGACACTTGCTGACAACGACTATGTGACAGAACTTCCAGATGAAGCGACTGAAAACACAACAGTTTACAGCGTCAAATATGGCGCAACTGTGACATTTGAATATGAATTGGAAGACGGCTACGAATTTACAAGCTGGTCGAGCAATCTTGTTCAAGGCACAGTTGAAACAGGCTTCACAATGGAAATGCCTGCAGAAGATATGCTTGTCTTCATGGAAGCAAACACCGTTCCTGTAAACTTCTTCATCAGATACAATCTTCAAAACATGGCAGGAGATGCTTATGTTGCTCAAGAAGTTGACGAAACAGAAGACGTAAGACAAGGTCTTGCCTGGTCAGAAATTGAAGATGTCGACAATCTCAACTTGAAGACAATCGAAGGCTTTATCTATGAAAGCTTCACAACAGGCGTTATCATCAATGGTGACGGAACAACAATTCTTGATGTGTTCTATCGCAGAGATTCAATCGATGTGAGCATCACAATGACCGAAGGTGTGGCAAGCGTCACAGCAACGGTTAATGAAGAAGGCGGCAATTACGCATTCACACACACTTACGCAAACGAAAACAACACACTGACAAGCGCAGAAACATTCAGCGTCAAATATGGCGCAAGAGTTGTCTTGACTTATGTGCTTCACACAGACAGCGAAGGTAACACTGGCTACACATGGGCTGGCTGGACAGGTGGCGTCGAACAAGAAGGCGACACATTCTATATCATCGCTGGCGTGACAGACTTTGCTATTCAAGCAAATGCCACAAACAACACATACAAGATCTATTACAATGGCAACTTAGGCTCTTATGAAGACGACACGACTGAGCCAGCTGAAATTGTGACGCGATATTCACAAGATGCAATCTACAACAGACCTGTCACTCTTCTTGCAAACAGATTTGAAAGAGTTGGCTATGAATTTGCTGGCTGGGCAACTCAAGCTGACAGCGAAGAAGTGGTTTATGACAATTTGGCTCAAATTGACCCATATCTCTTCACAGACGACCTCGAACTCTATGCAGTTTGGACGCCAATCACTTACAACATCGAATACAACGCAAACGGCGGCTCAGGCTCATACGACGGCATGACTGGCATTGAATATGACCAAGAAATCACACTTTATGACAATGCAGACGGCGAATTCAGCATGACGGGCTACACATGGAACGGCTGGACATACACAAATGACGCAGGCGAAGTTGTCACAGTTTCTCCTGACGATTTGACGGTTGAAAACTTGACCGCTGTCAAAGGCAAGACGGTTGTTCTGTATGTTGTTTGGGCAGAAAATTCTTACAAGCTGCAATACAACTCAAATTATTCAAACATCTCTGACAAATATGCTGATGTTGAAAATGAAGTTTCTGAAGAAGAGACATATCTTTACACAGCTGAAGTCACATTCAAATCGGCTGAAGAACTTGGCTTTGAATTTGTTGGCTATAGATTTGTCGGCTGGACAATCGATCCAACAGGTGGAGACATGCTGTTTGCTGGCGACACAACAAGCGGACTTACAACAGCTCCAAATGGAAGCGTGACTCTCTACGCTCAGTGGGCACCAATCTCTTACACAATCACATTCAATGCAAATGGCGGTTCTGGCGACATGGACCCAGTGACGGCTTACTATGACAGCCCTGTCACCCTTCCTGCAAACACATTTGTTTACATCGGCTATGACTTCCAAGGCTGGGCAACTCAATCTGACGGCGAAGTGGTTTATGACGACGAAGCTCAAGTTGAAAACCTTAGAAACACCGAAGGCGCAACAGTTGAATTGTTTGCAGTTTGGACGCCAACAACTTACACAATCACCTACATGCCAAACGGCGGAACATTTGACGAATCACTCACTTTGGATGAAAATGGCTATTATGTGTTTGAATACACAATTGAAGATGAAATTCCATTGGTTGACGGCAACTTGCTCAGCAAAGTTGGCTACACCTTGACTGGCTACACATTTGTTTCTGCAGAAGGAAACTGGAAAGCTCGCTTCACTGGTGACATCACATTCAACGAACTTGACAGCTTGACACTTGTTGCTGGGCTTTATGGAAACGTTCAACTTCAAGCAAAATATGATGTAAATCAATACACATTGACAATTGAATATGTTTACGAAAATGGCGATCCTGCATTTGAAACTTACACAGCACAAGTCGATTATGGCGATTCTTACTCACAAGCTTCTCCAGAATTGGCGGGCTATACGCCAGACCACGAAACAATCAGTGGAGTAATGGACGAAAATGGTGCAAATTACACAGTTATTTACTCACCAAACACTTACACAGTTGACTTTGACTTGAACGACAGCACAGGCTCTTCAACCGCAACAATCGAACATTCTTCTGTCACTGTGACTTACGACGATCTCTACTCAAACGCATTCGTCACAGTTGAAGACGAACAAGGCGAAACAACACAAATTGTCGGACTTCCAACTCCAACAAGAACAGGATATAACTTTGACGGTTGGTTCACTGACACAACATTTGGAACGCAAGTTTTGGGAAGTGACACTGTCAAGATCACAACAAACATCACTTTGATTGCTCATTGGACGGCAACAGATTCGGCTTACACGGTTGAATATCAATTTGAAACACTGGACGGCACAGAATATGTTGTGAACGAAAACTTGCAAGCGACGCTCACAGGTCAAGGCCCAACAGATAGCCCAATCACTGAAGATATGGTGAAAGAATTGACTGGTGGAGATTATCCAACAATCAACGGCTTCTACTTTGAAAGCATAGCTCTTGCCACAATCACCGCAGACGGAAATGCAAAAGTTGTGGTAAGATATACAAGAGACTACTTCAATTTGACTTTGTCATCTGGACTTGGAATTGGCTCGTTCACTGCAAGCTCTGACCTTGTCAACGAAGATGATGAAAACTTCTACATCTCTTACAGCGACGGAATTTATAGAGTGAGATTTGAAACTCCAATCACATTGGCTCACACAATTTCAAATGAAGGCTATCAATTTGAGGGCTATGTAAGTGACCAAGTGACAATTTCTGACGACAAGTTTACAATGATTGCTGGAGCGGTGACTGTTGAAGCGACAACAAGCGCAAAACCATACACAATCACATTCATTGGAAACGGCGGACTCACAGCTGACGGACTTGACACTTACACTCAAACCGAAAATGTTGTTTACAACGCAGACGTTGTTTTGACGGCAAACGCATTTGAACGCGAAGGTCACACATTCTTCGGCTGGGCACTTTCTGAAGGAAAAGCTGACAACCTTGAATTTGATTACACCGATGGAGCAACATTCAGACTTGACGGAGAATATCAAGAAAATGTTGAGTTCTACGCAGTATGGCGTCCAATTGGCTACGATTTGATTTTGACTGGCGATATGGGCATTGACTTGACACAAGTTGTTGTCACAGTCAACGGCGAAAGAATTGCCACACAAGAGACAATGCTTGTAAATTATGGCAGCACAGTCAGAGTTTACAGAACATTCACTGAAACGACTGAAGAAGGCGAAAATGTTCTCAACGCAGTCAGAGGTGGCTATGACTTTGCTGGATTCACTTCTGGCGGAAGTCTTGTTGGCACTGTTGAAGATGAATATTACGAATTTACATTCACTGGAAACACCACAATTGGCTTGACATCGACAGCAAGAACAGACACCAACTTCAAAGTGGCTTATTGGCTTCCAAGATTGGACGGAACAGGCTTTGACCTTGACGAAACTGTAAACGCTCAGGGTCAGACAGACAAAGTTGTCGATTATGCTTATCTTGCAAGTTTGAACTTGATCAGATCTTATGTTGGCTACAACTTCTTGTCGTTGACTGACGACCAAGGCAGCGAAACTGTGACAATTCAATATGCCGAAAACGAAGAAGATTGGACGGTTGTTTATGTGAGATACAACAGATTGCAATACACATTGAACCTTGACCAATCAACTGGCATTCAAACATTCACGCTGGAAGAACCTGATTTGTTGTTTGACAACGGCTATCATGTGTTCTTTGAAACCGAACTTAAGTTCCGCGTTTCTCCAGAAGATGGCTATTCGTTTGACAACTTCACAGTTGTGGCAACTGAAGGCAACAGCTCTCTTGACCTTGGCGATGAAACTGAATATGTTTTGGAATATAGACAAGACGGCTTCTATTATGGTGACACCAAGATCTTTGGCTTGACTTTAGAAGAAGAAACTGGACTTTATGTCATCGACAAGATGCCAGCACTCAATCTTCGCATTACAGCAAATGCCAAGGCAAATGAATATAAGATCATCTATCACAGAAACTTCAGCAACACTGATGAAGAATTTGAAGAAGAGACTGTTGTGTTCAACGAGCCATATTCAATCAAAGACATCACAACAATCGGCTGGAGCAGAGAAGGCTACACATTCTTGGGTTGGGCAGCGGCTGCAAATGACACAGATCTCATCTATGAAGCGGCTGACTTTGTTGACGGCGATTTGAACTTTGACGCTTACACAACAGCTGACAACACTGAGCTTTGGGCAATTTGGGAAGCTGACGAACATGAATACACAATTGAATATTACTTCGAAAATGTTGACGGCACATTCTCTATTGATGACAGCATAACAAAGACCTACACAGCAAGAACTGATGATGAGGTTTCTTATGAACCTATCGCAAGAGACGGCTTTGTGTTTGACGACGACAATGAAAATAACGTTTTGTCTGGCACAATTCCAGCGACAGGAACACTCGTTTTGAAAGTTTATTATGTCAGAGTTTGGAGAGCGATTTCAATCACTTATGACGTTGGCATCACAAACGTTTCAATTGATGTTGAAACGGCTTTGAATGATGTTGAAAATGTGAGAAACACTGTTTCAGGCGACGGCGTTTTGACGGCTGAAATCAAATATGGCGCCGAAGTCACGATAAATTATGACATCGTGCCAGGCTACGAATTTGTAAGCTTGATTGAAACGACCGAAACTGGAACGATCACCAACAATGACAACATCTTCAATATGCCATTTGAAAACATCAGCATTGAAATCACTTCAAAAGCGCAAACTTACACATTGACCTACACAAGCGAAGGCTCTGAAGATGAAGAATACACTCAAGATTTTGAATATCTGACTTCACAACAACTTTTTGAAAACAGATTCACAAAGGGTGGCTATACATTCACAGGCTGGAAGATTGTCATCGACGAAGAAACAACTTTGACAATGCAGCCAGGCGAAACATTTGCTTACAACTATACGACCGATTTGACGGCTGAAGCTCAATGGCAAGCAAACCCAGACACTCCATTTGAAGTGACCTACTTCTTGCAGAAGATTGACGGCACATTTGAAGAGTTGACCACAATCACGCTCACTGGCACAACCGATGCAGAAATCACACAAGCCATGATTGAACAAGGCTTCAATGGCATTGATCTTTCCGAACTCGAACCACAAGTCAATATCGACAAAGCGGGCTTTGAATTTGGAAGATTCAGAACAGAAAATCCGACAATCTCAGGCGAAGAAACGACACAAATTGAAGTTGAATTTGATCTCAAATCGTTCAATGCGACATTTGGTGACGCAGAAAGCACAGTTCTTGGCTTGACAAACATCGATGTCAAGTTCAGCTCGACAACTGGCGAAAAGACACAAACTGGTGTCGCTTACGGCACAACAATCGAAGGGGTTCAATATACTTCAGAGTTCAAGTTTAAGTTAACTCTTGAAGAAGGCTATGACCTTGTCAGCGTTCAAATTTCAAGCGGCACACAAAATGTGACCTTGACGGCTGAAGATGCTGACGCTGAAGGCTACTTGACTTACACAATGCTGGCAAATGACGCCACAATCACAATAAACACTCAAGCGACAGTGTTTGACATCATCTATCACAAGAATTTGAATGACGATGACTCAACAATCACTCAAACTGTGAGATATCTTGAAGAAAATGTTGCTTTAACAGGAACATTCTCTGAAACTGGTTATACACTTCTTGGCTGGTCGACAACCCCAGAAGGAGAAGTTGAATATGCACTTGACTTTGTGATTGAAATTTACGACAGACAAGCTGATCTCAATCTTTACGCAGTTTGGTCGACAAACACCTACACCGTTCACTTTGACGGCAACAATTCTGCAACAACTGGCTCAATGGAAGACATCACGGCCAGATATGACGAAGTGAAAGAATTGACCGCAAACGCATTCGAACGCATAGGCTACACATTTGCTGGCTGGGCAACGACACAAGGCGCAACTGAAAGCGATGCAAGCGAAGTTTTGAGCGTTGAAAACATCGTTGAAAGCGGAATTTATTTCTGCACTACTGATGGAAAATATTACGTTTTGAACCTTGCTACAGGCGTTGAAGGCGACAACAGTGTCACACTCTATGCAGTTTGGGAACCAATCACTTACACAGTCAAACTTGTTGACTCAAACAACGCAGAAAACACAAAAACCTTGGAAGGCGCGTTTGAATATGATCAAACATACGACTTGCCAATCTTCAGCACACTTGGCTGGACAAATCTTGGCTATAACTTCACAGGCTGGAGTTACACAGCAGATGACGGCACAGAAATGACAATCTCTTGCGGAAGAGATGACCCTGCAACATTCAGAAATCTCACCGCAACTGCCGGAAAAGAAGTTGTTCTCACGGCTCAATGGGCGCTTGGAATGACAAGCTATCAAGTTGTTATCTATCTTGAAACGTTGGATGGCAACTATGGCAACGCTTTGAGCGTCAATGCAGGTTCTTACGAAATTCAGACCAACACTGAATTGACTTCAAGCTACGTTTACGAAAATGTGATAGTGGGCACTGAGTTTGAAACAATCGACGGCTTCACTTATGATTCAACTTGGTCTGAAACCGTGACAGCAACTGGCGACGGAATGGCAGTAATTCACTTGCATTACACAAGAAATTATTACGATTTGAAGGTTAACTTTGGCGACAATGTCACAAATGTTTCAATTGAAAGCACAACAGGATACGAAGACTCCAACGTTTCTATGGCTGGCGAATACAAAGTGTTCAAAGTCAAATTTGAAGACGAAGTAACCTTGTCAATGACATTTGCTGCAGGTTATTCAAGTGGAACATTCTCTTTGAATGCACTTGAAAGTGTCGAAGGTGCAACTCTTGAAGCGGACGGCATAAGCTTGTTCATGAACGGCTTGCACGTTGAAGAAGATGGAACGCAAACAAAATTGCCTGGAAACATCACGCTTGAAACGACAGCAATTCCAGATGACGATACGCCTTACACAATCAACATCTTTATGCAAGATGAAAACGGGAATTATCCAGAAGAAGCATCTTACACAATGACTGGAACTGGCACAACTGACACTCGAATTGATCTTGAAGCTGTCAAAACACTTGTTGCTGCAAACGAAGAAATTGACTTCACAGGCTTCAACACAACAGAAGTTGATGCAAATTACACAAATGGCGAAACAATCGCTGGAGATGGTTCGACAGTTGTTGAAGTGAGATATCAGAGAAACAGCTATATGGTCTATGTTGACATCGACAACGCAAACGCATTCTCAGCTTGGCCAGAAAGCGAACAAAGCGGACTTTATGAGTCGACTCTCACATTTGATTTCACGCTCAACAAAGGTTATTCTTTGGACGAAGAAACTGGCTTTGAAATTTGGGCAATGGGTGAAAGTGGAGAAGAAGAACAAGTCGACGACGTTGAATTTACGGTTGACAGTTTGGAAAATGCTCAAGGCACAACAGATTTCAAAGTGACAGTCACAATTCCTGCAAAGAACGTGACTTTGAGAGTGTTTGCGACAAACAACGAAAACACTCCATTCACAGTCAGATATCTCTTCCAGAACATCACTCTAAACGGTTATGAAACTGACGAGAATTTCGCTGATCAAACAAAATATGGACCAACAGAAGGTAAATTGACAGAAGATTTGATCGGCTACACTGAAGGCATGACCTTGGATGGCAAACCTGGATTTGTTGCCACAAGACATTCACTTGTTGAAGGCAACAAGATTGCCGGTGATGGTTCAACAGTTGTGACAATCTACTTCGACAGATTGACAACCACAATCACAATAGACCGAACAGACCTAAACAATGGCTCTCTTGTGAACGGTCAAGACTCGCTTGAAGTTTTGATTGAAGGTGAAAGAAAGACCGCTTCTGAAGGGTTCACTTGGAGCGTGGCTTATGGTCAAACAGTTCAAGTTTCGTTTGAAATGGGCGAAGGGTTTGACTTTAGCGGCTTCTACGTTAATGCAACGCCTTATGAAGATCCTGAAAATGTCAACGGAACTTCAATGAGATATGTTGTTGACGACCTTGGCACAGGTGAAGAAAGTGAAACTATTCTTCTTCCTGTCACAATCAGCTTCACAATCACTGCAAGAGAAGACATTCGATATGTTGTCAATGTTTATCAACAAGATCTTGAGGGTGGATATGACAGACCAACGCTTACACAAACATTCAACAACGGCACAACAAATGAAAACTATACGCCAGATATGATAAGTGAAATGGCAAGCGATCTTTCTGTGTTTGACAGATATGACCCAGAAGATTTTGTTGGCTACGAATATTCGGGCGAGTTTAGCGTCTTTGCAACAGTTGACGGCGTTGAAAACACAGACATCACGGCATTCCCATTCATCGCTGGCGATGGCTCGACAGTCTTCAACCTTTACTTCTCAAGAAAGATGATCAATGTTTCGATTGAACCAGCAACACCTGATTATATTGTCAGTGTTTCTGGTAATGGTCAGTATAGATATGGCGCAGAAGTGACAATTTCTGCAGAAATCAAACAGGGTTACGAATTTGACCACTGGGATATCAACGGAGAAATTGTTAGAGAGCTGGAACACACATTCACTCTGACTTCTGACACAGACATCACAATCTATGTGACCGCAGTTGTTGGCGAGGCAACTTACACAGTTGAACACTATTACGAAACCCTGTCAGAAACTGGCGGAAGCAGCTATGTTTTGAGGGCAGAATACACCGAACAGAAGACAGGCACAACCGAAAGCCCAATCAACATTGAAGAATTGCTCAAGGCCGATGCTGGATATTCTTACAACCACACTGGTGAAGAAGAATATGTTGTCAATGGCGATGGTTCAACCGTTGTGCAAATTTACTACACTCTCAACATGGTGACATTCAGAGTGACATATTCAGCTGGAATCAATTCGATTGCTGTTCAAAATGCTTACGACAGAAGCGAGCTTGTTGGCACATTCAACCCAGAAACTCAAATTTACACATTCTCAGCAAAATACACCACAAGACTTATCTTGAGAGTTGATTTGATGGACGGATATGTTTTGAGCGAATGGCAGTTGAACAACCAGATTGGCAGCATTCCAAATTCTGATGAAGCTGATGGTGTGTTCTACAACGTTTTGGCTGAAGAGTTCACTTTGAAGGCAATCGCAATAAGAAGACCTGTCACAATCAGGTTCAATCCAAACAACGGAACAAGCTTGGTTATTGAACAAAGCGCTTCTTACGGCGAAACTGTCATCTTGCGCAGAAACCAATTCACAAACGGCAACATGATCTTCCTTGGATGGGCACTTGAAGAAGATGGCGAAGTGGTTTATTTCGATCAAGACGAGGTTATGATTGATGTTGAAGGAGAATATCTGAACTTGTATGCAGTTTGGCGAGAACCAGAACCTGTTGTTTGGTGGCCATGGCTGCTGCTCGTTATCTTGATCATCATCCACATCACATTCATAATTTTGCTTATCCACAGAAAGAGAGTTTTGAAACGTGAAAAGGTCAGAAGCAAACAATAAAAAAGGACTGGATTATTCCAGTCTTTTTTTGACAAATTTTTTGATATTTGTTTTGATTTTTGGGCAAAATATTTTATACTTAAAACAAGGGGGAATTTTATGAAAGAAAAAATCAAAGTTGTTCAATATGGTTGTGGAAAGATGAGCGTCTACACAATGAGATATGCTCTTGAAAAAGGTGCAAAAATTGTTGGCGCGTTTGACATTGCTGAAGATGTAATTGGAAAAGACATCGGTCAAATCATTGGAGACAACAAAAATTATAAAGTTAAAGTTCAAAATGCTTCAAAATTTGAAGAATTTTTAAATTCTCATGATGTTGACATTGTCATTGTGACCACAATGAGTTATCTGTCAGACATGTATGAAGCGCTGTTAACTTGCGCAAAATGCGGAGTGAACGCAATCACAACGGCAGAAGAGGCGTTCTATCCACAAAACAGCAGTCCAAAAATTTTCAAACAAATTGACGATTTGGCTGTGGAAAATGGTTGCACAATCTGCGGAAGCGGCTATCAAGATGTTTTCTGGGGAAATCTTATCAGCGTGCTTGCTGGTGCAACTCACAAAATCACAAAAATCAGAGGGAAAAGCAGCTACAACGTTGAAGACTATGGCATTGCGCTTGCAAGAGCCCATGGTGCAGGGCTTTCTTTGGAAGAATTTGAAAGAGATGTCGCTTCGGCTGACAACATCAGCGAAGCTGAAAGAAAAAAACTTATCAAAGCAGGCAAATTTGTGCCAAGTTACATGTGGAATGTCAACGGTTGGCTTTGCAGCAAAATGGGCTGGACAGTGAAAAGTCAAACGCAAAAGTGTGTTCCACACATTGCAAAAAAGGCTCTCAAGAGCTCTACACTTGGCATGACAATTCCAAAGGGTGCTTGCACCGGGATGAGCGCCGTTGTGACAACCGAAACCAAAGAGGGCATTGTGCTTGAAACAGAATGCATCGGAAAAGTTTACGACAGCACCGAATTTGACTGCAACGATTGGACAATTGAAGGCGAACCAAACACAAGAGTTGTCATTGAAAGACCTTCAACAGTGGAACTGACTTGTGCAACAGTTGTAAACAGAATTCCAGAAGTTTTGATGGCCCCTCCAGGATATTTCACAACTGACTATATGCCAGAAAATTATTATAAAACCCAAAGTTTGGAAAAATATGTCGCAGAATATGACGATTGTGGTTGCGGCGACCCTGAATGTGATTGCCATGACGAAGATGGTTGCGGCTGCGATGACCCAGCTTGCATGTGTCACAAAAAATAGACAAAAGCGAAGTTTAACTTCGCTTTAATTTTAAGGAGAGATATGAACGGTTTTTTGGTCACTTTTGAAGGTGGAGAAGGTTGCGGAAAAAGCACGCAAATAAAAAAGCTGTCACAATTTTTAGAGCAAGAAAAGATACCTTTTATCGTTTCGCGAGAACCAGGTGGCACAGAAGTTGGCGAAAAAATTCGAGACATTTTGCTCAACATGAAAGCAGAAATGTCGTCAACAGTGGAATTTTTGCTTTTCAGTGCCAGCCGTGCTGACCATATTGAAAAGGTTGTCAAACCAGCACTTGAAAGTGGAAAAATTGTGCTTTTGGACAGGTTTTATGACTCTTCGTTTGTCTATCAGGGATATGCTGGAGACTTAAATTTGAAAGATATCCAAAATGTCACTGAGCTTGCGGTGAAAGACATCAAGCCAAATCTGACATTTTTGCTTGATTTGGATTATGAAGTTGGTATGCTTCGAAAATCAAAAGATGACAAACTGAGAAATCTAGACAGAATTGAGCAGAAAGGCGAAAGTTATCACAAAAAAGTGAGAGATGGCTATTTGAAACTTGCGGAGCAAAATCCAGATAGAATTGTTGTAATTGACGCATCAAAAACTCCAGACGAAATTTTTGAAAAAATTAAAGCCAAAATTTTAAAATATTTAAATATTTA